>Ga0105103_10000202_pt1 | contig 32936 bp, 29 predicted proteins | sample PPLLaktember2015_2_FD_79107 | JGI IMG/M metagenome (GOLD analysis project Ga0105103, IMG submission 79107) | Freshwater sediment microbial communities from Prairie Pothole Lake near Jamestown, North Dakota, USA - PPLs Lake P7 Core (6) Depth... | ecosystem: Environmental > Aquatic > Freshwater >...
GAGCATGCGTTGACGTTGTCGACCGGTCAGGCCGAAGTCGTCATCGGCACGGGCCGGCTGCTGCTGCGCTGGCAGACGCTGCCGCCGCGGCAGATCGCGCTGGCACGCTTCCCGCGCCTGGCGGTGAGCTTCCGTTTCGAAGACCTGGACGCCGCCGCCCGCCACAGCTTCATGCGCTACTTCGACCTGTACATGCAGCGCGGCGGCGGCTGAGAGCCTGCCGACGCGCTGCCGACCCGTTACGGCTTGGGCTTGCGATAGCGCCACCAGGGCAGTACGCGGTTCAGCGACAGCACCTCGCCGCTGCGGTCGGCGGCATAGCCGGGCAGCGCATTCAACTGCTGCTGCCAGGTCGGGCTGCGCAACAGCTCGAGCAGGGTGCGCACCTGGGGATGGTCCAGCGCCGCGCGCAGCGCGACCAGGAAGTACTGCTCGTGGGCCAGCGGCAGGAAGTCCAGTCCACGCGCTCGCGCCGCGGCCTCGATGCCGAAGCTGACGTCGGCACTGCCGCTGGCCACCGCCTCGGCGGCGGCACGGTGCGATGGCTCGGTACGCGCAAGCGTCTCGATGCGGGTCGGGTCGATGTGCTGTGCCGCCAGCAGTTCGTCGAGCACCACGCGCGTGCCGGTGCTGGCGTCGCGTGCCACGAAACGCAGGCCGGGCCGCTGCAGGTCGGCGAGCTGGCGCACGCCCAGCGGGTTGCCGGGCGCAACCATCAGGCCCTGCGTGCGCCGCGCAAAGCTCACCAGCTTGTGCTGCCCGGGCTTGAGCATCGCGCGGTAGGCGCGCGCCGTGGGGGAACGCGCTGGTGCGTCGGTGAGGGCGTGAAATCCCGCCAGCAGGCAATGGCCCGCGTTCAGCGCCGCCAGCGCGTCGCGGCTGCCGCAGAAGCGGATGTCCAGGTGCAGCTTGTGCCTCTGCTGTGCCAGCTGGCGCAGCAAGGGCAGTGCATCGTCGTGGCTGGCCGAGATCGGCAGCACGCCGGCGCTGTCGTCGAAGGCGATCGCAAAGGCCTGCTCGAGTTCGCTGCGCAGGGCTTCGACCTTCGGCGCCAGTCGCGCCTGCGCCCGGCGCTCGGCCCAGAGCAGCTTTTCACCGAAGGGCGACAACGCCGCCGGCTGGCCCTTGGACCACAGCACCAGCGTCTGGCCGAGTTCGAGCTCCCAGCGCTTGAGTTCGCCCCAGACATGCCGGTACGACAGCGACAGCCGGCGCGCGGCCGCGCTGATCGAGCCGGTGTCGTGCACGGCGGCCAGCATGGCCATCAGCGGATGGTGCAGGTCGCGTTGGGCGTCTTCGCGGCCGTGCAGCGTGTAGGTCAGGTGGACTCTATGCATGTCGGTTCATATCGCGCGGATCGCATCGCGGCATCGAGAATGCTGTCAGTATGAGAGATCCTGGATGAGCGCCTTTGCGCAGAGCTTCCGTACCGCCTTCGAGTTGATCGTCCAAGCCGACCCCGCCCTGGTGCGCACCGTGGCGCTGTCGCTGTGGGTGAGCGGATCTGCCTGCCTTTTGGCCTCGGGTTTCGGGCTGGCCCTGGGCGCCTGGCTGGCCGTGGCGCGTTTTCCCGGCCATCGGCTGGCGCTGCTGGCGTTGAACACGCTGCTGGCGCTGCCGTCGGTGCTGGTCGGCCTGGTGGTCTACCTGCTGCTGTCGCGCAGCGGCCCGCTCGGCTCGTGGGGCATCCTCTTCACGCCCAGCGCGATGGTCATCGCACAGACCCTCCTCGTGCTGCCGATCGTGGCGGCACTGACGCGCCAGCTGGTTGGCGATTCTTTGCGCGACGGTGGCGACCAGTTGCGCTCGATGGGTGCCGCGCCGCTGACCTGTGCGCTGCTGATGCTGGTGCACGGCCGCTGGGCGGTGCTGACGGTGTTGATCGCCGCCTTCGGCCGGGCTATCGCCGAGGTCGGTGCGGTGATGATCGTCGGCGGCAACATCGACGGCTTCACGCGTGTCATGACCACCACCATCGCTCTGGAGACGAGCAAGGGCGACCTTCCGCTGGCGCTGGCGCTCGGGCTGGTGCTGCTGCTCGTGGTAGGGGTGCTGAACGCGCTGCTCGGTCTGGCCCGGCGCGGCCACGGCTCGGCGCTGGCGGGGGTGCGATGAGCCTGGTCACGTTGGACGATGTGTCGGTGCAGTTCGGTGACGTGCTGGCGTTGCGCGGCGTTTCGCTGCGCATCGAGCGCGGCGAATTCGTGGCTCTGGTCGGCTCCAACGGCTCGGGCAAGACCACGCTGTTGCGCACCTTGCACGGCATGCTCCGCCACCGTGGCCGGCGCGCAGTGGATGCCGCCGCGCGCAGGCAGGCGATGGTGTTCCAGCGGCCCTTCCTGATGCGCCTGAACGTGCTGAACAACCTGCGCCTCGCATTGTGGCTGGCCGGGGTGCCGCGGCGCGACCGCGCGCAGCGCATCACGGCGGCACTGCAGCGCGTCGGCCTGCAGGGGCTGGAGCGGCGGCCGGCGCGCGCGCTGTCGGGCGGCCAGCAGCAACGACTGGCGTTGGCGCGGGCCATCGCGGTCCAGCCGCAATTGCTGTTCCTGGACGAGCCCACGGCGAGCCTCGACCCGACGGCCAAGCGCGAGGTCGAGGCGCTGCTGGCCGGCTTTGCCGCCGACGGCATGACGCTGGTGATGAGCACCCACAACCTCGGCCAGGCCAAGCGGCTGGCCACACGCGTGGTCTATCTGGAGGGCGGTGTGGTGCACGCCGACCTGCCGGCTGAACGCTTCTTCAATGGGCCGCTCGAGGGCCCGGCATATCACTTCCTCAAAGGAGAACTGGCATGAACACCCTGTCGAGACTGCAGGTCCTGCAACGCCGCGCCGCGCTCGGATTGGCCCTGGCGGCCCTCGCGCTGGCACCGCTGGGCGCACGCGCCCAGGACAAGACCATCGTCATGGCGTCGACCACCAGCACCGAGCAGTCGGGGCTCTTCGCCCACCTGCTGCCGGAGTTCAAGAAGGCCGCCGGCATCGATGTGCGCGTCGTCGCGCAGGGCACCGGCCAGGCGCTCGACATGGGACGGCGCGGCGACGCCGACGTGCTGTTCGTGCATGACCAGATCGCCGAGGAAAAATTCGTCGCCGACGGCTATGGGCTGAAGCGCAGCCCGGTGATGTACAACGACTTCGTGCTCATCGGCCCGAAGTCCGACCCGGCCGGCGTGAAGGGTGCCGACATCGTCGAAGCCCTGAAGAAGCTGGCCGCGGGCAGGTTCGAGTTCGTCTCGCGCGGCGACAAGAGCGGCACCCATGCCGCCGAGTTGCGCTACTGGAAAGCCGCCGGCGTCGAGGCGCCGGCCGGCAAGCTGCCGGGCTACAAGGAATGCGGCTGCGGCATGGGCCCGGCGCTGAACATCGCGGCCTCGTCCAACGCTTACGTCCTGGCCGACCGCGGCACCTGGCTGGCGTTCAAGAACCGCGCCGACCTGGCCATCCTGGTCGAAGGCGACAAGCGGCTGTTCAACCAGTACGGCGTGATCGTCGTCAACCCGGCCAGGCACCCCCATGTGAAGAAGGACTTGGCGCAGGCGTTCGCCGACTGGGTGGTGTCGCCCGCGGGGCAGACCGCCATCGCCAGTTACAAGATCGGCGGCGAGCAGCTGTTCTTCCCCAACGCCGGACAGTAGCGGGGGGTGCTCTGCCTGGCCCTATGCAAGCATCAGCATAGGGGTAGTTTGGTCTTGTGTCCTGCGCCGATGCACTCGGACAATGCCCTGCGGCGCATAGGGCGCGCATGGCACAGAACCCCTGGAGGACACCGACGTGAGCATTCCCATTTCCCTGACGGTCAACGGCAAGGCCGTGACGGCCAGCGTGGACCCTAGAACGCTGCTGGTGCAGCTGATCCGCGAGCAGTTGCAGCTGACCGGTACCCACGTGGGCTGCGACACCGCGCAATGCGGCGCCTGCACGATCCATATGAACGGCAGGGCAGTCAAGGCCTGCTCGATGCTGGCGGTGCAGGCGCAGGGCGCCACCATCACCACCATCGAAGGCCTGGCCACTGGCGGGGAGATGCACCCGATGCAGGCCGCGTTCCGCGAGTGCCATGGCCTGCAATGCGGCTTCTGCACGCCGGGCATGGTGATGTCCGCGGTGCAGCTTCTGGCCGACAACCCCATGGCCAGCGAGGCGGAGATCCGCGAAGGCCTGGAAGGCAACATCTGCCGCTGCACCGGCTATCACAACATCGTGAAGGCCATCCAGTTCTGCCAGTCGGGCAAGCAGCCCGCCGCTGCCTGAGCGAGCGAGGAGATCCCCATGACCGACATGTCCCAGCCCCCGAGCAGCCCGATCGGCCAGCCGCTGCGCCGCCGCGAGGATGCCCGCTTCCTCACCGGCAACGGCCAGTACACCGACGACGTGGTACTGCCCGGTCAGACCTACGGCTTCTTCCTGCGCTCGCCCTATGCGCACGCGCACATCAAGTCTATCAACCTCGACAAGGCTAAGGCCGCGCCGGGCGTGGTGAAGATCTTCACCGGCGCCGACCTGGCCGAAGCCAAGGTCGGCGGGTTGCCCTGCGGCTGGCTCATCACCAGCAAGGATGGCACACCGATGAGGGAGCCGCCGCACCCGGTGCTGGCACAAGGCAAGGTGCGCCACGTCGGCGACCAGGTGGCGCTGGTGGTGGCCGACACCTACCTGCAGGCGCGCGACGCCGCCGAACTGATCGAGGTCGACTACGACGAGCTGACGCCGGTGATCGACATCAACTCCGCCGAAAGCGCGGGCTCGGCGGTGCACGATGACGTGCCCAACAACGTCTGCTACGACTGGGGCCACGGCAACAAGGACGCGGTGGACGCGGCCTTTGCCAAGGCGGCGCATGTCACCAAGCTGAGCTATGCCAACAACCGGCTCATCCCCAACGCGATGGAGCCGCGTGCGGCCAATGCGCACTACACCCGGCACGACGAAAGCTACACGCTGTACGTGGCCAATCAGAACCCACATGTCGAGCGGCTGCTGATGTGCGCCTTCGTGCTCGGACTTCCCGAATCGAAGGTGCGTGTGATCGCACCCGACGTCGGCGGCGGCTTCGGCTCGAAGATCTTCCTCTACGCGGAAGAGACGGCGCTGATCTGGGCCAGCAAACGTGTCGGCCGGCCGATCAAGTGGACGGCCGAACGCAGCGAGTCCTTCCTGACCGATGCCCATGGCCGCGACCATGCCACCACGGCCGAACTGGCCTTGGACGCGAAGGGCAACTTCCTCGCGCTGCGCGTGCACACCATCGCCAACATGGGCGCCTACCTGTCGACCTTTGCATCCAGTGTGCCGACCATCCTGTACGCCACGCTGCTGGCGGGGCAATACAAGACGCCGGCAATCTATGCCGAGGTCAAGGCGGTGTTCACCAACACCACGCCGGTGGACGCCTACCGCGGTGCCGGCCGGCCCGAGGCCACCTACCTGGTCGAGCGCATCGTCGAGACGGCAGCGCGCGAGATGAAGATGGACCCCGCCCAGTTGCGCCGGCAGAACTTCATCACCGAGTTCCCCTACGCCACCCCGGTGGGCCTGACCTACGACACCGGCAACTACACCGCGCACCTGGACAAGGCCATCAAGATCGCCGACGTGGCCGGCTTCCCGGCGCGCAAGGCGGCGTCGGCCGCCAAGGGCAAGCTGCGCGGCCTGGGCTACAGCTGCTACATCGAGGCTTGCGGCCTGGCGCCGAGCAACATCGCCGGCGCTCTGGGCGCCCGCGCCGGACTGTTCGAGGCCGGCGAGGTGCGGGTGCATCCCACCGGCACGGTGACGGTGTTCACCGGTTCGCACAGTCATGGCCAGGGCCACGAGACCACCTTCGCGCAAGTGGTGGCGGCCAAGCTGGGCATCGCGGTGGAAGCAGTGGAGATCGTGCACGGCGATACCGGCCGCGTGCCCTTCGGCATGGGAACCTACGGCAGCCGCAGCCTGAGCGTCGGCGGCACGGCCATCGTCAAGGCGGTGGACAAGATCATCGCCAAGGGCAAGAAGATCGCGGCCCATCTTCTGGAAGCTGCCGACACCGACATCGACTTCGACAACGGCGAGTTCAAGGTCAAGGGCACCGACAAGAAGTTGCCCTTCGGCGCGGTGGCACTGACGGCCTACGTGCCGCACAACTACCCGCTGGACAAACTGGAGCCGGGCCTGAACGAAAACGCGTTCTACGACCCGACCAACTTCACCTACCCGGCAGGCAGCTACGTGTGCGAGGTCGAGGTCGACCCGGACACGGGCAAGACCACGGTGGCCAGCTTCGTGGCGGTGGACGACTTCGGCAACATCGTCAACCCGATGATCGTCTCCGGCCAGGTGCACGGCGGCATCGCGCAGGGTCTGGGCCAGGCCATGATGGAAGGCTGCGTTTACGACACCGCCAGCGGCCAGCTGCTCACCGGCACGTACATGGACTACACCATGCCGCGCGCAGACGATATGCCCAACTTCACCGTCGACCACACCGTCACGCCGTGCACGCACAACCCACTGGGCGTCAAGGGCTGCGGCGAGGCCGGTGCCATCGGCTCGCCGCCGGCCTTCATCAATGCACTGACCGACGCACTGGGGGTGAAGGACATCGCCATGCCGGCCACGGCCGAAAAGGTCTGGCGCGTTGCCAACAAGATCGCTTGAGCAAGATCCAGGAGCACAACCATGTACAGCTTTGACTATCAGCGCCCGGCGGACCGCGCGGCGGCGGCCGCGGCCGCCAAACAGGGCGATGCGCGATACCTGGCCGGTGGACAGACCCTGGTGCAGGCCATGAAGCTGCGTCTGTCGACCAGCGAGCGGCTGGTCGACCTGGGCGCGGTGGCTGACTTGAAGGGCATCAGGGTCGATGCGGGCAGCGTCACCATCGGTGCGATGACCACCCACGCCACGGTGGCCCGTTCGGTCGAGGTGCGCAAGGCCATTCCCGCGCTGGCCGAGCTGGCCAGCGGCATCGGCGACCAGATGGTGCGCAACATGGGCACGCTCGGCGGCTCGATCGCCAATGCCGACCCGGCCGCCTGCTATCCGGCGGCGGTGCTGGGCCTGGGCGCCACGGTCCACACCGACCGGCGCAGCCTCCCGGCCGACAGCTTTTTCACCGGCATGTACGAAACCGCGCTGCAGCCAGGCGAACTGATCGTCTCGGTCAGTTTCCCCGTCCCGCAGAAGGCGGCCTACGTCAAATACAAGCAGCCGGCCTCGCGCTTTGCGCTGGTGGGCGTGTTCGTCAGCCAGGGTGCGGGTGGCGTGCGCGTGGCGGTCACCGGGGCCAAGAGCAGCGTGTTCCGTGCCGGCGCGATCGAGGCGGCGCTGACGCAGAGCTTCACGCCTGGCGCGGCCAAGGCGGTGAAGCTGCCGGCCACCGACATGAACAGCGACCTGCACGGCTCGGCCGCCTACCGCGCGGCGATGGTCAGCGTGATGGCCGCGCGCGCCGTCGAAAAGGCGCTGGCGCGTTGATCGACTGCCGGGCCCTTCCGCGAGGGCGGGCCCGCGACGACGGCGCGACAATGGTGCCTTCCGCCCCTTAGCCGCGACCATGAGCCTGCTCCTGCCCGAGTCCGTCGACGCCGTCATCGAGCTGCTGGCCGCCGAGAACTACGTCTGCGACCGGCAGCTGGCGACGGCGCTGTTCCTCAGCCTGAAGCTGTCCCGCCCGCTGTTCCTGGAAGGCGCGCCGGGCGTCGGCAAGACCGAGCTGGCCAAGACGCTGGCGCGCTCGCTGAACACGCAGCTGCTGCGCGTGCAGTGCTACGAGGGCCTGGACGTGGCGCAGACCGCCTACGAATGGAACGTCGCGCGGCAGATGATCGAGATCCGCCTGGCTGAAGCCGCGCATGACGTCGACCGCGAGCAGCTGACGCGCAACCTCTATTCGCGCCAGATGCTGATCGAGCGGCCTTTGCTGCAGGCGCTGACGCAGACGCGATCGCCTGTCCTGCTGATCGACGAGCTGGACCGCGCCGACGAGCCCTTCGACGCCTTCCTGCTGGAGGTGCTGGCCGAGAACCAGCTGACCATTCCCGAGTACGGCACCGTGGTCGCGGCCGCGCCGCCGATCACGCTGATCACCAGCAACCGCACGCGCGAGATCCACGATGCGCTGAAGCGACGCTGCCTGTACCACTGGGTCGGCTTCCCGAGTGTCGAGCGCGAGCTGGATATCGTGCGACTGAAGGCGCCGGGTGCATCTGATCGGCTGTACCGCCAGGTGGTGGAGTTCGTGCAGCGCATGCGCACGCTGGACCTGTTCAAGTCGCCCGGCGTGGCCGAGACCATCGACTGGACCAACGCACTGGTGGCGCTGAACAGCATGCAGCTCGATCCGGCCAGCGTGCAGGACACGCTGGGCGTGCTGCTCAAGCACCAGGACGATATCGTGCGCATGCAGAACGGCGACACCGCCAAACTGCTGGACGAGTTGCGCGCGAAAGCCCTGCTCTAAGCCGTCCGTGATCGCCGACAACATCGTCCACTTCGCGCGCGTGCTGCGTGGCGCTGGCATGGCCATCGGCCCGGATCGGGTGCTGGCCGCGCTGGCGGCGGTGGAACTGGTGGGCCTGCAGCGACGTGACGACGTGCACGCCGCCTTGAGCGCAGTGATGCTCGAGCGGCACGAGCAGCAGGCGCTGTTCGATGTCGCCTTCGACACCTTCTGGCGTGACCCCAAGCTGCTGGAACAGATGATGTACCTGCTGCTGCCGAAGATCAGCGGGCGCGGCGACCAGCAACGCACGCCGCGTGTCAACCGCCTGGCCGAGGCGCTGGCGGCACCGCGTGCGCCCGAGCCACCGAACCCGGCCAACCAGAGCGCCAAGGAAGAGCTGCAGTTCGAGACGCACTTCACCTTCTCCGATCGCGAACGGCTGCAGAAGGCCGACTTCGAGAGCATGACCACGGCCGAGTTCGAGCTGGCCAAGAAACTGGCCGAAGAACTGCCGCTGCCGGTGCAGCCGGTGCGTCGTCGCCGCCACGAGGCCGCGACCAGCGCGCGCCACGGCGGTCGGCTCGACCTGCGCGCCACGCTGCTGCACATGGCGCGGCAGCCGCACACGCTGAAACCGCTGTACACCCGGCCGCGCGAGGAGTTGCCTTCGCTGGTGGTGTTGATCGACATCTCCGGCTCGATGGATCGCTACTCGCGGCTGCTGCTGCACTATGTGCACGGTCTGATGCGGCGCGCTTTGCGCGTGCACACACTGACCTTCGGCACGCGGCTGACGCACATCACGCGCTGCCTGCGCGAGCGCGACCCTGACGTGGCGCTGCGCCTGGCCGACGAGCAGGTGCATGACTGGAAGGGCGGCACGCGCATCGCCTCGGCGCTGCACGAGTTCAACCAGCTTTGGGCGCGGCGATTGCTGGGCGCCAATGCGGCCGTGCTGCTGGTGACGGACGGGCTGGACCGCGACGAGCATGGCGACCTGTCCGCCGCCGCGGCGCAGCTGCACCGCATGGCGCACCAGGTGGTGTGGTTGAACCCGCTGCTGCGCTACGAGGGCTTCCAGGCCAAGGCCTCCGGTGTGCGCGCGCTGCTGCCGCATGTCGACCGCTTCCTGCCGGTGCACAACCTGGCCAGCCTGGCCGACCTGGGCGACGCGCTGCGCGCGCCGCCGTTGTCCCCTCACACCCTGCTGCACTGAAGACACCATGGAACTGCAAGGCGATCGACTCATCCCGGCCCCGCTGGACAAGACCTGGGCTGCACTCAACGACCCCGACACGCTGAAGGCCTGCATTGCCGGCTGCGAATCACTGGAGCGCAACGGCGACGACGCCTTCGCCGCGCTGGTGGCGGTGAAGGTCGGCCCGGTCAGCGCTCGCTTCAAGGGCAACCTGAAACTTACCAACGTGGCGGCGCCAACCAGCTACACGATCAACTTCGACGGCCAGGGCGGCGTGGCCGGCTTCGGCAAGGGCTCTGCCGACGTGTCGCTGGCCGAAGAAGGCGCACAGACGCGGCTGAAGTACCACGCGCGAGCCCAGGTCGGCGGCAAGATGGCTCAGGTGGGCTCGCGCCTGATCGATGCCGCGGCCTCGAAGGTGGCGGAGGATTTCTTCAAGGCCTTCGAGGCGCACCTCAGCCCGCCACCGGCCGCCGTGCCGGCCGACACCGGCCAGGTGCCGATGCCCAAGGACACCGAGAAAGGCAACCGGGCGCTGTGGTGGGGTGTGGGTGTGCTGGTCGTCGTGCTGCTGCTGTACTTCCTGACCCGATAGGAGCCTTGCCATGGACAGTCTCGATCTTCAGGTGTTGAGCCAGGCCCGCGACTGGTTCAACCAGGGCCACAAGGTGTGGCTGGTCACGGTCATCGAAACCTGGGGCTCGGCGCCCCGCCCGCCGGGCGCGTTGCTGTGCCTGCGCGGCGATGGCCTGGTGGCCGGTTCGGTGTCGGGCGGCTGCGTCGAGGACGACCTGATCGAGCGCGTGCGCCAGGGCGAGCGGGTGGCCAAGCCGTCGTTGATCACCTACGGCGTGACCAAGGAGGAGGCGGCACGCTTCGGCCTGCCCTGTGGCGGCAACCTGCGCCTGGTGCAGGAGCCGCTGCTCGCCGTGGACTGGATTGACCAGGTGCTGACGCGCACGGCGCGGCACGAACTGGTGGCGCGCACGCTGCAGCTCGACAGCGGCCAGGTGGCGGTGGAAACCGCAGCGCGCGGCGAGAAGTTCGAGTTCGACGGCACCAGGCTGCGCGCGCTGTTCGGCCCGCGCTGGCGGCTGCTGATCGTCGGCGCCGGGCAGCTGTCGCGGGTGCTGGCGCAGATGGCGCTGGCGCTGGACTTCGAGGTCATCTGCTGCGACCCGCGCGAGGAATACCACCTCACCTGGGACGTCAGCGGCACCACCTTCAGCAAGGAGATGCCCGACGACCTGGTGCTGCAATTGCAGCTCGACCCGCACAGCGCGGTGGTCGCGCTGACTCACGACCCGAAACTCGACGACATGGTGTTGCTGGAGGCGCTGAAGTCGCCGGCCTTCTATGTCGGCGCCTTGGGCTCGCGCGGCAACACCGCCAAGCGCAGGGAACGGCTGGCGCTGTTCGACCTGTCGCCGGCCGAGATCGGGCGGCTGCATGGCCCGGTCGGGCTGGACCTGGGCAGCAAGACACCGGCCGAGATCGCCGTGTCGGTGATTGCCGAGATCGTCGCAGTGAAGAACGGCGTGGCACTGGTGCAGAAGAAGGAAGGTTCGGCCGTGCCCGCGTCCGCGGGGGCCTGCGTCAGCGCAGGCTGAGGCCGTCTCGCCTATCGGCCGGCGCCGGCGCGGCCCCTCCCTGACAGCCGGCCGCGCGCCAGCGGCACGCCGACCGATTGCTGCAGCGCCGCGCCGGCGGCCAGGCTGGCCACCCAGCAGCCGGCCAGCAGCCATCCCGCGGCCAGCGGCCCATCCAGGCCCAGATGCAGCCACAGTGCCGTGGTCGCAACGATCACCGCATAGTGGATCAGGAAAACGCCGTAGGAGGCGTCGCTCCAGTAGGCCAGCCAGCGCGAGCTGTTGCCTGGCGCGGGCACCCTCGCCGCCAGCAGTGCCAGCGCCAGGGCCGTCAGCGCGGCCAGTGCCACGCGCGGCCGGGACTCATGCCAGGCGACGGCCAGGTGCACCACCCAGACCAGGTTGAACAGCCAGGTCATGGCGCGCGAGCGACCGGCCCAGGCGGCCAGCGTGCCCAGCCCGTAGGCCGTGAAGAAGTACGGCGCCCATGCGTCGAACCTCGCGTCGCGGTTGAACACGAACAGCGAGGCCAGCGCCAGCAGCGCCACGGTCCACGGTAGCGGCGATCGCCAGACGGGCTGCTGTGCACGCCGATGCAGCAGCGCCGCACCGGCGGCCAGCAGCGCATAGAGCTGGAAATCGATGGTCACGTACCAGGCGCCGGCCGACAGCGAGGGGATGTGCAGCAGGTCCTGCAGCAGCAGAAGGTGCGCGAGAAAGTCCCACGGCGACGGCCAGGGCGTCACCCAGTCGGGCCATCGGCCCGGCGGCAGCAGCGCGCTGGCCGCCAGCACCGCCAGCAGTGCCACCGCCAGCATCGGCACCAGCCTCAGGTAGCGCGCCCACAGCAGCTGCGGCAGCGCCATGTGCGGCCGCGCCAGGCCTTCGGCCACGAGGTAGCCGCCGACCACCAGGAAGACCTGCACCACGTAGCGCGCCTCGCCGCCCAGGAAGGTCGCAGTCGCCGGCCAGGCCGGCGCCAGCATGGCGGCCATCGGCGAGTACAGCACGATGTGGTGCAGAACGATCAGCTGCGAGGCCACGACCTTGAGCCCATCGATGAGCACCGAGCGCTGCGACATGCGCCGCACTGTAGCCCCCCGTCGAAATCGGCTTCACAGGGACGATGCTCCGGCAGTTGTCGGCGGCATAGCTGTAGTTCGTCCTTGTTCTGTGCGGGCAGAGGACTGGAGGTGCGAATCCGCTCCTGTCCCCCGCTCGGTCTCCTCCTTTGCCTCGCGGATTCGCACCCCCAGTCCTCGGCGGTCCGCCACTGTGTTGTCCGCACAGCATCAATTCCGACACAACACCAGAGTTGCGCATCGGCAAGACACCGTCGTGTGTCAGGCCGCGCGGGGGAAATGGACGGATTCGCTTCCCCATCGTCCTCGGCCTGCGAGGGAAGAAAAACACAGAAGCGGACGGCTGCGATGCGCCGGGAACCGCCGCTCTCGCCCATGGGGGCAAAGGCCTTGCTGCGCGGTGGCGCTCAGGAATTGCTGCTTGCGCGCACTTCCTCGATCGTCGTCGCGCCGGACCAGACCTTGTCGATACCGTCCTGGCGCAGCGTGCGCAGGCCTTCGGCCAATGCGGTACGCAGCAGCTGGTCGGGGCGCGCGCCTGTCTGGATCAGGTGGCGGATCTCGCGCGACACCACCAGCAGCTCGTGCAGGCCGGCGCGGCCACGCAGGCCGCTGTCGTCGCAGTTGGGGCAGCCCTTGGCAAAGTGGTGCGTCAGCTTGCCGTCGTTGCCGAAGCGCTTCATCCAGCCGGCGAGCACGTCGTCAGGCTTGGGCCGCACCTCGCTCTCGCCGAATGCGTGCATGTAGTCCGCCATCAGCTCGTCGACCTGCTGCTCTGTTGCCGGCTGCGACTGCACGCACTTGCTGCACAGGCGGCGCACCAGGCGTTGCGCCAGCACGCCGAGCAACGAATCAGCGAAGTTGAACGGGTCCATGCCCATGTCGAGCAGCCGCGTCACGGTCTCGACCGCACTGTTGGTGTGCAGCGTGCTCATCACCAGGTGGCCGGTGAGCGATGCCTCGACCGCCATCTTGGCGGTCTCGCCGTCGCGGATCTCGCCGACCATGATCACGTCCGGGTCGGCACGCAGGAAGGCGCGCAGCGCCTTGGCGAAGGTCCAGTCGATCTTCGGGTTGACCTGCACCTGGCGCATGCCGGCCTGGGTGATTTCCACCGGGTCCTCGGCCGTCCAGATCTTGCGGTCGGGCTGGTTGATGTAACCCAGCACCGAATGCAGCGTGGTCGTCTTGCCCGAGCCGGTGGGCCCCACGCACAGCAGCATGCCGTAGGGCCGCTGCGCGGCCGACTTGATGTGTGCCAGGTTGTCGGGGGACAAACCCAGGTTGTCCAGCGGGATCGGCTTGGCCGAGGCCAGCAGCCGCAGCACCGCGTCCTCGAGCCCGTTGGCGGTGGGGATGGTGGCCACCCGCAGCTCCAGTCGCGAGCCGGGCACGAACTTGCCGAAGTTGATCTTGCCGTCCTGCGGCTTGCGGCGCTCGCTGATGTCCAGGTCGCACATGATCTTGATGCGCGCGATCATCGCGCTGCGATAGGTGTGCGGCAGCTCGATGTACGGTCGCAGCGCACCATCCTTGCGGAAGCGGATGCGCACCTTGTCGCGCCCCGGCTGGCATTCGATGTGGATGTCGGACACGCCCTGGTTCTGCGCTTCGGCGATCATCGAATTGATCAAGCGCACCAGTGAGTTGTCCGACTGCTCGATCGACGGTTCGTCCCGCTCGCCGCTGTCCGGCGCCTGCTGCTGTTCCAGCGTGGCCAGCAGCTTGCCGGCTTCCTCGGAGTCGAACTCCACCGCGGGCGCGGCCTCTGCGCCCGCGCCGATGTTGGCGCCGATGCGCTCATAGGCCTTGCCGATGGCTGCTGGCAGCAGGTTGGCGCGGGCCAGCACCGGCACCAGCTTGGTCTGTGCCGCGAACTCGATGTCGTCCAGCACTTCCGGACGTGACGGGTCTTCCACCGCCACAATCAGGCGGCCGCCGCGCAGCAGCAGCGGCAGTGCCGGCAGCCGGATGGCCACCGCGTAGGGCAGCCGCCCCAGCGCCTCGGCCTCGGGGGCGAACTGGGTCACGTCGACCAGCGGATAGCCCATCTTGCGCGCCAGCGCGGTCTGCAGGTCGGCACGGCTGACCAGCCCGCGGCGCACCAGCAGTTCGCCCAGTGGCACGCTGCGGTCCTCGCGCTGCTGCGACAGCGCCACCTCGAGTTGGGCGTTGTTGATGAAGCCCAGCGCGATCAGCGCCTCGCCGATGCGCACCATCGGCATGCGAGCCTGCTCGACGATGGCCAGTTCCAGGTCCTCGGCCGTGACGATCTGCTTGGTCAACAGGATGTCGCCGAGCTTTTGCGTGCGCAGCTTCTGCTGCTCCGCCAGCGCCTGCTCGACCTGCGCCGGCGTGGCCGCGTTCTGGGCCACCAGCACCTCGCCGATGCGCTCGCCGATCTCCACCGAGTCGTAGGCTGCCTTCGGCACGAAGCAGCGCAGCACGCTGCCGCGCGCGTCCACCGGCGCGAACAGATAGATGCCGCTGGCGTCTTCGTGGTGGCCGACGCTCAGCGAATCGATCGGGTCGGTGCCCTTCAGATGGACCTTCACGCCCACCGCCGGGCGCTGCGCCATGAAGCTGCTGCCTGCGGCACCGTCGTCCAGCGCTGCCAGCGGCCGCGTCAGCGTGAGCTTGCGAAACTGGTTGAAACGCAGCGGGATCGCGATGCGCGCCGGCGGGATGCGCACCTTGGCCACGCCCTCGACCGGGTCCATTTGCAGCAGGGCGCCGTTCATCAACCGGCCGTTCATGCCTTCGATCTGGCAGGGCTCCGGTTCCACCAAGCGCAGCGGCGCCGGATAGCAGGCATAGGTCGGCGTCGGCCAGGCAAAGCCTTCGCCGCCTTCAGGCGCTGGCGCCGCGTCTTCCACGGGCACCAGGGACAGGGGGGGCGATGACAGGTCGGACATGGCGGTTCCTTGCACGGCGTGGCGCAGGGCGGCGCCCGTCGCGGACGCACCCTCACGCACAGGATGCTAGGACCGCGCCGCCCGCGGCAAAGCCCGGAATTGGGGCCGCGCGCCGGCCTATCTGCGCCGCGGCGTCAGAAGCTCATGGCCGTGCCGGGCACGGCGACGATCACCTTCACCGGGCTGCCGGCCATGGCCTCGACGAACTCCTTGGCTGTGCCCTTGGCCAGCGGGTTGGCCCCGTAGTGCATCGGGATCACCGCCTTCGGCTGGATCAGCTCCCTTACCGCCCAGGCAGCGTCAGCCGGGTCCATCGTGAAGTTGCCGCCGATCGGCACCAGTGCCAGGTCCGGCTTGTAGCGCTGGCCGATGTACTTCATGTCGCCGAACACCGCGGTGTCGCCGGCGTGGTAGATACGGTAGCCGTTCTCCAACTCGATGATCCAGCCGATGGCCTCGCCGCCCGGATGCGTCTCGTCCTTGCCGGTGGCCGGGTTCTTCCACACGTACACCGACGAGTGCTCGGCGCGCACCGCGGTCACCTTGATGCCGGGCGCCGGCTCCACCGTGCCGCCCTTGTTCATGCGCGGCAGCAGGTTGGCCGGCAGCACGCCGAGCGTCATCACCGTGCTGAGCAGGTCGCCGGGCCCGCGCACCGGCACGTTGTACATCTGCGCCTGTGCCGGTGCGTCGGCGATATGGTCGCCATGGCCGTGCGTGATCAGCAGCACGTCGATCTTGCCGAAGCTCTCGAGTTTCTTGTATTCCGCGGGCGTCAGCGGGTTCATGCGCAGCCAGGGGTCGGTGACGATCACCTTGCCGCCGGGTGAGGTGATCTTGAAGGCCGCCTGACCCAGCCAAATCACCTCCACCTTGGGCCCCGGCGCGGCCGGTGCTGCAGGGGGTGGGGTCGAGCTGCAGGCTGTCAGCGCCAGCGCGGCAACCAAGGTGAGCAGGGTTCGAGTCATGGGGCTTGCCTCCAGGTTGTCAATCGATCTTCACGTTGCCGGCCTTGATCACCTCGCGCCAGCGCGGGATCTCGCGGGCGACCAGTTCGCCGAAGGCCTGCGGCAGGCCCGGCATCGGCGCCGCGCCCTCGGCGGCCAGTTGCTGCGCCACGTCGGGCAGCCCCAGGGCCTTGTTGATCTCGGCATTCAGCCGGCCCACCACGGCCGGCGGCGTGCCGGCCGGGGCGACGATGCCGTACCACTGGTCGGCCTCGAAGCCGGGGTAGCCGCTCTCGGCCACGGTCGGTGTCTCGGGCAGCGCGGCGATGCGCTGCGGGCTGGACACCGCCAGCGCGCGCAGCCGGCCACTGCGGATGTGCGGCAGCACCGCCGGCGTGCCGGTGAAGGTGGCGTCGACCTGGCCGCTGATCAGGTCGGTGACCGACGGCGCGGTGCCGCGGTAGGGGATGTGTGCCATGAAGATGCCGGCCCGCAGCTTGAAGTACTCGAAGCTGATGTGAGCGGCGCTGCCGTTGCCGCCGGACGAATAGCTCAGCTTGCCCGGACTGGCCTTGGCGCGCGCGACCAGGTCCTTCAGGCTCAGCATGCCCGATGCGGCATTGACCACCAGCACATTGGGCACGCGTGCCACCCAGGCCACCGGCGTGAAGCTCTTCACTGGGTCGTAGCTCAGCTTCGGATACAGCGACACGTTGACGGCCAGCGTGCCGATGTGGCCCATCAACAGCGTCTGACCGTCGGCGGCGGCATTTGCCACCTCGGCCGCTCCCAGCGAGCCGCCTGCGCCCGGCTTGTTGTCGACGATGACGTTCTGGCCCAGGGCAGCGGCCAGCTTCGGCGCCAGCGCGCGGGCCAGGATGTCGGTGCTGCCGCCAGGCGTGAAGGGCACCACCAGGCGGATCGGACGGCCCTGGGCCCGCAGCCAAGAGGTTGGGGCCAATGCGGCCAGTGCCGCGAACAGCCCGCGGCGGCGCCAGGCGACGGCCCTCATCCGCGCATCTGCGCCGGCAGCCAGCTGACGATCTGCGGGAACAGGTAGATCAACCCCACCGCCACGAGCATCAGGAAGAAGAAGGGCAGCGTGACCTGGGCGATCCAGCCGATCTCGCGTTTCGTCATGCCCTGCAGCACGAACAGGTTGAAGCCCACAGGCGGCGTGATCTGTGCCATCTCGACCACCAGCACGATGAAGATGCCGAACCACAGCGGGTCGATGCCGGCCTTCTGGATGGTCGGCAGGATTACGCCCATGGTCAGCACCACCATGCTGATGCCGTCGAGAAAGCAGCCCAGCAGCACATAGAACAGCATCAGCACGACGATCAGTCCGAATTGACTCAGGCCCAGCGAGCCGATCCACTCGGCCAGGTGGCGCGGCAGCCCGATGTAGCCCATGGCCAATGTGAGAAAGGCCGCGCCCGCCAGGATCATCGCGATCATGCAGTACAGCCGCGTGCCGCCGAGCAGCGATTCCTTGAAGGTCTGCCAGTTCAGCGAGCCCTGCACGGCCGAGATCAGCAGCGCACCCACCACGCCCAGTGCGGCGGCCTCGGTGGCGGTGGCGACGCCGCTGTAGATCGAGCCGAGCACGGCGGCGATCAGCAGCATCACCGGGATCAGGTGGCGCGATTCGCGCAGTTTGGCGCCAACGCTCATCGGCGGGTCGGGCGGTGGCACCAGGTGCGGGTGGCGCAGCGCCCAGACCACCAGGTAGCCCGAGAACAGCAGCGCCAGCAGGATGCCAGGCAGCACGCCAGCAATGAACAGCTGTGCGATCGAGACATCGGCGCTGACGCCGTAGACGATCATGATGATCGACGGCGGGATCAACAGACCCAGCGTGCCGGCGCCGGCCAGCGAGCCGATCGAGATGCCGTCCGGATAGCCGCGTTGGGCGAGTTCCGGAAGGCTCATCTTGCCGATCGTGGCGCAGGTGGCCGCGCTCGAGCCCGACACCGCGGCGAAGATGGCGCAGCCGGCCACGTTGACATGCAGCAGCCGCCCGGGCAGCGCCTGCATCCACGGTGCCAGCCCGCGAAACATGTCCTGGCTCAGCCGCGTGCGGAACAGGATCTCGCCCATCCACACGAACAGCGGCAGCGCGGTCAGCGTCCAGCTCGATGCACTGCCCCAGATGGTGACGGCCATGGCGTCGCCCGCCGGCCGGCTGCTGAACAGCTGCATGCCGATCCAGGCCACGCCCGACAACGTCAGCCCGATCCATACCCCGCTGCCCAGGATCAGGAACAGCGCCGCAATCAGCAGGCCGGTGATCGCGATGTCACTCATTGCGCACCGCCTCGTCCGGCACGGCATGGCTGCGCCGGCCGCGCCATTCGAGCACCAGTTCGTCGATGAAGGCGATCAGCAGGATCAGCGTGCCCAGCGCCATGGCCAGCTGCGGGATCCACAGCGGCGTGGCGTCGTTGCCGGTGGAAACGTCGTTGAACTGGCGGCTCTGCCACACCAGCCGGGCGCTGTAGAAGGCCGACAGGGCAGCCAGCAGCGTGGCCGCGAACAGCGCCCACAGCTCCATGCCGCGCCGCGCCTTGCCGCGCAGTTTGCTCAGCAACAGCGTGACGCGGATGTGCTCGCCGCGTTTGAGCGTGTGGGCCAGCGCCAGGAAGCCGGCCGCAGCCATCATGTAGCCGGCATAGGCGTCGGTGCCGGGCAGGTGGAAGTGCAACTGCCGCCCGAGTATCGACAGCAGCACCATCACCAGCAGCAGCACCATGAACACGGCCGCCAGCGCGGCCGCACCGTCGTACAGCGCGTCGAGAAAGCGCCGCACCGCCGGCTTACTTCGTAACCGCGTCGACCAGCTGCTTGCCTTCAGGGCCGGCCTTGTCGATCCATTCCTTGGTCATGGTGTCGCCGACCTTCTTCATGTCGGCCTTGAGCTGTGCACTCGGCGGCAGGATCTGCATGCCGCCGGCCTTGAGCTTCTCGAGCGATTCGCCGTTGGCCTTCTGGCTGGCCGCCCAGCCACGCACCTCGGCGTCGGCGCCGGCCTTCAGCAGCGCCTGCCGGGTGGCCCCATCGAGCGCGTCGAACGCGGCCTTGTTGACCAGCACCGCGTTCTTCGGCAGCCAGGCCTGCGTGTCGTACCAGTACTTCACATGCTCATAGAGCTTGGCGTCGGCGCCAGTGGAGCCCGAGCTCATCATGCTTTCGGCCACGCCGGTGGCGAAGGCCTGGCTGACCTCGGCCGCCTGCACGGTGACCGGCTGCGCGCCCACCAGTTCGGCGATGCGGCTGGTGGCCGGGCTGTAGGCGCGCCACTTGATGCCCTTCAGGTCGGCGGCGCTGGCCAGCGGCTTCTTCGAGTAGATGCCCTGCGGCGGCCAGGGCACGGCGTACAGCACCATCATGCCCTGCTCGGCCAGCTTCTTTTCCATCATCGGCTTCTGGGCCTTCCACAGCTTGGCGGCCGCGTCGTAGCTGTCGGCCAGGAAGGGCAGGCCGTCGGCGCCGAAGATCTGCCATTCGTTCTGGAAATTGACCAGCAGCACCTCGCCGATCTGTGCCTGCCCGCCCTGCACGGCGCGCTTGATCTCCGGCGCCTTGAACAGCGACGCATTGGGGTGCACGGTGATCTTCAGCTTGCCGCCGGTGGCCTTGTCGACGTCGTCGGCAAACTGAGTCAGATTGACGGTGTGAAAGTTGGTGGCCGGGTAGGCCGCCGGCAGGTCCCACTTGGTCTGGGCCTGGGCGGCCAGGGCTGCGAACGCGGCAGCCGCGACAAGAAATGAACGTAAGGCTTGCATGAGGACTCCGGTGTGGGTCTGGACAAGACGGCTAGCATAGGCCATGCCTGCGCACGACCGTCCCGGGGCCTACCCGCAAGCGCCGGTGCTCGGCATCCTGATGCCGCAGACGTGCCTTGGCTTCGAACTCATGGGCTGGCGCCCATGAGTCTTCGTCGAAACGGGTCTGCGATCCTGGGTCTGTTGATGCTCGAGACCCGTTTTCCGCGGCCGCCGGGCGACATCGGCCACCCGGGCACCTTCGGTTTCCCGGTACGGCAGCGCGTCGTGCTCGGCGCGACGCCGCAACGCGTGGTTCGGTGCAGCGACCCGGCGGTGCTGCAGCCCTTCGTCGATGCAGCGCAAGCGCTGGTGGCCGAAGGCTGCCAGGCTATCGCCACCAGTTGTGGCTTTCTGGCCCGCTGGCAGCGCGAGCTGCAGGCCGCGCTGCCGGTGCCGACCTGGAGCTCGGCGCTGTTGCAGCTGGCTGAAGCGCAGGCCCGGGGCCGGCGCTGCGGCGTGATCACCATCGAGGCCGCCTCGCTGGGCGCGGCGCATTTCGAGGGCGTCGGCGCCGACCCGGCCACGCCGGTGGAAGGCATCACGCCCGGCTCGCCGCTGCACCGCACGCTGCTGCAGGACCTGCTGGTGCTGGACGAGGCCGATGCGCAGGCGCAGGTGCTGGCGGCTGCCCAACGGCTGCAGGCGCGCACACCGGGCCTGGACACGCTGGTGCTGGAATGCACCAATCTGCCGCCCTATGCATCGGCGCTGCGCGCGTCCACCGGCCTGCAGGTGCTGGACGTGGTGACGCTGCTGAACACGCGCATGGCCGCGCTGTAGCGGCGGCTCAGGGCTCTTCGGCCGACTCGCGCGGCGGCGCTGCGGCCGGGCGCGCGGCCGCTGCCTGCGGTGCACCGTCGGCGGCCACGGTCTCGCGCAGCGCTGCCAACTCCTCGCGCAACGCACTGAGCTGCTTGTGCAGGTCGCTGAGGATCTCGCGTTCGATCGTGCGCTCCTCGGTGGCGATCCAGGCCGAGGCGATGCCGGCGGCCACCAGCGTGATGGCGCCGACCCCCAGGAAGACCACGCCGACCGCGAAGATCCGCGAGGCTGGCGTGGTGGGTGTCAAGTCGCCGTAGCCGACGGTCGCCGCGGTGGTGAAGGCCAGCCACAGTGCGTCGCCGAACGTGGGCGTCGTCGGCTCCAGCCACCAGAAGCCCAGCCCGCACAGCATCAGCACCAGCAAAGCGGCAATCAACCGGTACAGCGTGCCGCCGCGCGTGACCACGTAGTGCGCGGCCCAGAACATGCGCGACATCGTGAAGACGCCAACCACCAGGCGGAACCACAGCGCCGGCTCGGAGGCCGAGCTCGGCGGCAGCAGCGCGGCTGCCACCAGCCCGGCGCTCAGCAGCAGGTCGAAGCTGTTGGCGCGCAGGTGGGCCCGCAGGTTGCCGCTGCGCAGGCCGACGTGCAGCAGCGCGCCGCCCATCGTCAGCGCGGCCAGCAGGTAGCTCAGCACCGCGAACAACGGTGCCGACTCGTGCAGCAGCTCGACATAGAACGACGGCACCGTGCTCAGCAGCGCGAGCGTGATCGGCCAGCGCCACTTCACTTCCACCGCGCGGGCACGGGCCGTGGTCTGCGACGCGAAGACCGAGCTCAGCCCGGCCTGTTCGGGCGCGCGCAGCGGGTTGGCCGAGGGAGGGCGGTTCACGTCTTGTCTGTGCGGTGGATGCTGCCGTCAGCCATGCAGGTTCCGGACCCGGCGGCCCTCACAGGTTGCCGCGACCCTCCTTGGCATGGAAGGCCTGCGCGGTCTCCCAGGCCACGCTCTGCAGGTGGGCGGCCACCTCGGGCGACAGCCCGGCGGTGTATTTCAGGCCCACCGGGTTGGTCTTGTAGACCGAGGCCACCACCGTGCAGGCCGCCAGGTAGGTGCCCATCAGGCTGGGATGGCGCTTGTCGGCGACGTACAGATTCAAGTCGGGTCGCAGGGCGATCGACCGCGCGAAGGCCAGGCCGGCCGGCACCACCAGCGCGCTGTTTTGCTTGCCGGCCTTGACGTATTCGGCAGCCAGCTGCGCCGTCATCTCGGGCTTGTCCTGGTAGGCCCAGGACATGAACAGGATCGGCGCCGCGCCGTGGCGCCGCGCGGTGGCGCTGTGCTTGGCAGCGTACTCGAAGAAGATCGCCTGCAGCTGCGGATGCACCGGGCACTGGCTGCAGTCCATCATCATCACGCCGTCGAAGGGCTTGTCGAAGCTGTTGAAGCGCACTTCGTTGTCGCCGACGAAGGAGTAGCTGGCCACGCCCGGGTTGAAGTAGGCCTCGACGTCGTGCCAGTTGATGCCCGAGCCGCTGATGGTGATCGAACTGGCGCGCATGCCCTTGGCGCCGCTGGCCGTGAGCAGCTGGGCGGTGTGGCCATGCATCGAGTTGTTGTAGTAGAAGAAGCTGTTGCCCACCCACATCAGCGACTTGATCTCGGTCGACACTTGCGGTGCCGGCTTCGGCGTGGAGGGTGGCGTGCTGCTGCAGCTGGCCAAGACGGCGATGCCGAGCATGGCGAGCAGGGTGCGAAAGCGGGTCATGCGAAATCCTTTGCTTGTAGGCAGGCGACGGCGGCGCTCAGGCCTTCTGCAGGTAAGCCTCGGCCAGGCGCACCCAGTAGCTGGCGCCGGTGGACAGCACGCGATCGTTGAAGTCGTAGCCGGCGTTGTGCACCATGCAGCCGCCGTCAACCCCCACTCCGTTGCCGATGTTCACGTAGCAGCCGGGCACCTTCTCCAGGAAGAAGGCGAAGTCCTCGCTGGCGCTCACCGGCTCGGCATCGGCGACCAGGCCGTCGTCGCCCAGCCAGTCGCGGATCACCTGCTGGCAAAACGCCGTTTCCTTGGCATGGTTGTGCAGCACCGGGTAGCGGCGGATGTAGTTCACCTCGGCGCTGGCGCCGTACACCGCGGCCTGGGTCTGGGCGATCTCGGTGATGCGCCGCTCCAGCAGGTCGCGCACCTCGGGACGGAAGGCGCGCACCGTCAGCCGCAGCTCGGCCTCGCCGGGCAGCACGTTGGGCGCGTCGCCCGAATGGAACGCACCCACCGAGACGATGCCGGTGTGCAGCGGGTTGACGTTGCGAGCGACGATGGTCTGCAGCGACATGACGATGCTGGAGGCGGCGACGATGGTGTCTACCGCGGCATGCGGCATGGCGCCGTGGCCGCCGACGCCGCGCACCTTGATCAGGCAGGTATCGCCGCTGGCCATCGCGAAGCCCGGCACCACCAGGAACTTGCCCGCCGGCTTGCCGGGCGCGTTGTGCATGCCGAACATCGCCTCGCAAGGGAACAGGTCGAGGAAGCCATCCTCCAGCATGCGCCGCGCACCGGCCTCACCCTCTTCGGCCGGCTGGAACACCAGGTGCAGGTGGCCGTCGAAATTGCGTGTCGCCGCCAGATGGCGGGCCGCCGACAGCAGCATCGCGGTGTGGCCATCGTGGCCGCAGGCGTGCATGGTGCCCAGCACCTTGCTGGCCCAGGGCTTGCCGCTGGTCTCGGTGATGGGCAGGGCGTCCATGTCGGCGCGCAGGCCGATGTGCCGGCCTGAAGTACCCACGCGCAGCGTGCCCACCACGCCGGTGCCGCCCAGGCCGCGGTGCACCTCGTAGCCCCAGCGCTGCAGCCGCTCGGCCACCAATTGCGAGGTGGCATGCTCCTGGTAGGCCATCTCCGGGTTGGAATGGATCTGGCGGCGGATCTGCACCATCTCGTCTTCGTGGGCACGGATCTCGTCCAGGGCGGGCAGGGGCAGGGGGGCGTTCATTGGGGTGGCTTTCCGGGGCGGTTGCGCAGGCGGACCATTCTCGGGCCAAGCCGGGGGGGTGGGAATCCGGGTAAGCGCAGCGTGCCGCGGCCCTGCAAGAATGGCAGTGATGAATTCCGATCGAGCGACGCGCTGGCAGTTCTGGATCGACCGCGGCGGCACCTTCACCGACATCGTCGGCCGCGCCCCCGCCGGCGCGCTGCACACGCTGAAGCTGCTGAGCGACAACCCCGAAGCCTATGCCGATGCCGCGGTGGAAGGCATGCGCCGGCTGCTGCAGCTGCCGCCCGGCGCGGCTATCACGCCGCAGCAGGTGGAGTGCGTGAAGATGGGCACGACGGTGGCCACCAACGCGCTGCTCGAGCGCAAGGGCGAGCGCGCGCTGCTGGTCACCACGCGCGGCTTTCGCGACGCGCTGCGCATCGCCTACCAGGCGCGGCCGCGGCTGTTCGACCGGCACATCGTGCTGCCAGAGCTGCTGTACGAGCGCGTGGTCGAGGCCGACGAGCGCATCGGCGCCGACGGCGCGGTGCTGCACCCGCTGGATGCGGTGGCCCTGCGCCCGGCGCTGCAGGCCGCTTTCGACGAAGGCCTTCGCGCCTGCGCCATCGTCTTCATGCATGGCTGGCGCCACAGCGCGCACGAGGCTTCGGCCGCGTCGCTGGCCCGCGAGATCGGTTTCACGCAGGTCAGCGTGTCGCACCAGGTGAGCCCGCTGATGAAGTTCGTCTCGCGCGGCGACACCACGGTGGTCGATGCCTACCTGTCGCCGATCCTGCGCCGCTATGTCGAGCAGGTGGCCGCGCAGATGCCCGGCGTGACGCTGTTCTTCATGCAGAGCAGCGGCGGCCTGACCGAGGCCCACCGCTTCCAGGGCAAGGACGCCATCCTGTCCGGCCCGGCCGGTGGCATCGTCGGCATGGTGCGTACCGGGCTGGCCGCCGGCCACCGCAAGCTGATCGGCTTCGACATGGGCGGCACCAGCACCGACGTCAGCCACTACGCCGGCGAGTTCGAGCGCGCCTTCGAGACGCAGGTGGCCGGCGTGCGCATGCGCGCGCCGATGATGAGCATCCACACCGTGGCCGCCGGCGGCGGCTCGATCCTGGCCTTCGACGGCGCACGGCTGCGCGTCGGCCCGCAAAGCGCCGGCGCCAACCCCGGCCCGGCCAGCTACCGCCGCGGCGGCCCGCTGGCGGTGACCGATGCCAACGTGATGCTGGGGCGCATCCAGTCGCAGCACTTCCCGCGGGTCTTCGGCCCGGCCGGCAACGAGTCGCTCGACGGTGAGGGCGTTCGCGGCCGCTTCGAGACGCTGGCCGCGCAGGTGCAGCGCGCCACCGGCCGGCCGACCCGGCCCGAAGCGCTGGCCGCCGGCTATCTGCGCATCGCCGTGCAGGCCATGGCCAATGCCATCAAGCGCATCTCGGTGGCGCGCGGCTATGACGTCACCGGCTACACGCTGCAATGCTTCGGCGGCGCGGGCGGCCAGCATGCCTGCGGCGTGGCCGATGCGCTGGGCATGACGCGCGTCTTCGTGCACCCGCTGGCAGGGGTGCTGTCGGCCTACGGCATGGGCCTGGCCGACCAGATCGCCATGCGCGAGGCCTCGGTGGAGCGTGCGCTCGATGGCGCTGGCCTGCAGGCTGCCGCCGCGATGCTGCGCGAGCTGGGCGATGCCGCCGCCGCGGAGCTGCTGGCGCAGGGCGTGCCCGCCGCCGTCGTCGAGCGTCGCGAGACGCTGCACCTGCGCTACCAGGGCACCGACACTGCGCTGGCCGTGCCGATGGCTGGCGTGGAGGACGCGCGCACCGCGTTCGAATCCGCCTACCGCCAGCGTTTCGCCTTCCTGATGCCCGACCGGCCGCTGGTCATCGAGGCGGTGTCGGTGGAGGCCATCGGCCCCGGCGAGCGCGCCCCCGAGCGTGGCGCGCAGGCCGAGGCCGCAGCCCGCGTCGCCGCGGCCGACGAGCGCGTGCGCATGTACTGCGAAGCCGACGAGGCCGAGGCCGGCTGGCGCGAGGCTGGGCTGTTCCTGCGCGAGTCGCTGCACAGCGGCGCCACCATCGACGGCCCGGCGATCGTGGCCGAGCGCAATGCCACCACCGTGGTCGAGCCCGGCTGGCAGGCGCGGCTGACGGCCGAGGGCGCGCTGGCGCTGCAGCGCATCCGCCCGCGGGTGTCGGCCCATGCCCTCGGCACGCAGGTCGACCCGGTGATGCTGGAGGTGTTCAACAACCTGTTCATGAACATCGCCGAGCAGATGGGGCTGCGGCTGCAGAACACCGCCTACTCGGTGAACATCAAGGAGCGGCTGGACTTCAGCTGCGCGCTGTTCAGCGCCGCCGGCGAGCTGATCGCCAACGCGCCGCACATGCCGGTGCACCTGGGCAGCATGAGCGAGAGCATCAAGACGGTGATCGCGCGCAATCCGCAGATGCAGCGCGGAGACGTCTACGTGCTGAACGATCCGTACCACGGCGGCACCCATCTGCCCGACGTGACGGTGGTGACCCCGGTGTACCTGCAACCCGGTGATGCGAAGCCTTCGTTCTACGTGGCCAGCCGTGGGCACCATGCCGACATCGGCGGCAGCACGCCAGGCAGCATGCCGCCCTTCAGCCAGAGCATCGAAGAGGAGGGCGTGCTGTTCGACAACTTCCTGCTGGTGCGCGACGGCCGGCTGCGCGAGCCCGAACTGATGGCGCAGCTGAGCTCCGGCCCCTGGCCCGCGCGCAACCCCACGCAGACCATCGCCGACCTGCGCGCGCAGATCGCCGCTAACCAGAAGGGGGTGGAGGAGCTGCAGGCGATGGTGGCGCAGTTCGGCCGCGAGACGGTGGCCGCCTACATGCAGCATGTGCAGGACAACGCCGAGGAGTCGGTGCGCCGCGTGATCACGGCGCTGAAGAACGGTGAGTTCGAGCTGCCGCTGGACAACGGCGCGGTGATCCGCGTGCGCGTCACGGTGGATAGCGCGGCGCGCGAAGCCACCATCGATTTCACCGGCACCAGCGCGCAGCTGCCGAACAACTTCAACGCGCCCAAGGCAGTGACGATGGCCGCAGTGCTGTACGTCTTCCGCACGCTGGTCGACGACGACATCCCGCTGAACGCCGGCTGCCTAAAGCCGCTGCACGTGCTGGTGCCCGAAGGCTGCATGCTCAACCCGCGGCCGCCGGCGGCGGTGGTGGCCGGCAACGTGGAGACCTCGCAGTGCGTGACCAACGCGCTGTTCGGCGCGCTGGGCGTGATGGCCTCGGGCCCGTGCACGATGAGCAACTTCACCTTCGGCAATCAGCGCCACCAGTATTACGAGACCATTTCAGGCGGCAGCGGTGCCGGTGAGGGTTTCAACGGCACCAGCGTCGTGCAGACGCACATGACCAACTCGCGGCTGACCGACCCCGAGGTGCTGGAATGGCGCTTCCCGGTGCGGCTGGACAGCTATTCGATCCGTGCCGGCTCGGGTGGCGTCGGCCGCTGGCGCGGCGGCGACGGAGGTGTGCGCCGCGTGCGCTTCCTCGAGCCGATGACCGCCTCGATCCTGAGCAACGGCCGCGTCGTGCCGGCCTTCGGCATGGAAGGCGGCGCAGCCGGCGCGCTGGGTCACAACCGAGTCGAGCGCGCCGACGGCCGTATCGAGCCGCTGGGCCACATCGGCTCGGCGCAGATGCAGCCCGGCGACGTGTTCGTCATCGAAACCCCTGGCGGCGGCGGCTGGGGGCCGCCGCCATGAGCTGGCGCAGCGCCCTCGGCGCCACCGTGCTGGCCTGCCTGGCCGGCTGCGTGCAGGCGCCGCCCGTGTTGCCCAAGCCCGAGCCCACGCCGGCCGAGCAGGCCGCGCGGCGCCAGGCCGAGGCCGCCGCGCTCGAGCAGGCTGCGCTGCAGGCGCGCATCGCCGACGCGGTGCAGCGCGCCGACGAGGCCTATGTCTACGGCTATCCGCTGCTGGTCGGTGAAATGTTGCGCCAGCAGATGTCCGGTTCGGCCAAGGCGGCGGGCTGGCGCGTGCCCGCCAACGGCTTGTGGCATGCGCGGCGCCTGCCGGTGGCCGGTGAGCCGCGCCACCCGCTGGTCGACGATGCCGACACGCTGGCCTCCTTCGCCTGGCTGGACCTGGGCCGCGAGGCCGTGCTGGTGGCCTGGCCGGCGATGGGTCGACGCTGGTTCAGCTTGGCGCTGCACAGCCAGTGGATGCAGGCGCTGCATCGCGCTGGCAGCGGCCTTGGCGGCGACAAGGCCGCGCGTGTGCTGGTGGCAGGCCCCGAATGGCAGGGCAGCGTGCCGCCCGGCGCGACGCTGCTGCGCTCGCCGACGCGGCATGTGCTTCTGGCGCTGCGCATCCAGACCAGCGGCAGCGACGCCGACCTGCGCGCCGTGCAGGCGCTGCAGGCGCAGCTGCGCGTCGTGCCGCAGACCCAGCGCACGCGGCGCACGCCGGCCGAGGCCGCACCGGCCCTGCCCGCCGCAGCGGACGGGCGCGCACCGCAGCAGCAGGTGGGAGCACTCGGCACGGCTGCGGCCTTCGAGCTGCTGGCCCACCTGATGGGCGGAGCCGCGCCGCCGGCTGTGGCCGACGAGCCTCTGCTGCAGCGCATTGCCGCCATCGGCATCGAGCCGGGCAAGCCCTTGCGCCTGGACGCGCTGGAGCCGGCGGTGCAGGCGGCGCTGGCCGACACCGGCGCGCGCATGCAGCGCCGGCTGACGTCGCTGCGCCCGCAGTTCTTTGCCCAGGCCGGCAGCTGGCAGGCGCCGCCGGCCGGCGGCGACTTCGGCACCGACTACCTGAAGCGTGCGTTCGTCGCCGCGCTGCAGTGGCCGGGGGCCGATCCGCGGCAGCTGCTGGAGCTGAGCACGCACAGCGACTCAGCGGGCCGGCCGCTGGACGGCATGCATGACTATCTGCTGCGTTTTGCGCAAGGCCAGTTGCCGCCGGTGGACGGTTTCTGGTCGCTGACCCTGACGACCGACGCAGGCGAGGACGGCAGGCGCGGCTTCGTCGCCGACATTGCCGGGCGCATCAACCGGGGCACGCGCGACAAGCCGCCGCCCGAGGCCGACGGCGCACTGGAGCTGTTCGTGCAGAACCTGTCGCCGGGCCTGGACAACGCCGCGCGCTGGCTGCCGGCGCCGAAGGGCGGCTTCGCGCTGACATTGCGCCTGTATGCGCCGAAGACCGCGCCGCCGTCGGCCCTGCCGCCGGGGCAGGGTGCCTGGGTGCCGCCGGGGCTGCGCCGGCAGCCGTGATGGGTCACGGCGGCTGCGCAGTGACGAACGCGCGTTGTGCCGGCCAGCGCGCTGCAGTCCACCTGCATCACCTGCTGATGCAGCGCCTGCATTTGTGCAGAGTCGGCGCTGAACGTGAGGCGGGCGAAGCGCAGGTTTTCCAAGCAGTTGCTGGAAAAGCGCGAGCCATGGCGCTCGGGCCTGAAGCGCTCGGCGCCCTCGTGGGTGCGCTGGGTGGCAAAGACGATGCTGATGTCCATGTCAGGGCCTTGCGGTGCGGAGTGATTCGCCCTGCATTCGTGCTGCGTCGCCATCAATCCCGACATGCCGCCGTTGCGACACAGTGCGCCGGATCTGCAGGGGGCTGTAAGACGGCGAGAATCGCCGCCGACTCAGAAGCGTCGTAGCCATGTCGGCCGACCCGTCCAACTCAAGGAGTACCGACCCATGAACCACCGTCTGATCGTTTCATCCGCCCTGGCTTCGGTGATGGCCCTCGGCCTGGCCGGCCAGGCTGCCGCGCAGGACAAGGAAAAGTGCTTCGGCATCGCCAAGGCAGGCCAGAACGACTGCGCCAACCTGTCCGGCACCCATACCTGCGCCGGCCAGAGCAAGGTCGACAACGACCCGGGGGAATGGAAGTACGTGGCCAAGGGCACCTGCAAGGACATGAAGGGCATGACGGCCGACGAGGCCAAGATGAAGATGAAGAAGTGATCGGGTGCCGGACGAGGCCTCGAGCATGGCATCCAGCGACAGCGGCAGCGTGGGCATCGGCCTGCGCCAGCCGCACTACGACGCGATGCTGCGCGAGCCGCCTCGGCTCGGCTTCGTCGAGGTGCATTCGGAGAACTTCTTCGCCGACGGCGGCGCCGCGCTGGCGGTGCTGCATGCGGCGCGCGAGCGCTGGCCGGTCAGCCTGCACGGCGTCGGCCTGTCGCTGGGCTCGGCCGCCGGCCTGGACGACTGGCACCTGGACCGCCTGGCGCGGCTGGTGCGGCGTATCGAGCCGGTGCGCGTCAGCGACCATGCCAGCTTCGCCCGTGCGCCGCGCCACGCCGGTACCGCGCCGCTGCATGCCAACGATCTGCTGCCGGTGGCCTTCACGGACGCCGCGCTGGACATCATGGTGGCCAATGTGCAGCGTGTGCAGGAACGACTGCGCCGGCCGATCCTGTTGGAAAACCTGTCGGCTTACGTGCACTGGGCCGACGACGCGATGTCCGAGCCGGCCTTCTTCAATGCGCTGGCGCGGCGCAGCGGCTGTGGCCTGTTGCTCGACCTGAACAACCTGGTGGTCAACGCGCTGAACGACGGCGTCGACGAGGTGGCTGCGGCCTGCGCCTGGGTCGACGCCATCGACCCGGGCATCGTCGGCGAAATCCACGTGGCCGGCTACCACGATGCCGGCGACATCGTCATCGACGACCACGGCAGCCGCGTGCACGACAACGTCTGGCAGGTCTACCGCCATGCGCTGCGCCGCCTGGGGGCGCGACCGACGCTGGTCGAGTGGGACACCGCGCTGCCCGAGCTGGCGGTGTTGCTCGACGAGGCGGCGCTGGCCGAACGACAGCTGGCCGCGTGCCGCAACACGGTGGTCGCATGAACGGCGCCGCCGCGCACAAGGAGGCGCTGCGCCAGCAGATGCTGCTGCGTGCGCTGTGGGCCGATGGCCGCCCTGGCGCCGTCGCCGGCTGGTTGCGTGAGGCACCGCCACGCGCCGCGCGCGGCCTGCAGGCCTATCGCGCCAACGCCGGCGCACTGGCCGAGCGCGCGCTGACGGCCGCGTTCCCGACGGTGGCGCAGCTGGTGGGCGAGGAATCCTTCGCCGCGCTGGCTCGCGCGCTGTGGTTCGCGCAGCCGCCGCAGCACGGCGACATCGGCACCTGGGGCGAAGGCCTGGCCGGCTTCGTTGCCGCCGCACCGCAGCTGGCCGACGAACCCTACCTGGCGGACGTGGCCCGGCTCGACTGGGCCGTGCACAGCGCCGAACAGGCGGCCGAGCGTAGCGCCGTCAGCGGACTGGAGCGGCTGGCCGAGGCCGACCCGGCTCACCTGCTGCTGCGCTTGGCCGAGGGCTTGGCGCTGTGCCGATCGGCCCACCCGGTGGCCAGCATCTGGCTGGCGCACCGCAGCGCCAGTGCCGACCGCTTCGCGTACGTGCGCGAGGCCTTCGCCGCGGGCCGTGGCGAGAACGCGCTGGTCTGGCGCGACGGCTTCAAAGCGGTGGTGCGCCCGCTGCTTGAGGCCGATGCGTGCTTCATGCAGGCGCTGCTCGACGGCCACGTACTGGCAGCGGCGCTGGATGCGGCCGGTGTCGACTTCGCCTTCGAGCGCTGGCTGCCGCAGGCGGTGCATTGCGGCTGGTTGCGCTCGGTCGAGTTCCAAGTCCCCGTCACGGAAGCGCCACCCTCATGAGCTCGCTGGTCCGTTTGGCGCTGCACCGCGCGCAGCCCGTCATCACCTTGCTCGAAGCGCTGCAGCCGCCGGTGCTGCTGGCCCTGGGCCTGTTCGGGCGCTTCGCCGCGCTGGGCCTGTTCGTCGTCAACGCGGTGGCCGTGATCAGCCTGGTCGACATCCCCCCGGCAGCCTTGCAGCAGCACCAGTTCTGGGGCTGCCTGTTGCTCGGCCTGCTGCTGTGGGGGCCGGGGCGCTGGTCGCTGGATGCCTGGCTGACTTGGCGTCTGCAGGGGTCGCCTACGATGCGTGAATGAACTCGGCAACCCGCCGGCCGCCCGCTGTCGATGCTTGATCGTGCCGCCATTGCGCTGCTCAAGCCCGTCCTGGAGCGCATGGCGCGCGGGCTGGTGCGTGCCGGCATCGGTGCCGACAGCGTCACGCTGTTCGGCTTCGCGCTCGGTCTGGCCGCCGCGCTGGCCGTCGCGCGCGGCATGCCGCTCGCTGGCTTGGCGCTGCTGCTGTCCAGCCGGCTGATGGATGGACTGGACGGCGCGGTGGCCCGGCTGACCCGGCCCACCGACCGCGGCGCCTTCCTCGACATCACGTTGGACTTCCTGTTCTATGCCAGCTTTGCGCTGGCCTTTGCCGTAGCCGACCCGGCGGCGAATGCGCTGCCGGCTGCCGTGCTGCTGGCCGCCTTCATGGGCACGGCTTCGAGCTTCCTGGCCTTTGCGGTGCTGGCCGAGCGGCGCGGCCTGAAGAGCGTGAACTACCCGCAAAAGGGCCTGTACTACCTGGGCGGACTGACCGAGGCCACCGAAACGCTGACCTGCTTCGTGTTGATGTGCCTGTGGCCACAGCACTTCGCGCTGTGGGCCTACGGCTTTGCCGTGCTGTGCGCGCTGACGATCGTCTCGCGTATCGTCGGCGGCTGGCATGCCTTGCGCGTGTAAGGTCCGCTGGCCTTGCGGCGTCTAAGCATCAACCGCCGAGGACGAACTTGAACCGAAAGAAGCTTCTGCTGCTGTCCGCGCTGATCCTGCTGGTGATCGGCTTCTTTGCGCTCGACCTGGGCCGCTTCTTCAGCCTGGACTACGTCAAGGCCGCGCGCGGCGACTTCGCGGCGCTGTATCAATCCCAGCCGGCGCTGGTGCTGGGCGTGTTCTTCGCCGTCTACGTGGCGGTGACGGCGCTGTCACTGCCGGGCGCGGCCATCATGACGCTGCTCGGCGGGGCCATCTTCGGCCTGTGGGTCGGCACGCTGGTGGTGTCCTTCGCCTCCAGCCTGGGCGCCACGCTGGCCATGCTGGTGTCGCGCTATGTGCTGCGCGACAGCGTCAAGGCCAAGTTCGGCGCGCGCCTGGTCGACATCGACCGCGGCATCGAGCGCGAGGGCGCGTTCTACCTGTTCACGCTGCGCCTGGTGCCGGTGTTCCCCTTCTTCGTCATCGACCTGCTGATGGGTCTGACGTCGATGAAGGCCACCACCTTCTACTGGGTCAGCCAGCTGGGCATGCTGGCCGGCACGCTGGTGTACGTGAACGCGGGCACCCA
>Ga0105103_10000203_pt1 | contig 32866 bp, 31 predicted proteins | sample PPLLaktember2015_2_FD_79107 | JGI IMG/M metagenome (GOLD analysis project Ga0105103, IMG submission 79107) | Freshwater sediment microbial communities from Prairie Pothole Lake near Jamestown, North Dakota, USA - PPLs Lake P7 Core (6) Depth... | ecosystem: Environmental > Aquatic > Freshwater >...
CAGTTGACATCCGATCACTTCCTCCGACCCCGTGAGTAGCTGCGCAGTAAAAAAGACGTGTATAGTATACACCTTTCTGAAGAAAATGACACTAACGGTCTCATGAGCTTGCTGCATTACGGCACATAGAGAGGTTCAGCATGTACGGAGGCGCCTCCTCTGTATGGCTGTAACAAAAGGTAAGGGAGAACTTTTCCTGAGTTTTTCTAACAAAAGCTAATGAATGGGGAAACTGAAGATTGCAAGAAGATATCACTGAATATCTTACGGGAAATCTGTTAATGATTGCTCCCCCACAACCTAACGCCCATATTTTCCTGTGAGTGTTGTTGACCCCTGTGTTTTTCCCTCTAATGCCTTCTTAAAGGCAGAAAGAGATGTATTAACCCCCAAATCAAGCTTCTCCACACTTAAGGCATAGAGGGTGAATACATAGGGGTGGTCACCTGTACCCTTTGGAGGTTGAGGACCTCCATAACCAATGTCTCCAAATGAGTTCTTTAATTCAACTGATCCCGGTGGCATTTTCTTCCTCGATGCCCCCTCTTCGATAGAAAATACAGTGGCCGGTATGTTGATGACAAGCCAATGAACCCAATTCTGTGCCACTGGGTGCGGATCAACCACCGAAAGGGCAAAAGATTTCGTTCCGGGAGGTACGTTCTTCCAAGAAAGGGGAACTGAAATATTTTTCCCACCTGCTCCAGACATGACATATTGTATCGGAATCTTTTCTCCATCCTTAAACACAGACGATGAAACCTCCATGTTAGCACCTCCTAATATTTGTTCCTGTAGAAACATAAGTAAAATAATCCAACGAAGCAATCATGATATCTTTGAGAGTTTCAAGGAAGATCACCTCTATAAACGCCTTTCTTTTCTTTTTTTAAACATATTTTATTTTCTTAAAGCCGGATATGCGAAAAGGGCAGCAAGTCCCTACCTTTTAATCAGGGTTCCATAAACTGTCGATTCGTATACCAGCATCCCCCTTTGGTTCTCAATGCCAATTTCAAACTTTGCTATCTTGCTTCTATCTTGCCACCTTTTAATCAAAATATTCATTTGATCGTTTGGATAGAGTTGTCCCCTCAACTTTATATGTTCGATCATACCAACGGGAATATCCTTCAGATCGGGATAGAGAAGACAGACCAGAAGCCTTATCCCTTGATTCACAATTTTTCCAATGGCATAATCCGGATATACGAGATGGTCTGGTATGTGGCTCTTAAAATCAATATCATCTTTTGCCAATAATTTTGAAACCTTAAGATCATTAGGATAGTCTTGGTCATATATCGCTTTATCTATTACAATGTATTCCTCAGGTAATTTAAGCAATTCCCCGATTTGTTTTCTGTCAAGATTCATATGGCTCCTCCTTTCTTATGGGTTCGTCAAATCCAGTTGTTTGGATGTAGTCTATATAGAACCAAGTTTTCTCTGCCAAATAATGTGACGGATGAGACTCCCTTAGAAAAGGAAAGGTCTATCCATTCCATACCCCTTTTCATTTCATCAGCAGGACAGGACACGTGGAGCCTTTCAGGACATTGAGGGCCACGCTACCGACAAAATACCTTGCAACACCAGTTCTCCCCAATGACGCAATAACAATGAGATCAATCCCTTTTTCTGTTGCGGCCTTCAGTATTTCCTCGGAAGGGTGCCCGAAGGCTACTTCGATAAAGACATCCAGCTCCTTTGTCTGAGGAAACTTATCGGCCTCTTTCTGCAGTTTTACCCTAGCCACGTTGATCATATCAGTTTCTATGTCCCTGATGTGAGATGGATAGACTAATCCGTAGTCATCAAAGGTCTCGAGTATCTTTGCATGGATCACATGGAGCACATAAACTTCTGCGTTATACTGCTTTGCCATGACAAAAGCCTCACTCAGGGCCTTGTCAGAATACTCGGAAAAATCCGTTGGTACAAGAATCTTGGTTGGATGCATCTCTTATCTCCTTTTTAGGGAATCTCCGCGTACTCTTAAGTATAGCACAGCAGTCAATTTGGCCGTTCCATGGGTGCCCCGCTTGACATCGATTGGTGTCATAAGACAAAGTGAACGGTTTCTGATGAAATCGAAAACGATCAGAACAAAACAGTCTCTCTGCGCAAATAAAGTCTGAAAAGATACTGCCATGAGTATACTCTGGGCAAGTGGCAAAAACATGGCAATATAATCTTGTTGACAAAAATGCTTTACCTATTATAATTATATAAATATTAGACCAATAGCTACCAATCATAGGATTTCAAAGTCCAATTAAAGAGCCTATTGGTTTGCTTTAGATCTGCATATCACTTTTAAAGGAGAAATCATATGAATCTTGCAAGGAATTTGGAATCATCGGCTATTTATTTCCCCAATCGGCCCGCCATCAGACAGGACAATCTTGAGTGGACATACGGAGAGCTAAACGAACGGGCAAACAAGGTGGCTACAGGCCTTTTGAAGCTGGGAATAAAACCTGGCGACTATGTTGGTCTTTGTTCGCTGAACTCAGCAGACTGGATTGCTTTTTATTTTGGCGTGCTCAAGGTTGGCGCTATTGCCACAACACTTTCCGGTCTCCTGACTGGAGAAGAACTGGCATATCTTATCAACCATGCAAAACCAAAGGTGCTCTTTACTGAACCAAGTAAACTCAAGGATGTTATGAAACTGAAGAGCGCCGATGGTCTTCAGACTATTGTCTGCCCCGATGGGGATATGGACCTTCCTCATCTTATGGGGATGGGAACAAGCACCTTTCAAGCCATTGACAGGGATCGGGTGGACACTGCCGCTATCCTTTACACAGGCGGAACAACGGGCGTGCCAAAGGGCGTCATGTTGACCCACGAAGGGATGAACTTTGCTGCCCGGGCAATTGCATACTATGAACACTCAGTACCTACTGACCAGGCTCTCTGTTTTCTCCCCTTCAATCATGTTTTCGGGCAGAATCACATCATGAATTCAACTGTTTACAGCTCTGGTTGCCTGGAATTGCTACCCACCTTTGATATGGATCGTGTCCTGGAGGCAATTGCAGCAGGGAGAGTCACAAAATTCTTCGCGGTACCGACCGTGTATGTCCGCTTCCTCAGCCTGCCAGATCTGGAGAAGAAGGTTGGAAAGCTCCGTTATTGTTTTTCAGCGGCTGCAAGCATGGCACGGGAAATTGTGAAACAATGGAAAGAGCGCACCGGTGTCACCATTGCAGAGTCTTACGGTATGACAGAGGTCATGCCTACCACATTCAACCATTTTTATCCTGAATTTCATGTTGTAGGTTCAGTAGGGCCGGTTGTTCACGGAGTTGAGGCACAAATCAGGGATACCTCCGGGAATGCTCTTCCTCAGGGCCATGAAGGAGAGATCTGCATCAGGGGACGAAACGTCATGAAGGGGTACCTCAACAATCCCGAGGCCACAACTGCCGGTATGTGGAATGGGGAATGGTTCCGCTCAGGAGATATCGGCATTGTGGATGAGCGAGGATATTTCTTCATCGTTGATCGGCTCAAGGATCTTATCATAACCGGTGGTGAGAATGTCTATCCCCGTGAAGTTGAGGAAGCCCTTTATACCCAGTCAGAGATAGAAGAGTGCGCGGTGATTGGGCTTCCCGACAAGGAGTGGGGTGAAAAAGTTGCCGCATACATTGTGCTCAAACCGGGAAAAGAGGTTTCCATTAACGATGTAAAGTCAAACCTCAAAACTCTTCTCTCTCCTTTTAAGGTACCCAAGAAGTTTGAGGTCGTGAAGGAACTACCAAAGAGTCCGGCAGGTAAAATTCTGAAACGGGAGCTCAAAAGGCAGGTCGTGGAGGACTCAAAGAAATAGCTCCCAACAAGATGTGGGCAGATAACTTTATCATTAAAAGGCAGGGCCAGAAATGACCCTGCCTTTTAATTTAACAACAAGCTGAAGCCTCATTTCATTGACCCAATAAATTTTATAAAGAAGATATTATTTTGCCGATGAATACGCTGGTTGGGATTTTTTTGCCCGGAAGGTTTTTTCCAGATCAATAAGGTTCTCGCCGAACTCTATTGCGTGGTGCCGCATGGCAGCGGCTGCAGCATCAGGATCACGGGCCAAAACTGCCTCGACAACAGGTCGGTGCATTCCTGCAGGGTGGATAAACGGTTGGTCAACGTCAACTGTTTGAACAATTCTCCTGGTGAGCGCCATGAGGGACCTCTCCAGGGCTTCTAAAAAATGATTTCCACATGACTCAGCCAGGATATAGTGAACAGAGGTTTTTGTGTCAAGGTCCTCCCCTAATGATCGGACCGGTAATTCCTCTGCTTCGATAGCCTCTTTAAGGAGCCTGGCATGTTTTCGATCTATTTTTATTGCTGCCAATTTTGCTATCTCAGGCTCAACAAGAACACGTACTTCAATAAGTTCGGGAACTGAGATCTTTTCAGCAAGAAAAAGATCAACAAAGGCGTCGCTTAAGTGTTCAAAGGTTAAATCGGTAACGAAGGTTCCCCCGGTGACACCTTGCCGGGTAGCCACAAAGCCTGTATTTTCAAGGAACCGCAAGGCTTCTCTGATTGCAATACGGCTTACCTGAAATTGCTCTGCGAGATCACGCTCCGATGGCAGCTTATCCCCTGCCTCGAAATGACCGATGAGGATGGATTGTTTCAGTTGTTCTGCTACTTCCCCTGAAACCCTGGACTGTTTGATAGGTTTAAATGAGGGCATGAATAAAACCTCTTGTGTACTTGTTATACTATAACGAAGTATAAACCATTTGCAAGAAAAATTTAATTATTTACTTGACAAAATTAATTACCACGTTTAAATATTATACCAATTCAGCATAACGATAACTTTACTCATTGGAACTCATTATATATGATGTTTTTATGCTGGACTTTACTCGGAGGATTTTATGAACGTTGCCACAAACCTCGAATCATCTGCATTCTATTTTCCTCAACAACCGGCTTTGAGCGAAGCAGGCTCTGAGGTCACGTATGGAGCACTGAATGAACGGGTGAATCGTATCGCTTCAGGCCTCATCAATATGGGAATTAAACCAGGCGAGCATGTTGGAATCTGTGCACCTAACACATCTGATTGGATTGCGTTCTATTTTGGGGTTCTCAAAACGGGCGCTGTAGCGGTGACATATTCCAGCCTCTTGAGTAAAGACGAACTGACGCTGCTCGTAGATCACTCAAAACCAAGGTTCATTTTTACAAGCGACGACAAAATCTCAGTCCTTGAGGGTATGAAACGTTCTGCAGGTCTTGAAAAAATCATCTGTCAAAATGGAGATATAAACATTCAACACATTGTGGATGCAGGATCGGCATCCTTCAAGGCAGTGGACAGGAACCGAACTGATACGGCTGCCATTCTTTACACTGGAGGCACTACAGGTATCCCGAAGGGCGTTATGTTGACTCATGAGAACGTCAATACATCGGCACATAATGTAGCGCACAATGAGCACTCAAATGAGAAAGACAGGGCAATCTGCTTCCTTCCCTTCAACCATGTCTTTGGACAGATGCACATCACGAACGCTACAATTTACAGCGCCGGTTGCCTTGAGATCCTTCCCACCTTTGATCTTGACAAGATTCTTGCCCTTACCGGTTCCGGCAAGATAACAAAAATGTTCGCAGTCCCTACCGTGTATACCCGCCTTCTGAGCCTTGACGGACTCAAAAAGAAATTGGGGAATGTTCGTTATTGTTTTTCAGCGGCTGCAAGTATGGCTGCCGAAATCGTTCGTCAGTGGAAAGATGTAACTGATTTGACGATTTATGAAGGCTACGGCATGACCGAGTCTGCATCTGCCGTTACGTTTAATCATTATTATCGTCATGTAATAGGTTCCATCGGCACGGCAGTTCCCGGTGTTGAAGTCCAGATAAGGGATATGGACGGACACAGGCTTGAACAGGGACACGAAGGCGAGATTTGCATATCCGGGCATAACATCATGAAGGGATACCTCAATAATCCCGAGGCGACTAAAGAGGCATTTTGGGATGACGGATGGTTCAGGTCAGGAGATATTGGAGTTTTTGATAAAGATGGCTACCTGTATATTGTTGACCGTGTAAAGGATATGATTATTACCGGTGGAGAAAATGTCTATCCCCGGGAGGTGGAAGAGGTGCTCTACATGCGCCCCGAGATTGAAGAGTGTGCCGTGGTAGGGTTTCCTGACAAGGAGTGGGGGGAGAAGGTTACCGCTTTCATCGTGTCGAGACCAGGTCAAACGGTCGTTCCTAACGATGTCAAATCTTTCCTCAAAACAAAACTGTCCCCTTTTAAGGTTCCGAAAGAGTATATTGTGATAGAAGATATGCCAAAGAGCCCGGCCGGTAAGATACTGAAACGGGAATTGAGAAAGAAATTTACAGACGGTAAAGGGTAGTTACTTGTAAATGACGGTTGGTAGGATTACAATATAGCAACGAAAAAAAAGGAGGATGTAGCATGAAAAAAAGATCATTGGTTGCATTATTTGTTCTTGTAACGGTTTTTCTGTTTTTTGTAACATCGATTCCTGCACAGGCACAAGAAAAAACGATGAAGCTCAGGCTTTCGACAATGTGGCCTGCGCAGCACCCCTTGACAAGATTGTTTGCCGATTGGGGTAAGGACGTAGAGAAGGCTACAAATGGAAGGGTGACTATAACGGTATTTGCAGCCAGCACGCTTTCGCCTCCCATGCAGGTCTATGACAACACGGTGAAAGGGGTTGTTGATATCGGCACAAATCTGTTGGCATACTCTCCCGGCAGGCTTCCGCTTTCAGAAGTTTTGCAGCAGCCGTTGGGATATAAGAATGGTTATCAGGCAAGTAGAGCGGCCAATGAATACTATAAGAAATTCAAACCGAAAGAATTCGATGACGTAAAAGTTATGTTTCTCCACGGCGCTGCCCCAGGCTTTATTTTTACAAAGAACCCGGCTAAATCTGTTGCCGACTTAAAAGGGCTCAGGATTAAAGCCAATGCAGAGAACGCAGACATAGTAAAAAATCTCGGCGCTTCTCCAGTAACCATGCCTGTTACTGAAACATACGATGCCCTTTCACGGGGCGTTGTAGACGGAACCCTTTTTCCCCTCGAGGCATTACAGGGTTTTAAAATTGCCGAGGTTGTCAAGACCGTAATTGAAGACTATCCCATGTCCTATATGACATCCATGTATTGTATTATGAACAAGGATAAATGGAATGCCATATCTGCTGCTGACCAGAAGGCAATCGAAAAAATTAATGATGAATATAATGACAAATTTGGTAAGAAATGGGTTGAGCTTGATGCCAAGGCGACGGAGTTTGCCAAATCAAAAGGCGTGACTTTTGTTAAAGTTTCCAAAGAGGATGAGGCACTTACAGCACAAAGGATGAAACCAATCCTGGATGACTACGTGAAGATGACGAAGGCTAAAGGTCTCCCTGGCGAAGAAGCATTGAAATTTGTCCAGGACTATTTGAAGAGTCATCAGTAGAATTTCTACCAGTAAAAGAGGGCTGTAATAGTACAGCCCTCTTTGCATTAAATGATAATGATTCAGAAAATGCAGATACGGGTCTCGGCTCTATTGTATAAGCATGGAGGCAAGCGATGAAGCGTTTTATTGCAGGTATTGCCGCTATCGATAAATCATTATACGTCATTGCCGGTGTTGTATTGGCGTGTATGATTGTATTAACGCTCTTTGATGTTATTTTAAGGAACTTCGGTCATCCGATTACCGGATCTATGGAGTTCATACAATACGGGGGTGCTATTGTATTCGGGTTCTCAATTCCTTATGGCACAATGCTTGGGGCACAGGTAATTGTTGATGTGCTAACAGACAAGCTCAGTCCCGGAAAAAAACGTGTCATCAATGTTATTACCAGATGTGTTGGCATTCTAATATTCTTATTCATTGCCTACAATTTTTCACTTTATGGACTGGACGCGAAACGAACCGGCGAGCGCACAGCCAGCTTTAAGATACCATATTACCCATTTGCCTTTGCCCTTTCATTCAGCTTTCTCTTACAGAGTTTCACTATATTGTGTGATCTGATAAAAACAGTAAAAGGAGCAGACAATGAGTGATGTGGCAGTCGGAATATACGGAATTATATTATTGCTGGCCCTTTTCTTGACAGGGCTTGAAATGGCATATTGCATGATACTGGTTGGCTTTCTGGGATTCACTTTTCTTATGTCCTTTCCGGCAGCCTCCAGTCTTGTCATTAAGGACTTTTTCGATAACTTTACAACATACAGCTACACCGTAATTCCCCTCTTTATGGTTATGGGGGAGTTTGCATCAAATTCAAATATCGCAAAAAGGTTATACCTGGGGGCGCACAGGTGGTTTGGTCATATACCGGGCGGGCTTGCGATGACAACCGTTGTGGGCGCGACAGCCTTTAAAGCCATGTGCGGGTCAAGCCTTGCCACAGTCGGAACCTTTTCAAACCTCGCGATGCCCGAGATGGACCGTTATGGGTATAAAAAGGAGCTCTCCGCAGGTACGATTGCATCTGTCAGTACCCTGGGCATGATTCTGCCTCCCTGCACAGTGCTTATTATCTATGGACTTCAGGTTGAGCAATCCATAGGCAGGCTTTTCCTTGCTGGGATTATGCCGTCGCTGATGATAGCGGCTCTTTTTATGGCAGTCATAGCCGGATGGGTAACTGCAAGGCCTGCAATAGCCCCCAGGGCAGAAAAGGCAACATGGAAAGAAAGGTTTGCTGTAATCCCTGATGCTTTGATTGTCGGCATCATTTTTGGCATCGTAATAGGTGGTATGATCACCGGTTTTTTCAGCCCCACAGAATCAGGAACAATAGGCACGGTGGCAATATTCCTGCTGGCTCTTGTGCGTAAAGAAGTCAATATAGGTATGATTATCAGATCTTTTAAGGGGGCATTGAAAACCTCTATAATGACTCTTATGCTTATTGCCGGATCTGCTATTTTTGGCCATTTTCTTGCAATAACGGAAATTCCGATGATTGCTGCAAAGTGGGCCGGAGGGCTTCCTATCCCGGGCGCGTTTGTTATGCTTTTAATAGTCGCTATTTACCTGATAGGCGGTTCAATCATGGATGACCTGGCATTTATGGTACTTGCCACGCCTATCTTTTTCCCGACAGCTGTCGAGCTTGGTTATGATCCTATTTGGTTCGGCATCCTGATTTGCGTTACGCTCATGATCGGTGGTCTTATTCCGCCCGTAGCGATTTATGTATTTATATTGGGAAATATAACAGGAATTCCTTTCAAAACGATCTATAAAGGGGTCATTCCTTTCCTTTCAGCCCTTATCGTGGCTTTAATAATTCTGTTTGTTTTTCCGCAGGTTGCGCTGTGGCTGCCAAATCTAATGATGGGTAAGGGATGATAGTGCTTGCAAAGCATCATGGTTAGCATTGAACATATGTATATGATAGATGAATTTGATTGATGACAAACTATCGGATAATGAAACGATTATGTATCGGGCTAAATATCACTGGGCCATACTTTTCGGTCCCATACTAGTGATTATTATAGGAGGGCTTGCCCTGCGGTCCCAAGGCTATCACGCAATGGCACTTATTGCTTTTGGTCTCATTTGGGGTATCTTTTCCTATATAAGCCTGCAAAGATCACAAATAGGATTGACGGGCAAAAGGGTTTTAGCCAATATCGGGTTTCCCCTGAAAAGGTCTTACGATATCCCCCTGAATGAAATCATGGTTATTGATTATTATCAGCCCTCCCTGGGTTCAATGTTGAATTTCGGCAAAATCATTATTGTCTATAGCGCAAAGAAGAGATGCGCAATCCGGTTGGTTTCTTCTCCAGCGGAATTTGTAAGAGAGGTTCATCAGCAAATAGTGGCACTGAAACCATCTTTGATGGGTAAGGACTAGGTGATCACACCCTGGTATGTGGGCGGTCATTTCACTATTGCCCCCTTCGACCTCTCCACATTACCGTCTGAGCATACTTAAGTATTAAACGCCTATAATTTATTAAACGGTCATTCTCAAAAATGAATCCAGAAAAGCCTTGAGATGTCAGTGTCGGTTTTTCCTCATGCAAACCGTCGTGAGGCGAGGAAGCTTGGTCTTTTGCGTAAGCAAAAGTTCCGACGCCGAACGCGAGCGAAGATAGCCGCTGGAGCGACTGAGTGTGTTTGCGAGAAATGCCCGACACTGACACATATCCTAATGGTAGATCTAAAATGGTAGGCTAACCAGCAATTAAACAATTCTTACTGATCTGGGGATAGCTGTTTTCCGCAATTAAATCATCCTCAAATCTTTTTGGAGTAATTCATGGAAGGTTGAAGAGGTTTTTCGCGTTATTCGTGGTGTGTGTGCACACCTCTTCATAGGAAATACCTCGTAGTACAGCAAGTCTATGAGCGATTTCAACCGCGTGTCTTGGCTCGACACCAGAAGCAATCGTAGTTTTTGTTGCGATTGACGGGGCATCCGTCTCAACGAGAAGGCGATCCAATGGAACTACCCGGGCATTGTTGTGGTAATTTTTTGCAGTTTCTCTCGTGACAGATCCTGAAAAGGATATGTAGAAACCAAGGTCAAGGAAACGGTTCATCATCTCAATATCCCCTGAGAAGGAGTGCATAACCCCCCTGATCCTCCCATAATAGGTTTTGACCATCTGATACATGGCCTCATGGGCCCTCCTGCAGTGAATGAGAACCGGCAAGCCGGACTCTCGCGCGAAATCAAGCTGACGGCTGAAAGCATCAATCTGAAGGTTTTGCGGTGGCGTGTCAGGAGCGAAATCAAGGCCTATCTCGCCAACCGCAACCGTGTCTTTATGCCTAATATAGAGGCGAAGAATATCAAGGTTGACATGATTATCAACAAACCAGGGATGAATACCGTATGCCGGATAGACAAGGTCTTTGTAGGCAGAGGCTAATTCTTCAGTGGTCTTGAGAGATTCTCTGTCATAGGAGGGTACGATAAAAGCAACAACGCCGGCCTTTCGTGCCCTCTCAACTACATCAGTGAGAGAAGTGGAAAAAGCAGGGTCATTGAGATGACAGTGGGTATCAATGAGCATAGTCGTTTCAGCGCGTAACAATACATTGGCAATGAGGAAAAGTCAAGGAATGCTTGAAACAGTCACTGAAGGATTTATATTATTCTATCTCAAGAGATTAGGGGGTAAACTAATGTATAATAATAACCTCATTGTTCGGTGTCCCCTATGCGGGGCAAAAAACAGGATTCCTGATAGCCGTACAGCCGGTAACGCTGTGTGCGGTAAATGCAAAACACAACTCGACCTGACCGCACTTTTTCCGAATCGTCCTCTGAATACTACTGATAGTTCTTTCTATGACGAGGTAATTCGCTTTAACGGTCCGGTTTTTGTTGATTTTACAGCTCCATGGTGAGGGCACTGCAGGGGTCTTGAACCGGTTCTGGATGAACTGGCAAATCAATATGCTGGAAGAATCAAATTTGTGAAGGTCAATGTGGATGAATCTCCCAGAACTGCCTCAGAACATGGGATACGTGGTGTTCCTGCGCTCTACTTTTACAATCGAGGTAAAATTGTTGATCAGGCTGTTGGGGCGCTTCCAAGGGCGGAGATTGAACGACGTCTCAACGCAATAGCACGTTAATCATACATTACCTTTTCTTGACAACGGTGTGAGTTTGATATACTTTGAATCAACAAGGCACGCTCTGTGTTGCAGTTTTAATACCATAAAGAAAAAGGAGTCGTCATGAAAAGAAAATTTGAGTTTTGGAGGGCTGGCAGAACAATTCTTGTCTTTTCGGTCATTGTTCTTTCCCTGAGTATTTTCCATGGTATTTTTGCAACACGTGCCACAGCAGACGATGTTATGGATGCCCGACGCCTGGCGGACAGGGCGAGACTCACCCTTGAGACTTTTATGCAGGTGCCGGAGACACAGGCTTTCCGGAACCTGGTGGTGAATGCCAGGGGGGTGTTTATTGCACCCCAGATTCTCAGGGGCGCATTTGTTGTTGGTGGCTCTGGAGGCAGCGGCGTGTACCTCGTTCGGGATATGAGAACAAACAGTTGGTCAGGACCCGCTTTTTATACCCTCGGTGGCGTAAGCTTCGGTTTCCAAATAGGTGGAGAAGCATCAGAAGTGGTTTTTCTTGCAATGACTGAGCGGGGGGTAAACGCGCTCCTCAAGAGTGGTGTCAAACTCGGCGCCGATGTTGGTGTGGCTGTTGGGCCAATTGGTTTGGGGGCTGATGCTTCAACAGCGAACCTGAGTGTTGACGTCCTGACCTTCTCCCGTTCTAAGGGTCTTTATGGTGGAATTTCTCTCGCAGGTTCTGTTGTATATGTTCGTGATGATTGGAATACCGCCTACTATGGACTAAATGTGATTCCAGCTGATATTCTTATCTCGAGGACGGTGAGTAACCGCCACGCTACCGGACTTCTTGATCTTGTTGCACGAGCCGTCGGCGGACAGGTAGGGTTGGACACAAGAACGCCGGAAACAAAAGCACCGGAAAGTAGAGTGCAAGAACCGAACTCGCGTGCTGAAAGGGAAACCCCGGTTCAGGTTGAAGATATAGATACAAAAAAATAAGTCTGGAAAGGATCGTTAAAAGATAAGAGATATACGTCATAGCCGATTGGCCACAGTGCCTTCGTAGCTTTCAATATAACAAAGATACAATGGGAATAATAGTTCAACCAATTCCGCGGCATAACGAAATTAATGAAAACTTGGCAAAGAGTATCATTAAGAAGCTGAAAGGGTAGCCTTGGAACTTGGAAATACTTTTTCTTTGTTCTTTTGCATTTCTTGCCGGTTTTATTGATTCTATCGCCGGTGGAGGAGGGCTTATACAACTGCCGGCACTGCTGATTTTCCTGCCCCAGGCGCCGGTGGCGCATCTCCTTGGGACGAACAAGCTCGCATCCATTGCAGGTACGTCCTTTGCTGTTGTGCAATATGCGAGACATGTAGGCATAAACTGGCGGGCTACATTGCCAGCGACAATCTCTGCATTTGTTCTTTCATTCCTGGGTGCACGAACAGCTGCAGTCCTCAATACCGAGGTTATGCGGGTCATCGTGTTGATCCTTCTTGTCGCCATCGCAGCATATACCTTTATCAAGAAGGACTTCGGAACAATCCACTCACCGAAGCTGACGCACTCTATGCAATTTATGTTCAGTGTTGCAGCCGGGATGACTATTGGTTTTTACGATGGATTTTTTGGTCCTGGCACGGGGAGCTTTCTCATTTTCGTTTTTATCGGTATCTTCGGATTCAATTTTCTTGCGGCTTCTGCTTCGGCCAAGCTCATCAATTTTGCCACAAACCTCTCGGCCATGCTCTATTTTGCTTTCACGAATAATATTCTTTACAACCTCGCGATTCCCATGGCTGTGTTTAATGTCCTCGGGTCCCTTGCCGGGACGAGACTTGCCATTCTGAAAGGAAGTCGATTTGTGCGTATTGTCTTCCTGGTAGTCGTGGCGGGGATGATTCTTAAACTGGCTTACGACACGATAAGACCTTCATTTTAAAAACTGAAGTTGCCTACTCGTTCAGGTTGATACAAGATGTCCAGGACCTCAATCTGTTTCTTGCCTGTGGGGCTTTCCCACGTAAAGACATCGCCGACTTTGTAGCCGATCATGGCAGTTCCAAGGGGGCTCAAAATAGAGACAGGATTTTTTACAGCATCCACCTTATCGGGAAAAACAAGCCACAGAGTCATATCATTGCCTGACTCTACATCTCTCATGAGTACCCTCGAATTCATGGTAATTACATTTTCTGGCACTTCTTTCGGTGATACTACAAGAGCTCGATTCATTTCGTCTTTGAGTTCCTGAACAGAAAAATCCTGATGGTTGCTTTCTTTGGAAAGATCATTCAAAAGTTTTTTCAGTCTCTGAAGATCATGTTGCGTGATGTAGATACCCTTTGTTTTCATTATTGACCCTGCAACAATGTTTATCGAATACGAACTCCCTCTGCCCGATTAAGCCGGCTCAATTACGTAGAAAATATAATCATTCATATAAGAAAAATGAATTGGCAAGGCAAGCTATTAAGTGGATTTGTGGAATAAAGATTTTGCTAGCGCCCCGTAATAAGAAACCTGATGAGGCCGAGAAGTATTCCTGCAAACCCACCTACGACAGCGCCGTTTAACCGGATGTATTGCAGGTCATTGCCGACCTTTTCTTCGATCTGGCTTACGAGTCCCCTGTCGTCAAGTTTTTCAGGGTGAAGGCTTGTGCGGACCATATCGCCGATGGTGTGATGGTATTTTTCAGCAAGGCCGGTAATGGTATCCTTCATCCACCCGTCTATATTCTCGCGGGCGAGGGTGTCTGATTGGAGGTCTGCCAGGATTTCCCGAAGATAATCTGTAAGCACGAGCATGAAAGCTGAATCTTTACGTTCAAGCTGATCACTGAGTTTTGATCGAAACTGTGACAGACCACGCTGAATGATAACTTTGGTCTCAGCGTTGTTGATAAGCTTTGTTTTGAGTCCATCGATCATTGCGGTGAGGGAAGGATCACCAGATGAAAGCCCTTTGGAAAAATCGAGGAGCAATGTGTCAATTTTTTCCCTCAGGGGATGGGACGGACTGTCCCGCGCATCAATAATCAGTTCCTTGATTTTTTCTATTATTTTCCCGGCGATCACATCCTTCTGGAGTACCCCGAGGAACTCAGCTATTCCGAGAAATGCTTTTTTCAGAAAGTCTTTTTCCTTAAATTCATGGATTGCCTCGTCAACACGATGCGCAATCTGACGCTGGATTTCCTCGTCATTGATTGTTTTCTCTGCAGAGTTAAACATTACATCCCAGAGTTTTTGATGCTTTCCCTCGCGGACCGCATCCTCCATCCATTGACCGAGAGGTCTTGCCAGTTCAATCCGATCAAGCTGTTCTTTAAATAGCTTTTCCAGGAATTCTGCAACCTGCGGTTTATCAAGATTTACGGTAAGTCGGGAAAGGACATCGCGAATAAGTTCGATGGCAGGTTCTTGGTTGGCAGGTTCCTGCAATATCCTTAAAAGTGTCTCTGAAAAAGAGATGTTTTCAAGTTTTGTCTTTACTACCTCAGGTGAGAGCCACTGATTCGTGACAAGATCAACAGCGCCCTCTGTTAAACGGGCGCGGTTTTTAACGATGATATTTGTATGACGTCTGATGAGGGGGATGGGTACTTCTCGGAAGAGGGCGCTTACCGCAAACCAGTCTGCAAGCCCGCCAATTGTTCCTGCCTCAAATCCTGCAGCAATGATGCGCCATAGAGGGTCCGATACAAAGTCCAGATACATTGCAGACTCTATGACGACAACTCCACTCGATACAATTATTAGAGAAACATTTCCAAGATTTTTTCTTTTGCGCATTTACAGTAATCAGGCAATCCCCGGCAGCAGATTCCTTAGGTTATTATAGGTTTATTTCTTATATCTCCAGAACGAGGAAACCCCCAGCATGGAGATTACGGCAATAGAAAGGATTAACCAAAACGCCATGGGATGTTTCTTTCTTTATTTTACGATTTCATCCTGGTTAGTCAAGTCTTTTTAATTTTGATTACTTCCACGAACATAAAAATGGCATGTTACGCTTGACTAATGTATTATTCAGACTATAATGAATTATACGGCTTGGTTATGGATCAACAGTTTGAACCCAGCAATCAAGCGAAGATGACAGAGCCGCATCTTGGAAACACCGATTTATAACGCATAGAGGAGGTGCTATATGGCAGTTCAGAAGGGTAAGGGCAAAGTTAAAACAAAGAAGGCAGCAACACCTAAGATATCAGAAAAAACTGTTATAGAGGCCATGACAAGCCTTGAAAATCTGGCAAAAGAGTATATCAGCCAGGCAAAGGATGAAATAAAAACAGGACGCAAGATTGCCGACAAGATACGTGAAGTGGCAGATAATATCGAGAATGAACTTGTCATGGACGGTATGAACATGACAGAAGCCTATGACTCAAAAGATTTTATTGGAGTAGGCATCGGGGTTTTGTAGTTCATAAGGGACTATCCCTGGGAATCCGGGAAGTCTGACGACCAAAATAAGGGGCAAATAGAGCGCTGACAAAGGAATAGGTTGGCGCTTTTTACATATTGAACAGCATAACGTCTGTTTTTCATCTTCTTATGGAAAAACTACTCTTTTAATAGTGGAGAAAAATTTAAAGAGTTTGTATCATATCAGAATCTGAAAGCTGATCCATTTCATTAACGATCGGACTACCTAAAGAATAGAAGCTCTAGGAGGGCACATGAGCGGTATTTTTGGTATTGTGTCAAAAACGAATTGCGCGAGCAATCTTCTCTACGGAACAGACTATCATTCCCACATGGGAACAGAGTATGGCGGCATGGCTGTTCTTGGGAAGAAATTTTACCGGGGCATCCACGATATCAGCAAATCCCAGTTTAAATCAAAATTCTATGATGAATACAAGGAGATGGATGGAAACTTCGGTATTGGCGTCATCAGTGACCGGGACGCTCAGCCCCTCATAATCGGCTCTAAGTTCGGAACTTTTGCTATTGTATCGGCAGGTCTTGTGGAAAATACAAACGAACTTGCAGAGGAACTCCTCACCCAGGGAGAAACCTTCGGCGAAATGTCGAGTGGAGGTATTAATTCGGTAGAGCTTATTGCCAAGCTGATCAACCAGGGAAAAACACTCATTGAGGGCATTGAAGGGCTCTACGACCGAATCAGTGGTTCAGCCTCAATCCTTCTTATGAAAGAAGATGGTATTTATGCTGCCCGTGATCGTCTGGGACGCACACCCCTTGTAGTGGGTGAACGGGATGGAGACTATGTTATTGCCACTGAGACGTGCTCTTTTCTTAATCTTGGTTACCGGATTGTGAAGTATCTTGAACCGGGTGAGATTGTTCGTATCGGAAAAAAGGGACTAGAGGAAAAGCTCCAGGGAAAAGCAGCAAACCAGATTTGTTCCTTCCTGTGGATCTATACGGGGTATCCGGCGTCAAGCTACGAGGGCATTAGCGTCGAGCTTGTCAGGGAACGATGTGGAAGGTTTCTCGCGAAGAACGATAATGTTCAGGCAGATCTTGTTGCAGGCGTTCCTGACTCGGGAGTAGGCCATGCGATCGGTTATGCCATGGAATCAGGCCTTCCATACCGCCGGCCTCTTGTCAAATATACTCCCGGATATGGGAGAAGTTACACACCGCCTGCCCAGGAGATTCGTGATCTCGTTGCAACCATGAAGCTCATCCCCGTTAAAGAGGTTATCGTAGGAAACCGGATTGTTCTCTGCGAGGATTCCATTGTGCGGGGAACACAGCTCAAGAACTTTACCCTCAAAAAACTATGGGAAGCAGGGGCAAAGGAAGTCCATGTCCGGCCGGCCTGTCCGCCATTGATGTTTCCCTGCAAATTTGCCCTCTCAACACGTTCTCTTGACGAACTGGCAGCACGGCGAGCTATACGTGCCCTCGAAGGCTTCGACAAAGAGGATGTGAGCGAATACCTCGATGACCGATCAGAGAAATATGCAAAAATGGTTGACTGGATTGCACGGGAGATACAAACAACAACCTTACAATACTTGCGGATAAATGACATGGTATCGGCAATCGGTCTTCCCCGTGAGAAACTCTGCCTCCACTGCTGGGTTGGAGAGTAAGGGCTGCACTCTCTGCGGGGGCAATCTTTGAAAGCTTTTGGAATTTTCTGTACAGTTTCAGCGCTTTTTATCTTCTCCATGTTCTATCGTTTATCCAGCGCCGTCATTGCCCCGGATCTTGTGCGGGCATTTGATCTCAACGCAGAGAGTTTAGGGGTGCTCGGAGGAGCATTTTTTTACTCCTTTGCCCTTATGCAGATCCCCATGGGTGTTCTTCTTGATCGGATAGGACCCAGGTATGTTATGTCCATATTTGGTCTTGTAGGAGCCCTTGGCGCCTTTGTATTTGCTTCTGCACAAACGTATTTTCTTGCTATTTTGGGGAGAATCCTGATTGGGACCGGGATGGCTTCAGTGTTGATGGGCTCTTTAAAGGTCTTTGTTTTAAGGTTTTCCCAAGACAAGTTTTCCATCCTGTCAGGAATTCTCATTTCCGTTGGGGCTTTGGGGTCTATCCTTGCAGCATCCCCCCTTGCCTGGCTCACGATAACAATCGGTTGGAGAATGACATTTGTGATCGCAGGGTGTATTACGGCTGCGTCTGCACTGTTGGTTTTCTTTGTAATGAAAGATAGTGATGGGAGGGTGACAGCCTCTAACAATAAAGTATGTAACGCTGATCAGAAAATGCCGCTTAAGAGACTTTTACCCCTTGTTCTGGGAAACCTTTCCTTCTGGCAGATTAGCGTCTTTGCCTTTTTCCGATACGGGACCTTTGTGGCTCTCCAGGGGTTGTGGCTGGGAACTTATCTCATAGATATCAAGGGTTTTTCACCAATTCAGGCGGGAAACATTCTGGTGATGTTGTCCATCGGTTATATTGCCGGAGCACCCATAGCGGGTTACCTTGCAGATAGAGTGATACGATCAGCCAAGGTGACTGCCTTTTGTTTTGTGGCGTTTTATGTAATGTGTCTTTTACCGCTCACAGGCATTGCAGATATTAAGAATCCTGTTGTCTTTGGGATTCTTTTCTCCATGATCGGTTTTTTTAACAGCCCTGGCACCCTTGTCTATACCCATGTAAAGGAGCTCTTTCCGATACATCTTTCCGGTACGGTAATAGCAGCAGTCAATTTCTTCGTCATGGCAGGAGGTGCGATCTTGACGCCAGCCCTTGGAATGGTAATAGAAAATTTTACGCCTAAAGGACAGCTCTATTCACCGGCCGCCTATCATCTTGTTTTCCTCATTTGCTTTCTCGGTACAGCCTCCAGCCTTGTGTTTTATGCGTTTTCAAAAAGCAAGCCATTGAATCGATAATGGGCTACAAAAACTATTGTATTAATCCCTTCCAATAGTTACAATTTTAGCCTAAATAAGGGGGCTGCAATATGATGGATAATAACATTATTTCAGAGGCCATGGCTATCCGGCTTGACACGGTGATCAAGGAGTTGCCGCCCATACCTTCCTTTGTTGAGGGCATCAGACGCGCACCAAAACGGCAGTTTACCTTGAACCGTGAGGATACAGTACTTGCACTGAAAAATGCTCTTCGCTATGTCCCTGAGAGGTGGCATGGAGTTCTTGCCCCTGAGTTCTTAGAGGAGCTTCTCACCACAGGCCGAATCTATGCATACCGGTTCAGGCCTCAGGGAAAAATCACGGGCAATCCCATTGATAGCTATCCTGGTCAATGCATAGAGGGTAAGGCCTTCCAGGTAATGATTGATAATAATCTGGATTTTGATGTGGCCCTTTATCCCTATGAATTAGTAACATATGGAGAAACAGGACAGGTGTGCCAGAACTGGATGCAATACCTTCTCATCAAGGCATACCTCCAGGTCCTTACCCGGGACCAAACACTGGTTGTTGAATCGGGCCATCCTTTAGGCCTTTTCAGGTCACATCCCAAAGCCCCTCGTGTCATCATTACTAATGCTCTCATGGTGGGGTGTTTTGATGACCAGGAAAACTGGAGCCGTGCAGCAGCCCTTGGAGTAGCCAACTACGGCCAGATGACAGCAGGCGGCTGGATGTATATCGGCCCCCAGGGTATTGTTCACGGGACATACAGCACCATCCTCAATGCGGCACGGTTAAAGCTTGATCTGCCGGAAGATGCCGACCTGAGTGGCCGTCTTTTTGTTACATCCGGTTTGGGAGGAATGAGCGGCGCCCAGGGGAAGGCTGCAGAAATTGCAAATGGTGTTGCCATTATTGCCGAGGTAGACGAATCGAGGATCAACACAAGGTTCGCCCAGGGCTGGGTAAGTCTGGTTGCAAAAACCCCGGAAGAGGCCTTTCGATTAGCGAAAGAGTATCAGATCAAAAAACAAAAAATGTCGATTGCCTTTTATGGCAACATTGTTGACCTCCTCCAACATGCTGTTGTGAATAATATTCACATCGACCTTCTTTCTGACCAAACCTCCTGTCATGCTGCTTATGATGGCGGGTATTGCCCCCAGGGGCTGACCTTTGAAGAACGTACCGAGCTTCTTATTAAGGATCCCAAAGAGTTTAGAGAATTTGTTGACAAATCTCTCAGGACGCATTTCAGCCTCATCAAGACCCTCGTGCAACATGGTGTTTATTTCTTTGATTATGGGAACAGTTTCATGAAAGCTGTCTTTGATGCGGGGGTTACCGAGATTTGCAAAAATGGGAGAGACACCTTAGACGGTTTTATCTTTCCATCCTATGTTGAAGACATTATGGGTCCCCTGCTCTTTGATCTGGGATATGGTCCGTTCCGATGGGTGTGCCTGAGTGGGAAACCAGAAGACCTTGAGAAAACGGACCAGGCAGCCATGGCCTGTATTGACCCAAACCGCAGGTTTCAGGATAGGGACAACCATGCATGGATCAGGGATGCCATGAAGAATAAGCTTGTCGTGGGAACACAGGCGCGAATCCTTTACCAGGACGCTGAGGGCCGCATGCGGATTGCGCTCAAGTTCAACGAGATGGTCAGAAAAGGCGAGATTGGCCCGGTTATGCTGGGTCGCGACCATCACGACACAGGTGGAACCGACTCGCCTTTCAGGGAGACGGCAAACATAAAGGATGGAAGCAATATTATGGCTGATATGGCTACCCAATGCTTTGCGGGTAACGCTGCACGGGGAATGAGCTTGGTTGCCCTCCACAATGGTGGTGGCGTGGGGATTGGCAAGGCAATCAATGGGGGGTTTGGACTGGTGCTGGACGGAAGCGATCGGGTAGACGAGGTCATCCGCCAGGCAATCCCGTGGGATGTCATGGGGGGTGTAGCGCGTCGGGCCTGGGCACGGAACGAGCAGTCAATTGAATCGAGCATTCGTTACAATGAAGCAAACAAGGGCACTGACCATATTACCTTGCCGTATAGAGCGGACGGGGAGATGCTCGAAGGACTGGTTGATAAAGCAATGAAACGTATATAGTATATCGTATTTCGCAAATACCAGGGGTTCAATCGATATACGACATACGAGATACGATATGCGGAGGTTGAGGTATGAACAAAATTATTGAATGTGTGCCAAATTTCAGTGAAGGAAGAGATACAGAGAAGATAGAAGAGATTGCGTCATCATTCCGTAACTGTAGAGGTGTGAAACTTCTTGACATCCAGAAAGATGGTGATCATAACAGGTCAGTCATTACCGTGGTAGGCGAGCCTGGCCCGCTGATGGAAGCAGTTATCGCTGCAATAGGAACGGCCGTAAAACTTATAGACATGAATACCCACAAGGGACAGCATCCACGGATGGGCGCTGTTGATGTGATACCTTTCATTCCCATTAGAAATGCGACAATGGAAGATGCCATTGAACTCTCAAAAGAGACAGCAAAAATGGTATGGGAAACATACAGGTTACCCGTCTTTCTCTATGAAGCATCAGCATCACGCCCAGAGCGGAAGGATCTGGCAAATATCCGCAAGGGACAGTTCGAAGGCATGGCAGATAAGGTAAAGACCCCGGAGTGGAAACCTGATTTCGGAGATGGCGGAATACACCCGACCGCCGGTGTCGTTGCCATAGGCGCCAGAATGCCCCTCGTTGCTTTTAATGTGAACCTTGACACCGATAACATCGAGATTGCAAATGCCATAGCCAAAAAGGTGCGGTATATTGGAGGAGGCCTCCGATACTGCAAAGCTATGGGTGTGGAGTTAAAAGAACGGCGAATCACCCAGGTTTCAATGAATATGACAAATTACACCCAGACGCCCCTCTACCAGGTTTTTGAGCTTGTGCGGATCGAGGCAAAGCGATACGGCGTCAATGTTGTGGGGAGCGAAATTGTCGGGCTTGTCCCCATGGGAGCAATCGTTGACACAGCAGCATATTACATGGGACTTGAAAATTTCAGCACTGAGCAGGTGCTGGAGGCGAGAATAATGGAGTGAGGCCGGTGCCGAGAACCGTTCCAGTTCTCGACGGTCGTATATCGTATATAGTATATCGAAAGGATAAAAGTGGTTCACGAAATACTATATGCGATGTGAAATGATAGGAAATGGCTGAAGAAAAATACTTTAGTAAGACTATTAATAGATAACAATGAATGGGAATCTGATCATTAAGAATGCCGCGGAATTGGTCACCTGTAAAGGTTATGCGGCAAAGCATGGTACGGAGATGGGTGATCTGGGGATTATCCCTGATGGAGCCCTGGTAATCGAAAATGGTATCATTAGCAGGGTTGGAAGCACCGGGGACGTGACCGCCGGCCTCGATACTACAGGATTTGATGTAATCGATGCCTCAGATATGGCAGTGCTCCCTGGCTTTGTTGATTCCCACACCCATTTTGTTTTTGGTGGCTATCGTGCTGAGGAATTTTCCTGGCGATTGCAAGGAATGAGCTACATGGATATTATGGCCCAAGGTGGTGGTATCGCAAGTACGGTGGAAGCAACCAGGAAGTCGACAAAAGAAGAACTCATAGCCCTGGGAAAAAAGCGTTTAGATAGTATGCTCGCCTTTGGTGTGACAACTGTGGAGGGAAAAAGTGGATACGGACTGGATTATGACACAGAGGTAAGGCAGCTTCTTGTCATGGGTGAACTCGACGCAACCCATCCCGTCGATATTGCCAGAACCTTCCTTGGTGCCCATGCTATCCCAAAGGATTATTGTGGAAATGAAGAAGGATTTATCGATTACCTTATTCGGGAAGTCCTTCCTGGCGTTGCCAGGGAGAAACTCGCTGAATTCTGTGATATATTTTGCGAGAAGGGTGTTTTCTCTGTCGGCCAATCGCGAAGATTGCTGGAAAATGCGCGTTCTTTAGGGTTACAATTGAAGATTCATGCAGATGAGATAACACCGCTAGGGGGAACTGAACTGGCTGTTGAACTTGGGACAATTTCTGCAGACCATCTTCTCTGTGCATCGGATACCGGTATCCGGAAGATGGCTCAAACTGATACTGTGGCAACACTCCTTCCCGCCACAGCCTTTAGCTTAAAAGAGCCTTACGCACGGGCTCGCTTTATGATTGACAATGGATGTGCTGTTGCGCTGGCCACGGACTTCAATCCAGGAAGTTGTTTTTCGGAGTCAATTCCCCTTATATTTTCCCTTGCCACCATTTACATGGGAATGACCCCTGAAGAGGCTGTGACCGCTCTCACGATCAATGGTGCAGCCGCTATTAGAAGAGAAAAAAAAGTGGGTAGCCTCGATGTGGGAAAGTCAGGCGATGTTGTGCTCCTGGAATTTCCGTCCTATCGCTACATCCCCTATCATATTGGCGTCAATTGTGTTGAGACGGTCATTAAAAATGGCCGGATTGTTGTGGATAGGAACCAAAAAAGAGGTTAGATGCCATGTTTGCGGACTTAACGATAAAAAGCTTTTTGGACAATGTTGCCTCAGGGGAGCCTACACCGGGTGGTGGTAGCGTGTCAGCCCTTTGCGGGACTCTTTCTGCTGCACTCGCTGAGATGGTAGCAAGGATCACAATAGGGAAGGTCAATGACAAGGCTATTGAGGCAAAGATGTCTGAAATTCTTGAAACTGCTTCAAAATTGAGGAAGGTATTTTCAGAGGACATTGATCGTGACAGCGCTGCCTACGTAGCCGTTATGAAAGCATATAAAATGCCCAAAGAAACTGACCGGGAAAAAAAGGAACGCCAGAACGCGGTTCAGGAGGCTCTTAAAGAGGCAGCCAGTGTGCCCCTTGAGGTTGCAGAAATGGGAATGCGCGCGTTGAGTCTTGCCGAAACCCTGGTAAAAGAGGGCAACCAGAATGCCATCACAGATGCTGCGGTTGCAGCCCTTATAGCCCGTTCAGCCATCATTGGCGCCCTTTACAACGTGAGAATAAACCTCTTATCCATAAAAGACGCTACCTTCAGGGATAGGGTGAAACATGAGGCAGAGCGTATAGAGCGTGAGGCAATGGCGAAGGAGAAGGATATTCTCGCATTAGCTTCATCCGTGATAAGTGGATAGATAGAGGAGAGTATATGCGGCTCTTTCTGGAACAGCTTTTAAACGGTATTGCCATGGGCTCCATTTATGCCCTTGTTACGCTAGGGTTGGCCCTCGTTTATGGTATCCTGAGGATACTCCATGTCGCCCACGCTGCTGTTTATACCATAGGCGCCTATGCTGGTCTTCTCATCTTCAACATAACAGGAAGCCTTCTCATTGCCTTTCCTGGTGCAATGATAGTATGCGCAATAATAGGGGTTATCATTGAACGGTTTGTCTACTTTCCTCTATTGAAATACCCGCCGTTTGTTCCTTTAATAGCGAGCATTGCCATATTGCTTTGTGTGGAGGAGGTATGCAGACTTGTAGCAGGCCCTCATATCCTTACGTTTCCTGCAAAACTCCCTTTTCCCGATGTAAGCCTGGGCGGTATCAGCATTTCATCAACCCTGCTTGCAGTCTATGTTATCACAGCCCTTGTGCTTCTCATCCTCTGGTATATAACAACGAGAACTGAGCTTGGCCTTGCTATGCGCGCTGCATCGCAGGATATGGAAATTTCAGGAACCATGGGTATCAACAGTCATTTCATTGTGAGTATAACGTTTGTAATAGGCTCAGCGGTTGCTGCTGTTGCGGGGATTCTTGTGGGTATCTATTACAACCAGGTATATCCGACCATGGGAACGGTGCCTGCCTACAAAGCATTGGCCTTAATTGTTGTTGGCGGTTTGGGATCGGTACCGGGCGCAGTGATCGCCTCCTTGCTCCTGGGAATGGCCGAAACACTCCTTATCGGGTACGCCAATATTCCTCTTCCCAGAGATGCATTGGCTTTTATTGCTATGATAGGGGTCCTCATGTGGCGGTCCGAAGGGCTCCTGGGTTCATCACGGTAGGAAGGAGAGATGAAGTAATAGCATGATCGAAGGCGGATTGGTATGAGCTCATATGCAGTGACCATTGCCACTCTTCTGGTAATCCAGGCAATTGCCGTGTGCGGACTCAATGTAATTGTGGGGTATGCGGGCCAGATATCGCTGGGTCACGCGGCTTTTTTCGGTATCGGCGCTTACAGCGCTGCTGTTCTTACCACAAAGCTGGGACTTTCATTCTGGACAGCCCTTCCCCTTGTAATTGGAATCAGCGCCCTTATAGGGCTTTTGCTCGGTCTTCCCAGTCTCCGCGTGAGGGAGGATTTTCTCGCTATCACGACGATTGGCATCAACTTCATTGTTGAAGCTGTCTTTCGGTATGTTCCGTTTTTTGGCGGTGCCCTCGGTATCGGGGGTATCCCTCGCATTGTGTTTTTTGACATACGGCTGAAGGGCGTTCCCTTCTTTTTCCTTTGCCTGGGATTTTTGATTCTCGTCCTGCTGATTTGCTGGTGGTTTACCCGCAGTTGGGCAAGTCTCGCCTGCTATGCAATCAGGGAAGAGGAAGCGGCAGCCTCCACCATGGGCATTTCCCCTGTCCGCTTCAAACTGCTTGCTTTTGTGATTGGGACGGCCATGGCCGGACTCGGCGGATCGCTCTATGCCCATTACATGCAATTTATAAGCGCGGGTGATTTTTCCTTTCCTGTTTCTGTTGGATTTTTATCCATGCTTGTCCTCGGAGGCATGGGTACGCTCTGGGGTCCCGTGGTAGGAACATTGATACTTGGAATAATCCCCGAACTCTTCCGTCCCCTTGTGGATTACCGTATCTTTTTTTACACCCTCCTCCTTCTCCTCATGATTCGTTTTCAGCCGGGAGGACTCCTTGGTGAGGAAAGTTTTGCCCGGAAGATCATAAAGCCACTCCTGAGAGGATTCAAGAAATGACGCAGCCACTGCTTTCAGTAAAAGGAGTTTCTAGATACTTTGGAGGCTTACGGGCTGTAGATGGTGTTTCTTTTGATGTTTTTCGGGGAGAAATCCTGGGGATTCTGGGGCCGAACGGAGCTGGCAAGACAGTTCTCTTTAATCTTATTTCCGGTATTTATGAACCAAGTTCAGGGGAGATATGGTTTTCTGGCGAGCGCATTGAAAGCATCCCTCCCCACCTGGTAGCACAAAAAGGGATCGGCAGGACCTTCCAGATCGTCAAACCTTTTGCTTCACTCACGGTCTTACAGAATGTATTGGTAGCAAGAGGCATCACACGATACAACCACCTTTTTAAAGTTTGGGGACCTTGGGGCTCGAAGGCAGAGATCAGGAAGGCCATGGAGGTCCTTGAAAAAGTTGGATTGTCAGACCTCGCAGAGCGTAAAGCCGGCCTATTGCCCCTGGGGAATTTGAGACGCCTTGAAATAGCTAGAGCCCTTGTGGTGGGGCACTCAGTACTACTCCTTGATGAGTCTTTTTCCGGTCTCCGACATGACGAGATATCACGGCTGGAAGACCTTATCCGGTCAATCAGAAAGGATGGTCTCACGGTGATCCTCATTGAACACAATATGCGTGTTTCCATGGGGCTATGCGATCGGATCATTGTTCTGGACCATGGTCAGAAGATTGCGGAAGGCGCTCCCGTGGACATACAACAGGATAAACTGGTGATTGAAGCGTATCTCGGGGGAAAAGGAACTGCCTATGCTTCTTGATGTTGACAACATTCATGTCAGCTATGGTGATATCCACGCTGTTTGCGGGGTGAGCTTCCACCTTGAGAAAGGGGAGCTGGTCTCAATTATTGGAGCCAATGGAGCAGGTAAGTCAACAATCCTGAATGCGGTAATGGGAATATTTCTGCCACAACAGGGGAAGATTACATTCAAAGGTCAGGATGTAACCACCATGTCTTCACACGGGCGGGCAAGGGCAGGCATCCGCATGGTTCCTGAGCGGGCTCGGGTCTTTCCAAGGCTTACCGTATATGAAAACCTTCTTGCCGGGCTTTATAGACTTAGAAATAAACTTCCGATTGAAGAACGCATATCATTAATGTATAAGGTTTTTCCCATCCTCGAAGAAAGGAAAAGCCAGCTTGCAAACACCCTGTCCGGTGGAGAGCAGCAACAGCTTTCCATTGCCCGGGCCCTTGTCTCAAATCCGGAACTTCTCCTCGTGGATGAAGTTTCTATGGGGCTCATGCCGAAGCTCGTCGAGCAGGTCTTTGGAGTCCTGGAGCAACTCAACAAAGAACAGGGTTTGACCATACTTCTGGTAGAACAAAACGCAGTCGCGTCGCTGGCTATATCTTCGAGGGGTTATGTGCTTGAAACGGGCACATGCGCACTTCAGGGTAGTGCGCAAGAGCTGATGGATAATCCAAGGGTGAAGGAGGTATATCTGGGGCATTAGATACAAAAAGATCTAACCTAACCGCAGATATACACAAATGAACGCAGATAAAACATGGACTAAGATATTTCACAGACGCCATTGCGATAAACCGGCAATAGTGTCTGTATCCATTCCGCCAGGGCGGGAGGGAAGTCTTGTTTTCCTGCGCCGAAGGCGCAAGGGATTGGACGGATGTGCCGATCTATCCCACATACGTCCAAAGGCAAATTTATCAGCCTTTATCTGCGTCCCATCTGCGCTGATTTGCGGTAAAAATGTAGTTTAATGATTTTTTAACTTAGTAAATCTTAAAAAAGGAGGTAGGACATGAAGTATGTAAGAATGATGCTGTTTTGTTTCATGGCGTGTGTTTTTCTGGCGGGTGTAGCAGGGGCGCAGGATACGATAAAGATCGGTCTTTTGGCCCCCCTTACTGGCCCGGCTGCGGCTGATGGCATGAGTGTCCAGAATTCAGTGAAGCTGGCGGTAGAGAAAGTGAATGCTGAGGGTGGGGTGCTTGGCAAAAAGGTTGAACTCGTAACCTATGACGATCGCGCAGATGCTAAGGATGCTGTGGCTTTGGCCCGCAAACTTATCGAGCAGGACAAGATCGTTGCTATGGTAGGCGGGTCGTACAGCACGCCGAGCAGGGCTATGGCCCCCATCTTTCAGGAAGAGAAGATTCCTGCCGTCTATGCCTATGCGGTTCATCCCGATGTGACGAAGGCCGGCAACTTCAATTTCAGGAACGGTTTTCTCGGCATGGTTGAGGGTAAGGCAGCGGCGTACACAGCGGTAAAGCTCCTCAAAGCCAAGAAGATTGCCCTGCTTATCAGCGACAACGATTTCGGTCGTACCCTCGCGGAAGGCTTCAAGATGTACATCGATAAATATGCCAAGGGCGCTGCCACTATTACTTCGGTGCAGGCCTATCCGTTCCAGGAAAAAGATTTCAAGGCGTATTTGTCGAAGATCAAGGATGAGAATGTAGACGTTATTTTTTCAAGCGGTTATTATTTTCAGACCGGTCCTGTAGTAAAACAGGCAAGGGAGATGGGCATTAAGGCTCACATTATTGGTGAGGAAGGAGCCGACTCACCCAAATTTCTCGAAATCGCCGGAAAATCCGCCGAAGGATTTGTCATTGTAACTAACCTCAACCGGGATGACAAGAGGGCACATGTTCAGAATTTTTTGAAGACCTTCGAAACGAGGTACAAAATTCAGCCTGATATGGTGGGAGCCTCCGCATACGATGCCTTCATGATTATTATAGACGGCATGAAGCGGGCCAAGAGTGTAAAAGGTCCTGACGTCCGGACTGCTATCGCGGCTCTCAAGGATTTCGATGGTCTCACGGGGCAGATTAAACGATTCACGCCTGAAGGCGAAGTTGTGAAAGATGTCCAGGTCCAGACAGTGAAGAACGGTAGATTCCGCTTCTTCAACGTAGTCAGCGACCCGGAACTGATTACACCATGACAGATTTTTTGTGATTCAATCAAGAGGGGCGGCTCCAATTTGCAGCCGCCCCTTTGTTTATTGCAGGCATGCAATGTGGGCAAGGTGTCGGCTATTTCCTAACTCTCGTAAACTTCGCCCCTTTCAGTGAGAGATCAACCATCAGTCCTTTTGCATCGAAGACAAAACCGACAATAGGGTCCCTGAGAGTTGTGGTGTCGAGACGCTTTCCTCCCCCAACGTCGATAAGGGCTACATTTCCGTCCACGCCAACTTCCCAGCCTTTAACCTTCTTGAAGCCCTTTAATGCTTCATCTGTCATGAAGGCTATGATGATATCCATTTTCTGAGCACCGAAGGTAAACCCGAAGGATCCCGCTACCAGATTATAGTAGCCTTGTGTCTTGCCTCCCGCTCTCAGGGCGCCTTCTCCATATTGGCCGCCTGCAAGAAATCCTGCCTTTGTCACGTTCGGCATCACCAGTACTGCCTTAGCCTGGGCCATGAACTCCTTAGCGCCATCCACCTGTTTGTAAAAACGGTTCATCGCAGCATTCACGCTTGCATTGATCTCACCAGCTGTCTTGGCTTCTGCATAGTTGGTGACAACAAAGACCGAAATAAGAAGTGCACACATAACAGTCAACATCCTGATACAATACATTCTTTGCTTCATACATTTACCCCCTTTGAAATAATCTCCCTTTTTCGGGAAATGTGAATACCTAATTCTAAGCACCAGTGTACAGTTGAGTCAAGCAAGCCCTAAGAAATCTCCATCTTAATCCTTGACAGGGGCGCTATAAGATGTGTTCATTATTTCGACGAGAATGGCGGAATGAAGAAAACGCTATCGGTTATTGATGCGGTGGCCCTTATTGTGGGTATCGTCGTGGGTGTGGGGATATTCAAAACGCCATCCATCGTGGCTGCCAATGCAAGTAGTGTGGTTGCCTTTTTGTTATTCTGGGTGCTCGGTGGAGTCATTTCTTTTATTGGCGCCCTCTGTTATGCAGAACTGGCTACGGCCTATCCCCACCCTGGCGGGGAATACCACTACCTCACAAGGGCCCTTGGCCAAAAAGTAGCTTTTCTGTTTGCCTGGTCAAGGATGACCGTTATTCAGACAGGCTCTATTGCCATGCTCTCCTTCGTCCTGGGAGATTACCTTTCACGGATATTTTCGCTTGGGCCATATTCGCCTTCTGTGTATGGGGCAACCGGCATAATCATCCTCACAGTTATCAATATAATCGGTATCAGGGAGGGCAAAAACGCACAGAACATTCTCACGGCAGCAAAGATAATGGGCCTGCTTTTCATTGTAACAGGTGGAATTTTATTTTCAAACCCTCATTCAATTTCGGCAGTGCCATCCCATCCGACAACTCAGGCATTCGGCCTTGCAATGATCTTTGTGCTCCTCACCTATGGCGGATGGAATGAGGCGGCCTATATTTCAGCAGAACTGAAGGGCGCGGGGAGAGGTATGGTTCACTCGCTCTTGTGGGGTATAATTCTCATTACAGCTACCTATGTTTTTGTCAATTGGGTCTATATCCGTGTCCTCGGCATTACTTCTGTGGTAGGATCTGACGCAGTCGCCTTCGATGTGATGGCCAGGATTGCCGGTCCTTACGGCGCAGCAATGACAACTGTGCTCATTTCAATATCTGCACTTGGGGCTATGAATGCCACGATTATCACGGGTGCGCGGACAAATTATGCGTTGGGTGCTGAATTTCCCCTTTTCCGTTTCCTGGGGGTCTGGGGTGAAGGTGCCGGTACGCCTGCTAATGCGTTGATTGTTCAGGGTGTCATCTCCCTTTTGCTTGTAGTACTTGGCTCTATAACTATGAAGGGTTTTGTAACTATGGTCGAATACACCGCACCTATATTTTGGCTCTTCTTTTTTCTTGCAACCCTTTCCATTATCGTCCTGCGTCGGAAGGAACCACAGACGAAACGACCCTTTGTTGTGCCGGGCTATCCAATTACTCCCTTATTATTCTGTGCTACGTGTATCTATATGCTTATATCAAGCATCCAGTATACCGGAGTCGGCGCCCTAACAGGGGTAGGTGTATTTCTGGTGGGTATCCCTTTCCTGGTTTTTTCAAAACGCCAAAACAATAAAACGAGGTAACCTTATGAAAAAAAGAAATTTCACCGTTTTCACCATATTTATTTGTTCTCTTGTGCTGATTTCATGTGATTCCATTCCCGGCAAGAAAACGATTCCCGATGTTGTTTTTGCAACGACTCCACATAAAGTAGTCAAAGAGATGTTGAAACTTGCTGAGGTCAATAAGGATGACGTGGTCTATGACCTCGGGTCCGGCGACGGGCGCATCGTGATTGCGGCAGCCAGGGATTTTGGCGGGCGGGGCGTCGGGGTTGAACTTGATAAGGAACTTGTCACTGAAAGCATTAAGAATGCGAAAGAGGCAGGCGTTGCAGAGAGGGTGAAATTTCTTGAGGAGGACTTCTTTACCGTTGATTTACGTGAAGCAACGGTTGTTGCGCTTTACCTTCTTCCTGAAATGAATGCACGGTTGCTGCCCAAGTTTTTGAAAGAACTAAAGCCGGGATCGAAGATTGTTTCCCACATGTGGGAGATGGGCAAGTGGAAACCGGACATGATGTTAAAGGCTTACCATACGACGGTCTACCTGTGGGTTGTTCCTGCTCAAGTCGAAGGGAACTGGCAGGTAATGCTCCGCAACGAAAAGGGGTCACGGGAATACACGCTTGCGATCAAGCAGGATTTTCAAAAGATCCGGGCCACCCTGAGTGATGAAAAAAGACGGTATAGCGTCGAAGATACAAATCTCCAGGGCAGTGACATTGCCATTAAAGTCTCCGATGCTGTTCGAGGGAGAATTTTTATTATCAATTTGGAGGGAGCGGTGATGGGAGACGTCATGGAAGGTACCGCCTTCATCAGAGAAGGCGGTACCCCTTTTGCTGTGCAATACTCAATGAAGGCTGAAAGGCTTATGCAATAAGGGTGTGTCTTTTATTGAATACCTTGCTTGCAACAGGCTGCTAATCCTCAACCTGTATCTTTACGTCTACTGCAACGCAACCTTTCCCCTTTTCAAGAACGATAAGAGGATTGATGTCAAGGTTCGTTATTTCAGGGTGATCCGTGAGGAGTTTTGAGACATTGACGAGAACGTGAGCGAGTTCGATCTTATCAGAAGCTTTACTCCCCCGGAATCCTTTGAGCAGCTTTGAACCCTTTATTGCATTGATCATTTCCTCTGCTGTTGTCTTGTCGATAGGAGCAACCCGGATTACTGTGTCCTTGAAAACTTCAACAAAAATACCTCCAAGACCAAAGAGGATGACCGGTCCGAATTCGCGATCGCGCTTTACACCAACAATTATTTCAACTCCGGCAGGAACCATTTTCTGGAGGAGATAAGCATCTGCTTTCTGTCGTCTCAGAAACTTTCCGAGATCACGATCATTCACGACATTGAGTTTCACCCCATCCATTTCTGTTTTGTGGAGCACCTGGGGCGTTGCTATTTTTACTGCTACAGGATATCCAATCTGCCTCGCACTCATAATTGCCTCGTCAGGCGTTCTGACAATCGCGTAGTCTGGTACCTGAACGCCATATTCCTCGAGAAGAGAAAAGCTGGTCAGGGGATCAATCATTCTGGCTGAATCAGAGGTCGTCAGGGTACTTCTGTGGCGACTGAAATCCATCTTTTTTCTGCTAAATAACTGTCCATCTCTTTTCTTATGGTGTACCAGAGATAATGCGAGAGCTTTCAGGGCATCGTCAACGTCGGTGAATACAGGAAAATCAACTATTTCTTTTAAGGGAAACCACTGCTCCCTGTTGGTGACCATGCAAAACACAATCGGTTTTCCATACATTGGCGTTAAGTGGGCAGCATCCTGCAAAGCCTTCTCTACTGAAAGGCCATCCGTCTCGGAGCTGAATGTTGCAACGAAAACCACTCCGTCGACGTTTTCTTCCTGGAGGGCTTTTTCGATAATTTCACCGTAGACATTCAGGCTGTAAACATCACCAACATCAACG
>Ga0105103_10000205_pt1 | contig 32749 bp, 28 predicted proteins | sample PPLLaktember2015_2_FD_79107 | JGI IMG/M metagenome (GOLD analysis project Ga0105103, IMG submission 79107) | Freshwater sediment microbial communities from Prairie Pothole Lake near Jamestown, North Dakota, USA - PPLs Lake P7 Core (6) Depth... | ecosystem: Environmental > Aquatic > Freshwater >...
TATATTCGTCAAAGTTTCTTGACTAACCGTGTCATTGTGTAGTTCAGAATTCTTAACTATCTCCGTGGTTGGGCGATTAGAAGCTTCGTAGCACAATCATAGTGTTGGTTTTCATTACGCCTTCGACACGTCGGATTTTCTCGACGCATTCGTTGACTTCCATGACGTTCATGCCGCTGATAACTGCGACTATGTCATATTCGCCTGTGACCTCGTATATGGTTTCGACATTGGGGATTTCTTGGATTTTTCTGCTGACTTCCTGCGTTGGATGTGAGGGACTGGTGGCGAGCAAGGTAATGGCTTGGGCGCCTTCGGCTACGCCGATCTTTACGGTGAATTTGCGGATGATGCCTTCGTCGGTTAAGGTTTTTATGCGTTTGCGTACTGCGCCTTCGGATAATCCGATTTTGGCGCCTATGTCGCCGTATCCGGCGCGAGAATCTTCTTTGAGTATTTTGATGATTTGCTTGTCTTTCTCATCCATATCGGTCAGCCGAGTGCTTAATTGCGTCTGGAAATTTAACGTTTTCCATACTATCTGTTCGGTGGTTTTGCGGAATTCGCTGTAGCTGTACCCCTTTGTTGCGGTTTCCGTTCAAGGTGACGATTGGTTAAAGCTTATAGTGTGCATCAAATAGAACATTAGGAGTTCAACTTGTAACAAATTAGTCACAACGTTTAAAAACGTAGCCGAATCTATCAGAAAGACATTTCCAAAAAAAAGTAAAGTGACGAATAAGAAATGATTAAACCCATAAACTCAAACCAATCAAACATCCAAGCAAAATGCCCCGACTGTGACGCAGAACTCGATGTCCCCGCAGACACAGAAAAAGGAGAAATCCTAAGCTGCCCCGGATGCGGACTCGAACTCGAAGTCAAACAAGTCAAAGGCGGATGCGTTGACCTTCAAGAATTAACCATTGAAGGCGAAGACTGGGGCGAATAAACCGTATCCACCCACATAGTTTCTTGCTTTGAAAAACCTTTTTAATTTAGGCAATTCTGGGGGCACAAGCGATGAGCATTGCACTTCTTTATGAGCGCTCGGAAAATGATGAAAACGGCATCAAGCTCACCGCGCAGAAACTCGGAATAGATTTAACCTACATTCCTTTTCGAAAAATCGCTCTTGCCATCGGTAAAGAAGGGTTCAGTGCTAAAACCAAAGGCAAAGACTACACCAACATTATAAAAGATACCAAAGTCGTCCTTAATAGAGCGCAGAGCAAAAACCGACGGCTCCAAGCCAGCTACATCATGGAGATGCTGGGGAAAAAAACGTTGAACTCCAGCCAAATAGAATTCATTTGTTACAGCAAGTACCGCACGCTTCTCCATCTTTACAGAGAAGGCATCCCCATCCCTAAAACCGTGTTTGTACCATGTGACGCAACGGACACCATGAAGAACGGTCGGGAAATCCGTAACGAAAAAGACATAGCTGACCTCTTCGAAGCCGAAATCCCGTTAAATGAAGGAATAGTCATCAAAGCAGACGCGGGCACCCATGGTAAAATGATCATGCTCTCATCAAACCGCGAAGAGTTAGAAGCCAACATCAAAGAAACCAAACCAACAATCATTAACCCCATCGGTGTCGTCGCGCAGGAACTCGTGCAGAAATGGTTCTATGACCTGCGTATAATCGTCCACAAAGAGAAGGGTAAACAGCCTATCTGTTACCATACGGCGATGGCGCGTGCAGGCTTTAAAGATTTTCGCACTAATACTTTCCTCGGTAACCTTGTTTTCCACGCTAAACTACCGTTAGGCCTTCAAGATTTGGCGGTGAAATGCGGAAAAACGCTCGGCAGAGGCAGCAACGCCTGGATATTCGCGTTAGATGCAATGGTGAATGTGGGGAAAAATAAAAACGCTGACGACCAAGCCCTAAAAGCGGAACTTGACAAAGCAGCTCAGGCATGGCTGCAAGTGCAGAAAGTCAAGCAGGATGAGACTCGCCTGACGAGCTTTGAATCTTGGACGGGCAAACTTGAGCAAGCCTTCGCAGCGTACAAGGCAGATTCTGCTTACCAAAAAATAACCGATATAATTGAGGAAAACGTAGAGCAAAACATAGACGCGTTGGTGTTTCATGAGTCAAACTCTTGCCCAGAATTCTGGGAAAACACCCGTCTTGCAACAGGACTCAACGTGGCAGAGCCCCTGCTAAAAAGCGCGTTGAGCCTAATCGATCAATAATTAATCACACAAGAGGAAACAAAAATGAGAATCGGTATAATCGGCGGTTCAGGATACGTTGGAAGTGAACTCCTACGGTTGCTTCTGCTTCACCCTGAAGTCGAGGTCACAATGGTGACTTCTCGGCAGAGCGCAGGAGAATTCGTCTTCAACGTGCACCCAAACCTTAGAGGATTAACGCAACTAAAATTCGTACCCCAAGATATGGAACAACTCAAAGTGAACTGCGACGTAGTCTTCACAGCTACCCCGCACGGCGGTTCCGTCAACTTAGTGCCCAAACTTCTCGACGCAGGCTTGAAAGTTATAGACATGAGCGCGGACTTCCGATGCAAAAACCCCAAAGACTACGAAACCTACTATGGCTGGAGCCACGCGCATCCTGAAATGCTCAAAGAAGCCGCCTACGGTTTACCGGAACTGCACCGTGAAGAAATCAAAAAAGCCAAACTCGTTGCATGCCCCGGTTGCATGGCCACCTCCGCGATTCTCGGCTTAGCCCCTATTGTTAAGGCAGGTTTAATTGATAACAGCAAAATCGTGGTTGACCTCAAGGTTGGAAGCTCAGGCGGCGGAAGCAAACCTAACCTTGCCAGCCACCACCCAGAACGCTTCAGCGGAGTGCGCCCCTACCAAGTTTGCGGGCACCGCCACACCGCCGAAGTCGAACAGGAATTGTCCGCTCTCGCCGGTGAGTCAGTCAAAATCGCCTTTACGCCCCACGCGGTTAACATGGTTCGCGGTATCTTGGCTACCATCCACGCGTGGCCTAAGCAGCCCATAGCCAGCAAAGATCTCTGGAAGGCGCTGCGTGGCATGTACGGATCTGAACCCTTCGTGCGTTTAGTTAAGTATCTCAAGGGACCATACCAGTTGCCTGACCCCAAAATCGTTATGGGCACCAACTTCTGTGATGTCGGCTTCGAAATCGACGAACACGCTAACCGTCTCATAATATTTAGCGCCATCGACAACATGACTAAAGGCGCCGCCGGTCAAGGCGTTCAATGTCTAAACTTAATGATGGGATTAGACGAATCCACAGGCCTAAAGAGCACTGGGTTCCATCCGGTGTGACCGCAATGCTGCTCGTTATCAAGATGGGTGGAAGCATCCTCAAAGAAGGCGCCTCAAGCGACCTTGTCGCGGACTTAAAGGAAGTCTTCAAACAACACAAAGTCGTGCTGGTCCACGGCGGAGGCGCAGAAGTCACAGAAATAGCTTCCAAGCTGGGCAAGGAACAGAAATTTATCATGTCTCCCGAAGGCTTCCGGAGCCGTTACACGGACAAAGAAACCATCGAAATCTACACTATGGTTATGGCCGGCAAAATGAACAAGCAAATCGTGCTTGCGCTCCAAAGCCAAGGGTTGCCCGCGGTAGGGTTAAGTGGACTTGACGCTGCTATCCTTAAAGCGGAACGCAAAACCAAACTCATAGCGGTTGATGAACGGGGACGCAAAAAAGTCATAGACGGAGGTTACACGGGCAAAATTACCCAAGTCAACATCGAACTGCTTTGCTTATTACTTGAGAAAGGCTACCTCCCGATCGTAACCCCGATCGCGTTGAGTCAAGACTGTGAACCTCTCAACGTAGATGGCGACCGCACAGCCGCCATCGTCGCAGGTGCGCTTAAAGCTGATAAACTCATTTTGCTAACTGATGTCGAAGGCTTAATGCTTAAAGGTGAGCGTGTACCCAAAATCGCTGCAACTGAGGTTAAAGAGATTCTCTCCAAAATCGGGGGTGGCATGAGCACCAAAGTCCATGCTGGGCTAGAAGCGCTCAACCAAGGTGTCAAAGAAGTATTGGTCACCTCGGGTACAGCAAAACAACCAATTACGTCGGTTCTGAATCATCAGGTAGGTACAGTGATAACTAGTGAATGATAACGAAATAATGGATATAGAAAACCGCTACTTGGCAAACGTTTTCTCCAAAAAACCAGTCGTTATTACAAAAGGAAAGGGTGCTTTGGTTTGGGACAACAACGGACGCGAATACGTGGATTGCGCAAGCAGCTACGGTGTAGCCGCACTGGGGCATTGTCACCCCAAAATCGTGGAAGCCATCAAAACACAAGTTGAGCAACTCATAACCTGCCACAGCTGCTACTACAACGACAAACGTGCAGAATTTGTTGAAAAACTCGTCAAAATCACCCCTAAAGGCTTAGACAAAGCGTTCCTCTCGAACAGCGGCGCAGAATCGGTGGAGTGCGCCATAAAACTGGCGCGAAAAGCCACAGGAAAAACTGAAATCATCGCCGTTATGGGTTCATACCATGGCAAAACTATGGGGGCGCTGTCAGCTACATGGGACAAGAAATACCGTGAACCCTTCATGCCATTGATTCCCGACATCAAACACGTCCCACCAGACAATTCAGCCAAAATCGGCGAAGCTATAACCGAAAAAACAGCCGCCGTGCTCTTGGAACCAGTCCGCGGCGAAGGCGGTATCCGTGTTCCGCCAGACGGTTACCTCCAGGAAGTGCGGGAAATCTGCAACCGAAGAGGCGTCCTCTTGATTTTGGACGAAGTTCAAAGCAGCTTCGGACGCACGGGCAAACTGTTTGGGTGCGAAAACTGGGGAGTCACACCCGATATCATGTGCCTAGCGAAACCGTTCGCTGGTGGGTTACCTATCGGCATAACCGTCACCAAGGAAAACGTAATGTCCGCTTTCAAAGTTGGCGAGCACTCAACTACTTTTAGCGGAAGCCCACTGGTTTGCGCTGCTGGATGCGCCGCAATAGACGCTTTAGTGGAGGAGAAACTGGCAGAGAAAGCCGCTTCAAACGGCAAATACTTCAAGGCGCAGCTGGAGGAGTTAGCGTCTAAATATAGAATCATCAAAGAAGTTCGCGGCTTAGGTTTAATGCTCGGCATGGAACTCCGCTACGACGTCTACGGTGTACTGACGAAGACGCTAAATAAAGGTGTCCTCGTCATCGACGCGGGTAGAACTGTCGTGCGTTTGTTGCCTCCGCTGGTGATAACTAAACCCCAAATCGACCGCGCCATAACAGCAATAGATGCAGCATTAGGAGAAGAAGAAAATGAGCGAGCAGGAAGCAGTACGGTTCCTAACTAACCTACTGGGCATCTACAGCCCTTCAGGCAAAGAACAAGACGCAGCCAACTTTTTAGCCGTTGAAATGAAAAAGATGGGGTTTGAGGTTGGAATCGACGCTATCGGAAACGTCATAGGCGTCGTCGGCGAAGGTCAACCAGTTATCCTCTTATGCGGTCACACGGACACAGTAGCAGGGCATCTGCCACTTCGAATAGAAGAGGGAAAAATTTTCGCGCGAGGTGCAGTTGATGCTAAAGGTCCGCTTGCCGCTATGATTATGGCTGCAGTTGAAGCAGTTAAGGCGCCTGGTTTTAAGGGTAAAATTTTGGTTGCCGCTGTCGTGGAAGAAGAAGCCACCAGCCGAGGCGTCAAGCATCTTATCACTCAGGGAATTAAGGCTGACTACGCGGTTTTCGGTGAACCCAGTGGCGTCGAAAACGTCACCATCGGATACAAAGGGCAGATTCAACTGAGAATCGCCTTCAGAACTGAAACCGGGCACGCTTCAACACCTTGGCTCTACGATAACGCTTTAGAGAAAGCTTATGAGCTTTGGGAACAAATCAAAAACGCTTCTTCATATCCCTCGCTGGATCCTTCTGTAAGTCCATACAACGCTGTCACCGCTTGTTTGGTTAAAGTTGCGGGTGGTAGAGCAACCTCAGTTGTTCCCTTCGAGGTTGAAGTGAACCTTGATGTTCGAGTTACAATTCAGTTTTCTACAGATCAAGTTTTTGAGCAGATAACGAAGATAATTACAAAGTATCAAACTGCTAATCCTAAAGTTGTTGTGAAAGCGTCCGTTTTAGATACCGTTGAACCGTTTGAGGTTAACAAAGCCTCACCATTGGTGCATGTGCTGGCTTCGTCTGTTAGAAAAGTACTAAATAAACCCGCAACTCTGCTGCATAAAACGGGCACTGGCGACATGAACATCCTTGGCAAAGCAATGAACCTCCCAATAGTCACATACGGGCCAGGTGATTCACACCTTGACCACACCGTCGAAGAGCACATAGAAGTCAATGAGTACCTGCAATCTATCCAAGTTTACAAGGAAATGCTTCTAAAACTTTCTGAACTGCACAATAATAAAAATGGAAACCAACCAACAGAATAATTAGGATAGTTGCGGTTGCGTCTATTCGCCTCTGGTGTCGGTTCGGTTGCATTCCGCTTTAGGGCGGTACTCAACTTTTCTGTTGCGTTCTTTATGATGGCGTTCGCATTCCTTTACCCTAACAAGTATCCACTCGTTTTCTTCATACACGCAACCACAAAGCAGAGTCTTTCTTGCCAAATCTGTCGCTTTCCAATGTCACAGGTAATAGCCCGTCGTCAATTCATAAGGATTTCTTAAAAATCAAATAATTTAGATCTTTAATTTTATTTGAACCTCCAATTTAATCCAATTTAAAAGGGGAACATTTTAGAAGGCGAAACTACACTTGTTTGCTATCTGAGTTGGCTATAATGAGTACCATGAAGAGAAAAAACATAAACTCTGCAAAAGAACAGAAAAAGAAAGCTGAACGCGAAAAGGAAGCAAAAAAGAAAGCACTACAAAATCAGCTTCCGGCAAAAGGCAAAAAACGTTAGCTGCAAACTCCTAAACAGAGTTTACCAATTGTCCAGTTTGCTACTATGTTCCACCTTTACCGTTTTTTCAATATCTCTGTAAATACCCTTTTCTGCTTCAGAAATTACCCTTAAATCCGCTCCAGCCACACTCCGAACGCTTGGAACCCTAACAAGTCTGGATTGACGCGTCTGAGGCACATAGTCCACCGTGATTTCGTGGATAGTTCGGCACAATTTTTCATCGTTGCCCCAAAGCCCAAACATCTCTACGCCGATAATGTGTGGACCTGCCGCTATACCCTTCATATCCAAGACTGCGGAAAACTCAGATTCATCCATCGCCAACGGACCCTGGAGCATCCTGACCACGACTGAACTAGCGAGTTCTCGGTCAAACCACAAATCCGACTGCACTCTTGAAAACGATTTTTTAGCAGGGGGCTTAAACGCAATTTTGATGGTTAACTCGTCTTCTTTTGTAATAGGCTGTATCTGCGTTATCGTTATTGGTTCATCTTGTGGTTCCTTGATGATTTCGAGGGCGTCTCTTGGGTGTGCATCTGGGAAGTTATCGAGCGTAAACTGCTTGGGGGGTTTGGTGGTCTTTGTCAACGTTTTCCCTATATTATTTCTGTTTCGTCTTTAATAAGAAAGGGGTGTGGTGGGTTGATGAGAGCTTGCTCTGTTGTTGACATTACCGCATTTGTCTTTGTGTCCTGCTAAAGATTGTGTTGCTGCAAGGCTTTAGAAGGTGCTTTAAACGGTAATTAACGGTAAATACAATAAGCCCCACACAAGTAAAGACAAAGCCAAACAAAAAAGTGAGAAGCGGCTGGTTTGAGCGAAAACGACTTTAACTCAGATTTATTAGAGGAGGACAGCGAAGATTCCCTAACTGCCTCAGGCATCGCAGAATACATCCGCTTCAACTGTTGCCCAAGATTCTTTAAACTGAAATTTGAAGGCAAAGAACTCAAGAAACGCGTGTGGCCTGAAGCCTTCAAGCCAATTAGTCCCTTGTTGTATGGCACGGGAAAAGCGCTTGAAGAGAAAAAAGTTGCTGAACTCAAAGAGAAAGCTGCCGAATACTTGGATTTCACAAAGTACGACCCTAAACAATTCGGCAAAAACGGCTGGGAAAAAGCAGTCGACTCCATGAACAATTTGCGTTATGTTATTGAAGCGCAGATTGCTCGGGGAGAAAACGCTGATGGGCGACCTGTCTTGCTTTATCAAGTTCCCATGAAAGGCTCGATCGGTGTATGGGACGTTAAAGGCATCGCCGACTTGATTGCCATTTGGCCCCTAAAAGATGGGAAAGTGAAAGTTAGAATTTTTGAGTTAAAATCCTCTTGGAAAGAGCAGACCGCCCACCGCATACAAGTTGCAATTTATGTTTTGCTGCTTTCCCAGGAACTAGGCGCTTTATCCCCCAGGGTGGAACTTGAAGGCGGAGTAATCAACAGAGAGACTCCACTTGAAAGTCTAGTTTCTGAGTGCCTCCCAAAATTTAAGCTGAGTCCCCTAATCCAAGACGTCCAGCGGCTGCTCGCCATAAACGGCGAATTAAACCGCGTCCATCAAACGCCAATTGAGAAGGTAGAGTTCCAACTTTGCTGGAGATGCGAGAACTGCGGTTTCAACGAGTGTTGCGTCGTCTGCGCCGTCGAAAACGAAAGCATCGCACTTCTTAACTTGAGCAGAGGTGAACAGAAGGCGCTCAGGCAACACGGCATAGAGCGGCTGGAAGATTTAGCGAAACTAAAGGTTGTGCTTGACACTTCAGATCTCCATCCCTACGACTTCAAAGAGACCCCAGCCAAGGACTCCCTAAAAGTTAAAGAAATCTCGGCAGACCCCATAGTCGGACCCAAACTCGACTGGTTTGTGCAGCGTGCTCAGTACATGTTAGGTGGAATTCGACAGAACAGTTCGTATGCAAGTAAAAGTCGTTGGATGCCCTGGTTAACAGGCTCGGGTTACGGCAGTCTCCCCGAAGATAGCCCTGTCGCAGGCGCCGATACAGCGTTGATGTCAAGTCCAGACTGTATGATCCGTGTCTACCTTTTCGTCGAATGGGACTACATGCTTGACGTTATCTCCCTTTTGAGTGCCCGTGTTAGCTGCACCCGCTACAAAGCCGATCCCCTCAGCGTGTCCGAAGTCATCGCGAGTCTCCCCGACGACCACCAGCAATGCATTGAGGAAGAAAGAAGACTGATGGAGCGCTTCTTTTTGGGCTTGACGCAGGCGATAACTAGAGTCGCAAACGAAGTAAGCAGCCCCGATGAAGCATCGATACATCTTTACTTTTTCAGTCGTCAAGAACGTGACTTTCTGATGAAGAGTGTCTGCCGCCAGCCGTCGTTGATGAGTGCACGGGCAGTCCGCGATTTACTTGGATTAAGACAAGCCATTGACCAACCCATGTTCTCAATCCTCCAAGATGAAGTGCAACATAGAAAGGCGCTGAAATTCCATAGTTACGGGTTGCTGCCCCTTCTTGAGCAAGCATGTTTTTTTGACCGCAACGAATGGCGAGTCACACGCAAAGACGGCACCATCGCCGACTTGAGCCTGATCTTCCGCGATGGACTCTTTAATTATTCGTTGCCGTTCCGACGAAACCCTGACTGCTCAATTTCTTTCCTCAAAGAGGGTCACCACGACGGCTACTACCCTGCACGCGCCCGGTTCGGCGATCAGTTGCCTATAGAATACCTGTGGGCAGTCAAAGGCAGATTAGAAAACTTCACTGATGTCAAAGGACCCGCAAAAATCCTCCTGGACAAACGGAAGTGGTGTGATTACCCCCATAAGACCCGGCGCATCACTGATGAAGAACTCAGTTTGATGGGCGCCAAAATCTGTCTCGCGTTGGAATGCATCGAGCGGTCGCTTAGAGTCCGCAATAGGCGTCTGGGCAAAAAACCGATCCCTATTCCAACCATCTCCTCTTTCACGTTGGGGCCCGCCACTTTGGAGCGGAGCTGCCGAGAATTCCTCGATTTAGAATACTTCTCCAAACGCCAAGAAATGTATCAGCATTACGCTTTGCTGCCGTATCAGCGGGTGGCTTCTGGGCGATCACTGATTTTCCAATGCACCAGCGTGTTTGAATCGGATTTGGAGTTTGTTGTCACAGGCAAACTAATCTATGAAGGTATAGGGTTGCCCAAAACCGAATGTATAGCCAACGCATGTCGCGTCAAGGGCGCGGATGGCTCCAGCTCCGGCGACTGGATGGTTGTAACCGAATTGCGACGCAATACTTCGGGGCAGTTTGAGGAAGCCCAGCGGCGTTCCCCCTCGGAAGTTGAGAAATCTGCTCGCGCCATCGTCGACAAAGTTGACATACCCAAACTGGGAATCGCCATAAAAGTGGTTACTTGGCCCAGCGGAAAAAACCGCAAATACAGCGCCTGGCACAATCTTCCCACAAGCGACCCTGAGAAAGCTCAAGGCAAATACACGCAGCTCTTTCAGGAAGGACGATACTACATCCTCGACGAGTTAGCCGACGACATCATCTCTGACCGGGCGGCAAAATCGCTTGATTACGCTGGCAACAATGTGCTTTACGGTTTGCTCGCGGATTATTTAGCTGGAAAAACATGCGGCTCCAAACATACGTCGTTCCCCAAAACTGGCTCAGCGTCTTTTCTGACATGGGCTGACGGCAGACGCTTTCCGCCGAAAGCGGAGCAGAAGCGGTTCGTGGACCGCGTGTTCGGCAAAGAGCCGATCGTAATGCTGCAGGGTCCGCCGGGAACAGGCAAAACCGAAACGCTTCAGTTAGCCGTTCTAGCGCATGTAGCTGCCCATCGGGCGGCTTCACGTTGCAGGGTTCTAATGGTTGCCCCAACGCATAAAGCCATCCAGGAATTCGTCACCAAACTAGCGCGGTGTTGGGAGGAATACGTCTCTGCAGGCGGCGGAGACCTCAAAGACCTGAAAATCTTCCGAGTGCTGGGAAGCAATGCCGCGTCCGCGAAACCCATCGACGGCGTCAAATACATCAACTACAACGAAGACGAAGATACTGTTGAGGAACTCTCAGGATGCTTGATGAATCAGTCTACGTTGACTAACGAAGTTTTAGGTTCTTATCCGCTGGTGTTGTGCCTCACCCCACCCGGCTTGTATGGGTTGATGAAGAAAATCGGGGGCAAAGAGCCACCATGGGGCGAAAGCTACTTTGACCTCCTCGTTGTCGACGAAGCCAGCATGATGCGTCTCCCCGAACTCATCCTGTCGGGCAGCTTCCTATCAAAAAACAGTCAGATCCTTGTCGCAGGTGACCACCGCCAACTGCCACCGATTGTTTCACATAACTGGGAAAAAGAAGACCGTCGAACCTTGGAAGAGATGGCGTCTTTCCTCTCGGCTATGGATTTCCTGCGGCTATTACGCAACGAAGACCTCGGTATGGAGCGGATTAAGTGCCAAAACCCCGCGGATATTCCTGCGGAACGCCTCTGTGAAAGTCACCGGTGCCACCGCGCCGTTGCGGATTTCCTGCGGGAATGGGTGTATGAGAAGGACAAGATAGATTTTCACTCGGATCAAAAAGAGACATTGCCGCAGCCGAAGCCTGCAACGGGCGGGTTAGGCGTGGTTTTGGAGCCAGAAAACGTGTTTACGCTCATAGTGCATGATGAGGCTGAGAGTTTCCAATCTAACGTAGTGGAAGCTCAAATCGTGCACGCCCTCGTCCGCAATGCATCAGCAGACAGCGTCGGCGTCATAACCCCTCATAACGCCCAGAAAGGCTTGCTCAAAAACCTGTTTGGCGACGCCAAAGATGTCCGCGTCGACACGGTTGAGCGCTACCAGGGCGGCGAAGCAGATTTCATAATCATCAGCACCACAGTAAGCGACCCCGACTACGTCCGTACTGAAAGCGAATTCCTCCTTAACCTCAACCGCATAAACGTTGCCATTAGTCGCATGAAAAAGAAGCTTGTTATCGTGGCAAGTCGCTCTATTTTTGAGTTTATGCCGCAGGACGCAAGGGATTACGACAAAGCTTTGTTGTGGAGGGGTATATCGGAGACTGTTGGATTCACCGCTGATTCAGAACCGCAGTGGATGGGCTCTTTGTCCGAGTTTCTTGGGCAGCCGGTTTCACAAGTGAAAGTTGAGGTTTATGTTAAATCTGACAAGAAACCTTCACCGTAGAAACCAAAATTGCTAAGAGAGCCCCTAATTCTACTTATTTGTGGAAAAGTCGCTTTCTTAACCATTTCTTTATTAGTGCGGTAAGGTGTTATTAATAGTGAAAAGAGTCTTTTGCGCTTGTATGGCTAAAATTAACTGACGCTTTTCTAGATATGTATGTTAAAACAAACCTGTGTGCTCTCAAGTAAAATAAAAATAGTCGCTGAACCTGACAAAGCTGCTCTCCCAGAGCGGCATGTTTGGTTCTACACAAAATATTCCTGTTTTACTTTGAGGGCGTTAAATAAGGGGTCTTTCCAGAAATTTCTGGTCTGGATGCTTACCTTAGAGGAAATTAAGGAAACAAACGTTAATTCCGTCGACATTAAGGTTTTTCCCATCCAAGGCGAAAAGGGGCACAGTGTGGCTGGAAAATGCGACACCAATAGAGGTAAAATTCGTATCTACCCTAAAACCGTCAAGTTCTGCACAACCTTCAGCAAAGCATTTGGAAGAAATATCTTATTTACCTATGCAGGGAACAGGGCTAGAGCGGCGTTGATACATGAATTACTTCATCTAAAATACACTGACAACGAAGCAAAGGTTCGGGAATTGACCAAACACTACTATGCTGCGTATACAAAAAAACAGTTTGCCAACAAACCCGTCGCAGCATCTATGTATAACCTAATATTTGATGCTAAACACTTGAAAGGCAAATAGCAGAAGTGGACACAAGAAGCCAGTGTGCGTTCAAGTTTTAGGAGGGGGTATTCTTCCGTTACAAGTTACTTGGGAACGATGTGTCTTCTTTTTTTATCTCTGTTTCCATTCCTTTTTTGATTTATTTTTTGTTTGGTTTGCTACCTTTTCGTTTTTCGGTTTATTTTTTGTTTTAGTTTTTATTTAACTTTCCCTCCTTCTTTATCTTACTGCAATCGTGCTTATCCATGTTGCCTTCAATAATCTGGTTGTCACCGCGCAATTGATTTATTCGCAAGATTTTTTATGGTAAGCGGAGGATAATGTACTTGTGTCTAATTACTCAAATAAGCCACTTCTAACAGCGAACGACGAAGAATACTTAATGCTAATCGAAGTCACTGAAGAATTTGAGAAACAAAAAACCGATAAAACGGCACGCGATAAATCAGGAAATCCCACTGAAACAGTCATACGTAACCACCTGTTGAGAAAAAACCTAAATCTTTCGGCGATTCCAAACGTCACAATTCAAGGCTCAAGAATTGAAAATAACCTGCTTCTCTTAAAAGTCGGTGTAGACCCAAGCCAAAAAACCTACCTATCAAACCAGGTGAAGATGGTGATAGAAGTTAAGAGCAGCGGCGTCGTCGCCAAAAATTTGCCAAACGGAAAATTAATTGACCCCAACAAGTTGCTGCGCACAAAATTCAACGAGCTCCAAGCAACCACCAACGTGCGGAATTACGCTGTCATTGTGCTCTCTGAAACGCTGCTTCCGCCAGGCGGTCCCTACAAATGGCGATTTAAAGAAGAAGCGATAAGAAAAGAAAACTGCAAAGTCTTCACCTTAGTGGCTCGTGAATTGTATCCTGCGGGCGGACTATTCGTCAAGTCTAACATAGAAGAGATGCTTCAAAAGGAGCAGATGAAAAAAACCAGAGAGTTTGAACAACTAATCAAGTATCTTAGATGTTTGTAGAATTCGCGTTTATTGCTTTCGTCCATGGATAATGCCGTGGAAGTAAATCATGTATAATAACTACCCCTGATCTTTCTTTATATTGCGCGGATCTCATTTTCGTTTTATTTACCATAAATCGGGGATTTTATGGTTTAGTGACGTTCTGGGCAAGTAAATGGTGTAATAGAATGAGTTTAACCCAAAATAGTATAATTAAAGAGGTACCAAAAACGCCTCAGCGTTTAGCTGAAAATTGCCCTGAATGTACAAGTAAAAACATAGTTCACGACAACGACACCGGCGAAGCCATCTGCGGCGACTGCGGCCTTGTTGTGTATGAACAGATGCTAGATAAAGGACCCGAATGGCGTGCTTTCACTCAAGAAGAGAAAGCCTCAAGAAGCCGCGTCGGCATGCCAACATCATATTCAATCCATGACAAAGGCTTGTCTACAACCATCAGTCAGGTCGACCGAGACGCGTTTGGAAGAAAGTTGCCTGTATCTACAAGACTACAGATGTGGCGTCTTCGTAAATGGCAAATCCGCAGCAGAGTGCACTCATCCGTCGACCGAAACCTCGCTCAAGCTATGAGTGAACTTGACCGTTTAGCAGGCAAAATCTCCCTTTCGCCTTCAATCAAAGAAAGAGCTGCTCTTGTTTACCGCAAAGCACTCGACAAAGGTTTAGTCCGTGGAAGATCCATATCCGGTGTCGCTGCTGCCTCATTGTATGCTGCTTGCCGAAAAAGCGGATCGCCTCGAACTCTTCGGGAAATTGCAGAAGCCAGCCTTGTCAGCAAGAAGGATGTTGCACGCTGTTATAGGTTGCTGCTACAGGAGCTTGATTTTCATATGCCGATTTCTGATCCTTTAACATACGTTTCAAAAATTGCGCAGATTAACGGGATTTCAGGCAAAACACAGGGCGCAGCCATTGCAATACTTGCGGAGGCTAGACGAAAAAGAGTTGCAGCAGGGAAAGACCCGATGGGTATGGCTGCTGCCTCACTCTATTTAGCTTGTCTGCAGCATAGTGAAAAGATAACACAGAAAGACATCGCAGATGCAGCTGGAGTAACTGAGGTTACGGTTAGAAACAGGTACAAGGCTCTAAAGAGGCAGCTAGACATTCAAGTGCCCGACAAGAAAGATTGTGCACTTACGTTTGCCCGGTAATGAGTGCGGGTTAGACCTCTTAACTTCTGAAAAACTTAGGGTCTTCCCCTAAAATTGCGTCCTATCAAAGCGAAACGAAGTCAAACTGCTTTGCAGCTACCCCCTACCATTATCTTAACAGTAGATCGAAGTTTGGTTGGGTGTTGCTTTCTTTTGTTGAGGGCAATGATCCCCATTGTTCCTCTTCTTCCAGCGAAGACTGCGGTTAATCCTGTTTTGGGTTCTGTGTTTAGGGCTCTTGTTTGCTGGTTGAGGCGGATTCCACAAGGGGAAGGCTGGAAAACCTACACATTGTCTTCTAGGGTGCAGACTGTCGCTTCAGGCGACGTCAAAGTAGCTGTCGACATATCGGTTTGTTGGGAAACACAAATGACCTACTACATAGAGGACGTAACAGTAGACATAGAATAGAAGCCTTGCAAAGGAACATTTTTCCTTTTTTTGCTTTTTTTTCTGATACTTATGTTGACGGTAAAAAAGAAAAGTTTGGTTTTTGGGTTATTCTTCGTCTTCGCAGTCTTCACATTCGCAGTCGTCGCAATAACAGTCTTCTTCTTCCTCTTCAAAACCAAAATTGCATTTTGCCATTTTCTTGACCTGCACGTTAACTATTGATGTGGGTAAATAAACCCTTTTGTTGGTTTGGGATCTGCCCAAAGCTCTTTGAGTCAACTAGCAATAGGGTATGGTTATTATTTTTTAGAGTTGGTTGGGGGTATATTCGCAGCCAAGACCTCCGTGCCTATGGCGACAAACAGCCTAAATGTGTTCCAGACTTTCTTGATGCTTAAATTATTCTTGAATAGATAACCTGGTGTCCTTGCAAGATTTGAAACTGACGGTTTGGCCAGCCAATTCAGGTCCACATCCAAGTTAATTGTAGAGTCGTTTTCTCTTCCGTAGGTGACTCGAATGTACTTGACTTTATTGTTTGTGGTTTTAAAGATGAAACTGATTGTGGTATCGTTTAGGTTTAGTGTGCATTGTATTTTTTGGGGGCCAAGAACCCTCAGAAACTTTGAAATCTCGACTGCTTCGTGTACTCCCACAGTTCGAGTATATGTTTCCACTCGGGGGTCCACGTAAGCCTCAAGAAAGGTCTTTATGTGCTGGTCAAAGTTATTCTTCTGTAATGCGTTTCCATTATTTGCCATGAACCCCAAGTTTAGGGTCCGTTCACGAACGAATTCCACTATTGGCTTCTTTTTGAAGGTTCTTTTCTGAGACACCACCTCGTGATCAATGAAGGTATCTACGTTCCAGAATTTTGCCATGCAGTAAGTCGCCAATTCTTCAATGCGGTTTTTCGTTAAGTGGTTAGCTCTAAAGACAGAGTGCATTTCGTCAAAGTTGCTCCAGTTAGTCTCAAAAATCAGTCCCTGCCTGTCGAGTTCGGAGTAGAATTCTGTTCCTGGAAACGGAGTGGCTATTCCAAACGCGGCAGCCGTTAAACCTATCTCTTTAGCGTATTTGGGAAAACCTTTGATTTCCTCTTCAGTCTGGTCAGGGAGACCTATAACAAAAGTGCCTCCGGCTCTGCCGCCGTTTTCACGGATATTTTTAACTGCCTGTTTATGGAACTTTGTGGTTACGCCTTTTCTGGTTGACGCTAAATCTCTAATATTGGGACTTTCAATGCCCATTTCGAATTTAACGATTCCTGCTTTGCACATTTTTTGCACTATACGGGGATTATTTGCCATCATATCGGCTCTAACTAATGCACCGAATTCCATGTTTAGGTCATGCTCAATCAACATATCGCAGAGGCGCTCGACTTGTCTCGCGTTGCCGATGAAGTTGGGGTCGGCAAACATAACATTTACAGGTTTATTTTCGTGGAATTCTGCCATCTCAAGGATTTCTTTCATCACGTTTTCTGGGGAACGACATCTTGAACAACCATTGCTCATGCTGGGTTCACAGCAGAAACTGCATAAGCCGCTGCAGCCCCTAGACATCATCAAAACATCGCAGTCTGTGGTGCGGTCTGCGCTTTTATAAGGGTGCAGCCTCATGTTCCTGGCTGGAAAGGGAATACTGTCCAAATGCTCGATTCTTGCCCTATCTGCGTTATGGATTACTTCTCCGTTTTTTCTATATGAGGTGCCGAGTACGTTTTCAGCTGTGCCGCGTTCTACAAGTTCTCGCATGGTTTGTTCGCCTTCCCCGCGGACAACAACATCGATCTGTGGGTAAGACAGCATCAAGTCAGGGACGCTTGTGGGATGATAGCCGCCAACAACAGTTAGGGCGCCGTTTTGTTTGGCGGTCTTTGCTAAACAAAGCGTTTCATTATGCTCTGTTGCGGACAACGAGATACCGACGAGGTCTGGATGATAGAAGTCTAGGCAGTCCTGAAATTTTTTGCGGTATAGCTCCATGTCGACAATGTTAACTTGTTCAACAGCGTCTTGGATGTATGCTGCAACGTACTCGAGACCTAACGGTATCAAATCAAAAGCGAAACTCAAACCTTTCCGACCGGAAGGCTTCACAAGTAAGATTTTTTTGAAGGGCACGTAAATACCGACTTACTCCATCCGCTAAAGCAATATACAATAAAAACTAATCGCGGCGCAAACTCAATTCTGATGTAGCACAGACTTACTTGGACACAAAAACTGAATCAGTCAAGGCAACCTTTCAGAATCAAGTTGCGGTCAAGCTGACAAAAACCTCTATTTTTATGATCTCGACACCTCTTATTTTTTTTATAGGGCACTCTTGTTTTTCTCTATCAGCAGTTTCTTAGCCTCTATGAGCCGAAGAGTGGTTATTTCCCCCAGCACCGCGAGGTCCTCTGTGGGAAGGTAGTTGCTTGCTGACGCATCATAAAGTATGTTTGCTGAAGCAGTAAATTCGTCTGTCCCCCAAAGGATATAAGTTAACAGTATGCCTTTGAGCGCCGGGATCTGTGCGGATGCGTCTCCGATTTGCAACTGGGTACCGCCGATCATTCTCGCGGCTTTAGGTAACTCATCGGGGTTTTCGCCGAAACAATCAGCCACAGGTTCAATAGCCCGCTTAGAAAACGCCTCTTCATAAGCGTAGCCGCCTGGGACATCTTTGAATTTAAGCAATTTCCCTGTTTGTGCAATGGGGCTCGCTGAGGTGTAATGAGCCAGTAGAACCGTTAAGATTTGAATAGCCCATTCGCTAAGGGTCTGTTCTAGTTTGCTCAGGTTGTCTGTTAGGGTGCCGTCTTTTAAGTCTAGGGTGAAGCCCAAAAACTCATAACTACTTGTGCCTGTTAGATGTTGCAGTTTTGTGAGGGTTTCGCCATTGAGGTTTAACTTGATCATGCAATCACATCACCGCGATTGATCCTTTGTCAACCTCCAATTAAAGGATGAATGGCACTACAGTTACGAGTAGCACTAGTACAACAATTATTGCGGTTGCAGCCAAAGTTATAACGCGGATAGTTTTCTCACTTAATTTTCCGCCTGCGACTCTTTTAAGTGTAATGTTAAAGATTCTGCCACCGTCCAGTGGATATAGAGGCAAGGCGTTGAATATGGCAAGGTTAAAGTTAACGAACCAGAGCCAAAACAGCGTGTTCGCTGCTATCGCCCATTGAGGGCCAAGCGGGCTTGAATAGAATTGTCCCAAAAAATCCGAATACGGTACTAACCCTTCTGCTAAGGTGGGTGGGATAATGTACATCGTCAAGCGGTCAATGCTGAAGGTCCGGTAATTTTCCAGTCGCGCTTCAGTTTGCAAATCATAGCTGCTTATGCCCATAACTGTGCGGTTTTCCGATATAGTCAAGTTTACGGTGGTGGAAAACTGGTACTGCCAAGAGTCACCTCTAGCAACAGTGACCAGCACGATATCTCCAGCGGTCTTGTTATCAAGTATCGTTCTTAGTTGTGTGCTGTTGCTGATTGTTGTGTTGTCGATTGAGATAAGGACATCTCGTGGTAGTAGTCCTGCTGTCTGCGCTGGCATTCCCTCGGTTACGTCGTTAACGTAGACGCCGTTTATAGCTGGGCTTAAGCCGCCCACAATCAGTAGTAGCCCTATTAGGCATGCGACGCCTATGATGGTGTTTGCGCCGACACCTGCAGCCATGACCTTTAAGGCAGGGCGGGCTTTTGCTGTTTTAATTTGTTCTTCGTCAACATCTACGAAGGCTCCGATGGGGATGATGAGGAAGAATAGCAAGCCGCTGGATTTAACGTTGAAGCCGACATTCCGGGCGATGACGCCGTGGGCGCCCTCATGGATTACAATTGCAACGACTATGGCGATCCACCCGTAAACAAAGGGCAGCATTGGGTTAATGCCGGGCAGAAGCAAAATTGCTCCTGGGCCCAGTTCACGGGCGACTTGCCCAACAGCAGGGTTACTTAGGATGTTGATAAGGCTGTTGACGATGAGATAAAGTGCGACTCCAGCCACGAAGGGCACGGTTGATAGGAGCAACCATGATATGTACCGTGAAGCACGTAGGGATCCGAGCTTTTCAAATATTGCGCTGAAACGTTTGGTTCTTATAATGAGCAGTGGGAAGTTGAATTCGACTCTGCGTTGTGGTGTTTCTTGTTTTTGGGTGTTTTCTGTTTCAGGGGTCGACAAATCCAAAATCGCTCACCATCAAAACGTGTTTTGTACACATAAACCTTTAGCGAGTTTTAAGCAAATCCTTCGTATTGATGTACGAGTGGTCACGTATCTATAATGGTGATTATGAAGCCTGTTCCTGTGACAGGTAACCTTAAATCCTACTATAACACTGTTATATATGTGAGGGTTGATTCTTGAAAACCAAACTCGTTAAAATAGAATCATTAGACGGAGAAATCCACTTTCAGGAATGCAAAGCCAACTTCTGCAGCACTTATCCCATATACGATTTCGAAGAAGCAATAGATATCGCAAAAAAAGAAGCGCACAAGCCACTGTTGCTCAACCAAAGAACAAGATAATGAAAAACGGTAAAAGACAAAGCGCCTATGATTTGTCTAGTTTGAATTCTTCATGTATGGCTTTGACCACAGCGGCGCCGTCTTTCTCTTTAACCACAAAGCTGATGTTGAGTTCTGAGCTGCCCTGAGCAATCATGCGGATGTTAATGCCTCTCTTTGCGACAGTGCTGAAAATATGCGACGCGACGCCTAAAGTGCCTTTCATACTGGCGCCCATAACGGCTATGACCGCGACGTCGTCTTCGGTTGTGATTTCACTGACTATGCTACCCTTCTCTGACAAAGCGATTTCAAGGTTGCTGATAGCCCTCCCCAGTAACCCACGTTTAATTATCATGGATATGTTGGCTTCTGAAACAGCGGTGGAGACCATCATAACGTTGATGCCGTTTTTGCCCAATACGTCGAAGACTTTGGCGTAGCTGCCAGGTGCTCCAACCATGGCGGCGCCGTAAACGTTGACCATAGCTACGTCTCTAATCATAGCCACTGCTTTGACTGGCTTAGTTTCGTTTGAGGTTGGCTCTTTGGTGATGAGTGTACCTGTATTCTTGGGGTTAGCGGTGTTGCGGATTCGGACGGGTATGTTTTCTTTGCTGACGGGTCCCAATGCGCGTGGATGCATGGCTTTAGCGCCGAAAATTGCCATTTCCGCGGCTTCCTGATAGCTGAGTTGTGGCAGCATGCGGGCTGCTGGGACGATTTTGGGGTCAGTGGTCATGATGCCGTCAACGTCGGTCCATATCCAGACTTCGTCAACCTGCAGCGCCACGCCAAGGATGGTTGCCGTGTAGTCTGAGCCCCCGCGCCCCACGGTGGTGACGATGCCGTCTTGGTTTGCCGCAATGAAGCCTGTGACTACGGGGATGACGCCCTTATCAAAGAGGGGGCCGAGGCGTTCGCGGATGAGGTGGCTGGTGAAGTTCATGAGCGGGTTGGCTTCGCCGAAGTTTGAGTCGGTGACTATACCTGCTTCTTTGCCTGTGAAGCATTGGGTTTCGCATTTTTGGTCTTTTATGGCGCCCCAAACGATTGGTGCTGAAAGCCGCTCGCCAAATGAGACGACGTAGTCTTTGGATTTTGGGGTGAGTTCGCCCACGTAGCATATGCCTGTTAAGACTTTTTCTAGCTCAGAAATAGTTTCTTCTGTTATTTTGGTGACTTCTTTTTGGATTGTTTTACTTTTGATGGCGGCTGCAATTGCTTCTTGATGTTTCTGCTGTAGTTCTTTGGTGAAAGTTTCGATGTGTTTTGCGTCGCTTTTCTTAGCTTGGCACGCAACCTCGATTAAGTTGTTGGTTACCCCTGCCAACGCTGAGACTACAACTGCGGCTTTGCAATCATCTTTAACGTACTTTGTAACTAAGTCGGCTACGTGGCGAATATTGTCGCCTGTGCCGACGCTGGTTCCACCGAACTTCATCACTATCTTCTTCATAGTTTTCAGCCTATCTTTAGGTTAGTAATTTTTTGCTAGTTTACGTCTTATATCTAAGAGGTCCCTTAAAACTGCACTGGCGGTTTCGATGCCGCCTGCCCCCCTACCGATAAGCGTCTGCTCAGCTGCAAACTCGGTTTGGAAAGTTATAGCATTTAGGACTCCGCTGACGCACAACGGGTTCGTCAGGGGGATTTCTGTGGGCTTCACTGTGGCTTTTTCGCCGTCTATGGCGCCGATGAGTTTGAGGGTGTTGCCTCTTTTTGCTGCATCCTTAAGCATTTGTAATGTAACGTCTCGGATGCCTGTACGGTCAACATCTTTTAACGTGATTTTTCTGTTCATGATCCAGTTGGATAAGATGACAACTTTGCAGGCAGTGTCAAACCCGTCAATATCCATCGATGGCTCCCGTTCCGCGTAGCCGAGCTTCTGTGCATTTGCTAACGCGTCTTGGAAGGTCACATGGTTCTGAGACATCTCTGTTAAGATGTAGTTGGTAGTGCCGTTTAGAATGCCGCGTATGCCTATGATTCGATCTCCGGCGAGGCAGCGTTTGGCGAATTCCAGCATAGGGGTTCCGCCGCCGACTGTTCCGCTGAACCGCAAATACACGTTGTTGAATTCGGCGAGTTCTGTTAGGGCAGGCATCGCCAACGCTAAGGGTCCCTTGTTGGTTGTGACGACGTGTTTGCCTGTTTTGAAGGCCTTGGTTATGTGGGAGATGGCTGGCTCGCCGTTTTTGATGTTGACAGGAGTGACTTCCACGACGACTTCAGCTTCGACGGATTCGATAACTTCCAGCGCGGGGATTCCTGGTTTGCCGAAGTCTGAATCCGCTGAAATCGGGTACCCACGCTGTTTTATGGCTTCCAGTTTCTCGGGGCTTAGTCCTCTGGGGTTTATGACGGCGCCGTCAATGTCTGCGATGGCGACGATTTTCGGGTTAAACCCGTAGTCCCGGGCTTTCTCTGAGTACCTTTTAGCAAGGATGGTTGTTACGCCTTTCCCGACTACACCATAACCGACAAGTATAATTCGCATTTTTTTACCTCGCAAGGATTACTTGTTTGTTTTTTAATCCCAAAGCGGATTCGATGGCGGATATTTCCGCATCCACTTCGAGGGGTTTCTCGCTTTGCTTAATCGCCGTGTCCGGGTCTTTTAACCCGTGCCCCGTGGTGATGCAGACCACCCGTTCGTCTTTGCCGATGGTGCCGTTTTTAATCAGCTTCTTTAAGCCCGCGATGGAGGAGGCGCTGGCTGGCTCCACAAATATGCCTTCAATTCGCGCAAGGGTTTTTTGGGCGTCGAGAATTTCTTCATCGGTGACGGTTTCCGCTGTTCCTTTGGATTCGCGGATGGCGTTGACGGCTTTCTTCCAGCTTACGGGTGCGCCAATTCGGATGGCTGTCGCGATGGTTTCTGGATGCTCGACGGGGACTATTTTGTCGCTGCCTGCTTTAATTGCCTGCGCAATTGGTGCGGAGCCTTCAGCTTGTATGCCAGTCATTTTGGGCAGCTTTTTGATAAATCCAAGTTCATAGAATTCTTTAAGTCCCTTCCAAGCGGCGCTTATGTTGCCTGCGTTGCCCACTGGGATAACGATTCGGTCAGGGACTTCGTAGTCTAGTTGCTCACAGATTTCGTAGCCCAAAGATTTCTGTCCTTCAATGCGGAAGGGGTTAATCGAGTTAAGCAAGTAAATGTCCTTATGTTTCTCTGCTAATTTTAGGACGAATTCGAGTGCTTCGTCAAAGTTGCCTTTTACTTGGAGCACTTTTGCGCCATGAATCATAGCTTGGGAAAGTTTGCCATAAGCGATTTTGCCAGACGGTATAAGCACTGTGCATCTGATGCCCGCTCGGGCTGCGTACGCGGCCAGGCTTGCGCTGGTATTGCCGGTTGAAGCGCAGATTACGTGGCGTGCGCCCAATTCAACGGCCTTTGTGACGCCGACGGTCATGCCTCTGTCTTTGAAGCTGCCCGTGGGGTTTTCACCTTCGTTTTTAACGTACAGGTTCTTTAGCCCTAACTCTTCGCCTAAACGTGGAGAACAGTGGAGTCCAGTGCCGCCTTCGCTAAGTGTGACGAGTTTTGTGGATTCGTGGATGGGCATAAATGGGCGGTAGCGCCAAACTGATAGTGGTTTAGTTTTCCAGGCGCTGGTTTTAGCTGCTTCCGCTAATTCGTTGCCGTCGAATTTGACTTCTAGGATGTCTCCGCATTTTTTGCAGAAATATATAATTTCGTCTATTCCGTAGGTGGCTTTGCAGTTTATGCATTCTTGATGTACCATGCAGTTTCCCCTTGTTTGATGTAGACCTGGAAGCTACAACTCACTATCGACTATAGTTATTATTATTTACGGATTCTCGGGAAAAACCTATTGGTTAAGCAGCTTCGACATTCCGCTGCCAATGTTAAAAATACTGTTCAATTACTTGTACAACTTGTTCAATTGCATTGGGTTAAGTAGGTCACTTGTTTTATTAACAATTGATTAAAATGGAAGTAAGCAAGAGAAAAATCGGAACTTACTCAATAGCCGGCATCTTAGCAGCAATTTTAATAATTGTGTCTTTTGTTGCGGCAGGAGTTCAATTACCAACAAATGATCCATCTGGACAACAAGGGAATAACCCACCGGGTTTGGGCACCTTGGTTGTATCTGTTAAGGATAAGCCAGTTGAATTATCCAGCCTTGACCTCACTATAACCAGTGTATGGATACAGGTCTTAAGCAACGATGAAGACAGTGAAGAGAACAACAATGGATGGACAAACCTCGAACTAATCGAGGGTGACTCAATTGACTTTGACCTATTAACTCTAAGAGAGAAAAGCATAGATCTCTCAAGCATGGAATTACCCGCGGGGGAGTATGGGAAAATCCGCATTTATGTTTCAAAAGCAACAGCAACATACCCTGACAACACAGAAGAAGACCTAAAAGTTCCGTCAGGCCGCATTGATGTAATAACAAAAGTAACCATAGAAGAAAACATGCAAACAAATCTGTTAATAGATATGGAACCGGATGCGACAGCAATCAGCGACAGCGGCAATTTCAGACCAATAATCAAAGCAACATTAACCATCACCGAACCCGAAACTAGTCAATTACCAACCCAGGCTCCATCGCAAGAACCAGTGTCACCATCACCAAGCGCATCACCATCACCCACAACTTCACAATAACTGAAAGCTGATCAAGAAAATCAAACTAAAATAAAATTGTTAGAAGAGGAGAAGGCAAATGGTAACCACAAAAAAGATTCAGGAAAATCTTACTAAAAGTCTTTTGCTACCTATTATTTTAGATTTATTAAATGGCCAACCTATGTGTGGGTATCAAATAATTAAATCAATCCAAGAAACCTATGGAGTCAAATTTGGTGCAAGTACAATCTACCCCTTGTTAAATCATCTCAATGAAAAAGATTTGGTTTGTAATGAGTGGGAAATTAAAAGCCGTCGGCCAAAAAAAGTGTTTAGGCTAACTCAACAAGGGCAAAATGAACTAGATTCTACTCGAATGTGTATTCGAGTAATTTGCCAAAACCTATGCGATGCGAACAACAAAATCGAGACGAACAATTTTAGATTTGTTCTTGCCTAATTTTCTTATTTTGGTCTGTGTGTCCAAGATTTAAAGGCTTCCGACCAAAAGATTATCAGCCCGAGCAAACCCAAAATCAGTGCGAACAAACTGTAATAATTTAAGTCTTTGAATGTTAAGATAAGGAAAACAAAAAGGGTTGACCACATCGAAGCGTAAAGTATTTGTCTAGGCAGAATATAGTTGCCTATCTTCATAAAGTTTTTAAAAACCCTGACATTAACTCTATCCTTGTCTAATAGAAAATATTCTCCAAGGTTTTTTTCGGCAAGACCCAACTCTACTAACTTTTCCAAATGGTATACGGCTAAATTTGGGCTTGAAAACCCCAATTTCCTTTGGACATCTCTAGGACCCGCTGAGCCTTTTGAGTCTTGAAGCATAGCCCAATAAACTCGCAGTGTGTTGCCTTGCAACTCATCTGGGGAACCCTTTTTACTCAAGTTTTAAACCAATGAATAGATTGGCATTATGTTTATTAAATAACTTGTTTTCATAGAGGAGCTGTTTGATTACGCTTTTCCTATTACGTGCCGATAAGTTTGATTTGTGGCATAATTATCGCAGGAAATCTTCACAATTCTTAATCAGCATCAAAATTTTGGGAAAATTTGCAATCAATCAGTAACCTCTACTGAAGCATTCTCGTCAAACGGATTAATTCTTAGCGCTAAAGAGAATAGATAAGGATAGTCTTTTTTTAGGTGCTTCATATAATCCAACCACTCCAAAATAACCTGGTTGTAAACTCTTTTCATATCGTCAGAAAGGTGCTTAAAGTCAGACTCTGGCAATTTTGTGAAATAATGTCTGTTTTCTAATTCATCAGTCAAATGTAAAATCGATAGAAGCAAATTGGTAAAAGACTCATGTTCAACCAAATGCGGATTCTCCATTAAAGTAAGTAAAAACTGCCTTTTGCTCATTAAAAAAGTCTTAACTTCACCAAGGTCACTTCTCTTACTATCAATGCTTCCACCTGATTGTAGGCTTTGCTTTGTCATAATAAAATCTCTATCAGACCAATCCTTCTTTATAACAAGCTTCTTTCTAAAATTTTCTGCACTAAAATCAAAGCTCAAGCAGAGCTTTAATAAATCAGTACCTACTTCGCTAAAAAAAGTGTCAATTACTACATTGAGTTTCTTCAAAACGGATTGTTTCTCTCTATACACAAGTAAACGGTTCAATACCAGCGTAACAATCATGACATCTATGAAAAGAAAAGCTATGTCACCTATTAGATAGATGAAGATGTGGTGTATGTCTCCAAAAATCCAATAATGGAACAAGTAAAAAACGGCTGAAAGAACAACTAAGAATACCGCAAGCGCTATTTGCCAATTAAGAAAGCTTTTCATTTTCAGAGCCCTTCCATTATATTTAAGAATTTAACTTATAAGTTTAAGCGGCATAAGTGCAACGCGGACTTGTGTGAAACGTAGGAAGTGCTTAAGCACATATGCTGGTTAGCCAACTAAGTTTGAGAGGACTTCGTAGGTTTTGAGGCTGTCTTTTTTCTCCACAACCATGATGGTTTCAGTCCAGCAGGAAATGAATTCGATGATGTTGACGTTCTGCTCCGCCAGCAACGTAGCCAAAAACGCGACGACACCCGGTGTCGCTTCAAGTTCCTCAGGCGAATGGATAACAATCATCGTGCAATTTTCGTGTTTAACCAGCGAACTTATACGCTCCGGCAAATCGCTGCGGTCAAGCAAGTAAACATATTTACCTAGCAAATCTACTTTCAAGCTAGTTTGCGAGTCAAGTTCTTTGGCTGTTATTATAACAGATTTACGGTCGTAAACGGCTATGGTGCTCCGTTTGAGAAGAGCAAGTACTTTTTCCTCTCGTTTCTGCTTGTGCTTCTGCAGTTCCTCGCTGTAGCGGCGCAGGGCGGCTTTTATGGCGCTTGTATCGTTGCTCTTAAGCTCTACCTGTATTTGTCGTGAAAGCTCGCTGAGGTTGACGATACCTTTCTCTAAAGCTTCCAGCAAGTACGGTTTGTTTCGCAGATAGTTGCGGACGTTTTGGGCGACTGTCATGACGTTTTTGTTGTATCAATTGGTACATTTAAAGCTTGTTAAGTAACAAAAAAGTCACAACCTTTAAAAATACAGCCATAAAGGTAAGGGGAATAATTCAAAACAAAAAACAGGGGAGCAACAAGTCACGAGCCAAAAATATGTGTTAGCGTACTCCGGCGGATTAGATACCTCCGTGTTAATTAAGTATCTTCAAGAAAAACTTAACGCCCAAGTAATCACCGTAACAGTAGACGTCGGCCAAGGTGAAGACCTCAAAGCCGCACAGGAAAAAGCTGAAAAACTTGGCGTCAAAAAACACTACTCAATTGACGCCAAAGACGAATTCGCAAAAGACTACATTTTCCCAGCCATAAAAGCCAACGCCCTCTACGAAGGCAAATACCCCATCAGCACAAGCCTCAGCCGACCATTAATCGCCAAAAAGATGGTTGAAATCGCAGAGAAAGAAGGTGCAACTGGTCTAGTCCACGGCTGCACTGGACGAGGCAACGACCAAGTCCGCTTCGATATAACATTGGCTTCCCTAGCTCCTGAAAAACAAATCTTAGCTCCCATCCGCGAATGGGGACTAACCCGCGAAGAAGAAATCGCCTACGCAAAAACCAAAGGCATCCACGTCTCAGACGCAGCCAAAAAATACAGCATCGACTCAAGCGTCTGGGGACGCGCCATCGAATGCGGACTGCTTGAAGACGCAAGTCAAGCGCCACCCGACGACGCATACGAGTGGACAGTTGCGCCAGAAAAAGCCCCAGACAAAGCAGAAATTGTCACAATAGGCTTCGAAGCTGGGGTGCCCGTTTCGGTGAACTGTAAAAAGATGGCGCCGCTTGCACTTATCGAAGAAGTCAACAAGATTGCTGGACGCAACGGCGTGGGCAGAATCGACCACATTGAAGACCGAATAGTAGGCTTGAAATCCCGTGAAGTTTACGAATGCCCCGCGGCGCTTGTCATTCTAGAAGCCCACAAAGACCTTGAAAAAATGGTTATGACACGCCACCAAGTGCTCTTTAAACAGCAAATCGATGCGCAGTGGGTTTTCCTAGCATACGCTGGTCTATGGGTTGACCCGCTCAAAGACGACTTAGACGCCTACATCAACCACTCGCAAGAGAACGTCACTGGCGAAGTGAAAATCAAACTCTACAAGGGCAGTATGCTGGTTATCGGGCGCACCTCGCCGAACTCTCTCTACGACAAAAACTTAGCAAACTACAACATCAAAACAAGCTTCAACCAGAGCTACAGCAAAGGCTTCATTGAACTCTGGGGGTTGCAAACCCGCATGTACAACTCGCTTAAGAAAGCTAGTAAAAAGCCTAAGGCGAAAAAAACCTAACCTTTCTTTAGGCGATTGGAGGGCAAAACATGTCAAAAATACTGCATGGAGGACGACTCGGCAACGTCCGCGAAGACGTAGCCAAATTCTGCTCGTCCCGTAAAGACGACGCACGATTAGCCGACGCTGTCTTAGCCATCAACAAAGCGCACGTCGCCATGCTTATGGAGCAGAAAATCATAGTGTGGCAAGTTGGCACAAAAATCCTCTTGTCTCTTCAAAAATTGTCCTCCCAAAAACTTGACCCCAAAGCTGAAGATGTACATATGGCGGTCGAAGAGGCAGTCCTAGCGGAAATAGGTCCAGAAGTGGGGGGCAATATGCACCTCGCCAAAAGCCGCAACGACCAAGTCACCACCGCTATCCGTATGCAACTTCGCAACGAACTGCAAAATATCATGCAACTCGTTTTTGAAATGCAGCAGGCTCTTCTGGAAACCTCCAGTAAACACACCGAGACCGTTATCTTAGAGTATACTCACCTGCAGGCAGCTCAACCCGTCACATATGGGCACTACCTGCTTATGCACTTCGACGCGTTGGGACGTGACTTTGAACGCCTGCAAGCAGCATATGCGCATGTTAACTTGTGTCCTCTCGGTGCAGGCGCATTGGCGACGACAAGTTTCCCAATTAACCGAAAGACCACCGCCAAACTGCTCGGCTTCGACGCTGTCTTGGAGAACTCGCTTGACGCAGTGGGCAGCCGCGACTTCATCTTAGAAACCCAATCGGCGCTGGTACTGCTGGCTGTAAACTTGAGCCGTTTAGCCGAAGACCTCATCATCTGGAGCTCCGCCGAGTTTAGCACAGTCGAATTGCCAGACGAATTCACCTCAACCAGCAGCATCATGCCGCAAAAGAAGAACCCTGAGGTACTGGAAGTCATTCGGGCGCGGGCAAGCTACGCTTTGGGCGATTTTGTGGCTACAACAGCCGCCGTGAAAAGTCTGCCTACAACTTACAACTTGGACTTCCAAGAGGTCACTCCGAAGCTTTGGGCGTCAACCGACAACCTGAAAGCCTCCCTTTCCATATTCGCCAAGCTTATCCCTCATATCAAAGTCTCGAATGACGTTGAAACTAAAACAGCCGCGGGCTTCGTGGGAGCGACTGAACTAGCCAACATGCTTGTCCGCAAATACAGCGTGGCGTTCCGCACTTCCCACAAAATCGTGGGCGCACTGGTGAAATTGTTGGTTGATTCAAAGAAGACTTTGCTTGACACTACACCACAACTGCTCCAGAAAGCAGCAGAGCAATCTGCAGGCGTAAAATTAACCGTTAAAATCGAAGACATCATTTCATGCACAAATCCCCGCAAACTAGTCGAAACCTATAAAGTCATAGGTGGTCCTTCTCGGGGAGAAGTTGAAAGATCCATAACTGCAAGAAAGAAAACAATGAATCAAACAAATGCAGCCTTACTAAAAATGCAAGAGCAGGTTGTCGATGCAGGCAAAAAGCTCGACCAAATTATCCATGATTATTCTCTTTCAACGGCGCCTAAAACGCAAGATTTAAAAATTTAAACTGATAGGTTGAATAGGGCTTTGGCTCCACAATATAGCACGTCCAAAAACAGCAAAAAAGCGATATTACTTCTTGAAGATGGAACGTCCTTTATCGGCAAAGGTTTTGGTGCAACAGCAAAAGTTTCCGGCGAAGTTGTTTTCTCAACTCAAATGGTTGGTTATCCAGAGGCACTTACCGACCCGTCGTATAAAGGGCAAGTTCTCACGTTCACTTATCCAATGGTAGGCAATTACGGCGTACCATCCAACGCCATAGACCTTGGGTTACCGCTCTACTTCGAATCCGACCACATCCAACCGCAGGGCTTAATAATCCACGAACTCTGCCATGAACCGTTCCATTGGGCATCCACTCGCACTTTGGACAAATGGCTCGCCGACGAAGGCGTCCCCGGCATATACGGCTTGGATACAAGGCGCTTAACTAAGAAACTGCGAACCCACGGTGTCATGTTAGGCATTCTGCAGACTTTTGAGGAAGGCGAAGAACCCGAAATGGAAGCGCTTTTGGCAAACGGCAAAAGCATCGCAGACCCCAACCTCACCGACTTAGTCAAAGAAGTCTCCGTTAAAAAACCCGTAACCTACAATGTGGACGGCAAAAAGAACGTTGTCTTAATCGATTGCGGAGTCAAATACAGCATCATCCGCAACCTGCTTAAACGAGGCATAAACGTCACCCGTGTCCCCTACGACACATCCGCAAACGATGTATTAGCATACCATCCTGACGGCGTGTTTTTAAGCAATGGACCCGGCGACCCCAAGAAATGCATCAAAACGATCGAAGCCATTCGTCAATTAACTGAAAAAGTTCCACTTATGGGCATCTGCCTGGGCGCACAGATCCTTGCTTTGGCGATGGGTGCAGACACCTACAAACTCAAGTTCGGTCACCGAGCCCAAAACCAACCCGCACTTGATATGTACAGCAACCGCTGCTACATCACCACACAAAACCACGGATACGCAATTAACATGGAAACATTAAACAAAACCTGCCTCGAACCCTGGTTCCTCAACCCGAACGATAAAACCACAGAGGGAGTCCGGCACAAAACCAAACCCGTCTTCGCCGTGCAATGGCATCCAGAAGCTTCACCGGGACCATATGACACCGAATTATTGTTTGATAAATTCGCAAAATCGCTGGAGGCTCCCTAAGCATGCCCAAGTTTGACTGGATCAAAAAAGTCTTGGTTCTAGGAAGTGGCGCCATCAAAATCGGCGAAGCCGCAGAATTCGACTACAGCGGCAGTCAATGCTTGAAGGCCCTACGCGAGGAAGGCATAGAAACCGTCCTCATCAACCCAAACATCGCCACTATCCAGACTGACCCACGTCTCTCCGGTAAAGTATACCTTCTCCCAGTTACCCCTGAATTCGTCGAGAAAGTCATCGCCAAAGAACGCCCAGACGGCGTCCTGCTGGGTTTCGGCGGGCAAACGGCGCTAAACTGCGGTTTAGAACTTGAGAAAACCGGTATCCTCCAAAAATACAACGTTAAAGTTTTAGGCACTCCTGTTCAAGCCATCGAAGACACCGGTGACCGGGAGCGGTTCCGTCAGGCAATGCAGAAAGCAGGGGTTCCATTCCTCAAAAGCAGTGCTGCAACCAGCGTAAAACAGGCTCTTGATATTGCCGAGGAGATCGGGTTCCCCGTTATGGTGCGTGTTGCTTACACGTTGGGCGGCAAAGGCGCCGGTGTTGCTCATAACGTTAAGGAACTTAAAGAAATTGTTACCATCGGCATCGCTCAAAGCCGCATCAACCAAGTTCTAGTTGAAGAGTACGTAGGCCATTGGAAAGAAGTCGAATACGAAGTCATGCGCGACTACTCAGACAACTGCTTAACCGTCTGCAACATGGAAAACTTTGACCCCATGGGCATCCACACAGGCGACAGCATCGTGGTGGCGCCTTCACAAACCATGACTAACCGTGAATACCACCAAATCCGCTCCATTTCCATAAACGCTATTCGCGCGTTAGGTATCGTCGGCGAATGCAACATCCAGTGGGCACTACATACAAAATCAGAGGAATGCCGCGTCATCGAAGTCAACTCACGTATGTCTCGCAGCAGCGCCCTTGCCAGCAAAGTTACAGGTTACCCGCTTGCCTACATCGCAACCAAACTCACATTAGGCTACACTCTGCCTGAACTCATCAACAAAGTCACCGAAGTCACCACTGCATGCTTCGAACCAGCACTGGACTACATCACCGTAAAAATCCCCCGTTGGGATCTACAGAAATTCAAAAACGCTGACCGCCACGTCGGGCCCCAAATGCGAAGCGTGGGCGAAGTCATGGCGATTGGTCGATGCTTTGAGGAAGCGTTGCAGAAAGCCGTACGCATGCTTGATATCGGCAAAATCGGCTTGGTCGGCAACCCAGAAGACGACGAGCCTGAATCGGAAGAGCGCCTAAGAGACGAAATGGCGAATCCCACTGATGAACGACTCTACAAGATAGCCAAAGCCCTCAAAATAGGCATCCCCATCATGGAGTTGTACCGGTTAAGCGGTGTTGATCCCTTTTTCCTCCACAAAATCCAGAACATCGTGGACATGGAAGCGCAACTCAAAACCCTCAACCTTGCAGAACCCACCTCCGTTGAGGTTATTCATGAAGCGAAACGCTTAGGCTTCTCTGATGAGCAAATCGCGAAATGCCAAAAAACCAAAGAAGGAACCATCCGCACCTACCGCAAAAACAACAACATAATCCCCGCGGTGAAACAGATTGACACGTTGGCGGCGGAATGGCCAGCGAAAACCAACTACCTCTACCTCACATACGGCGGAGACGAAGACGACATCGTGCTCAGCAGCGACCCGAGCAAAGTCATCGTCTTAGGCGCTGGCGTCTTCCGTATCGGTTCCAGTGTGGAGTTTGACTGGTGCGGTGTCAACACGGTTTGGGCGCTCAAGAAAAACGGCATAAA
>Ga0105103_10000207_pt1 | contig 32703 bp, 24 predicted proteins | sample PPLLaktember2015_2_FD_79107 | JGI IMG/M metagenome (GOLD analysis project Ga0105103, IMG submission 79107) | Freshwater sediment microbial communities from Prairie Pothole Lake near Jamestown, North Dakota, USA - PPLs Lake P7 Core (6) Depth... | ecosystem: Environmental > Aquatic > Freshwater >...
CGAGCCCGACGAACCCGAGCACCTCTTCGACGCGGGCGTGCACCTGCTCCTCGGGCAGGCGGACCTCTTCGGCCAGCCGGTAGCCGACGTTGTCCTCGACGGTCAGGGAGTCGAACAGCGCGTTCTCCTGGAAGACGATGCCGATGTTCGCCCGCACGCGCAGCAACTCGCGCTCGGACATCCGCTCGATCGGCTGCCCGTTCACGAGGATGCTGCCCTCGTCCGGCTTGAGGAGCCCGAGGATCAGCTTGAGGATCACCGATTTTCCGGAGCCGCTGGCGCCCAGCAGAATCGTCATCGAGCCGGTCGGCAACGAGAAGCTGAGGTCGCGGAGGACGACCAGGTCGTCGAAGGCCAGCGACACATGGCGGAACTCGACGGCACACGCCGCCGCCTCGTCGACAGGCCCGCGCCCCGTGATACCCGGGTCGCGGTCTGTCGCGGGCGGCTGAAGGGAGATGGTGCCCACGACCCGGGTAGAGCAAGTCCGGGGCCAGCCGCGCGGGCTGCGTTTCCCAACAGATTCGGCCGGCGGCGTGGGTGCTCGCGGCCGGCCGTCAGCCGGGTGACGGGAATCCCACGCCCCCGGCGGGATCGGGTAATCTTAGCCGGGACAGATCGTCTCTCACTTGGAGGACTCATGGACGTCAGGCATCCACTTTCTCGTCGTCGGTTTTTCGGAGGGGTCGCCGCGGCCATGGGCGTCCTCGGGCTGCGGCCTTCGTCATCACTCTTCGCCCAGGGCCAGACGGCGCAGTTCCGCGGCTCGGACGCGGAGTACGACGCCTACGCCAAGCTGGCCAGCAACGAGAACAACTGGGGCCCGCCCGAGTCGGTCATGAAGGCGATGAACAACTCGTGGAAGTACGCCAACCGCTACGGCTATCCCGACGGCAACGTCGTGCAGGTCATTGCCGACCATCACGGCGTGAAGCCCGAGAACATCCTGCTCACCGCCGGCTCCGGCGAAGTGCTGCAGGTGGTGGGGACGACGTTCCTGCAGGGCGGCAAGCGGGTGCTCGGCGTCGATCCGTCGTATGGGACGGTCTACCAGCACGCCACCAACATCAAGGCCGACGCGATCAAGCTGCCCCTCACCAAGGACTACCGGCAGGACATGGGCCAGATGGTCGAAGTGGCCAACCGCTACGCCCGCGACATCGGCTTCGTCTACCTGTGCAACCCGAACAACCCCACGGGCGTGATCGTGACGGCGAAGGAAGTGAAGCAGCTGCTCGACGGCATCCCCAAGGACATGCCGGTGCTGATCGACGAGGCCTATCACCACTTCGTGGACGACCCGGCCTACGGCACCTCGATGCCCTACGTGCTCGAGGGCCGTCCGGTCATCGTCGCCCGCACGTTCTCGAAGATCGCGGCGCTGGCCGCCATGCGCATCGGCTACGCCGTGGCGCCCGCCGAGATCGTGCGGCGGATGCGCCCGTACTCGATGAACAGCGTCAACGTGCTCGCCAAGTGGGGCGCCGTGGCGTCACTCAAGGACACGCAGTCGCAGGCCGACGTGAAGGCGAAGATCACCTCGCTGCGCAACAAGACCACGGCCGAGCTCGAGGCGTGGGGCTACCCGGTGATTCCGTCGCAGGCCAACTTCTTCATGGTCAGCCTGGGCGATCGCACGGTGCAGCCGGTGATCGAGGAGTTCCGCAAGAAGGGGGTCCTCGTCGGCCGTCCCTTCCCGCCGATGCTGCAGCACCTCCGCGTGTCGGTCGGCTTGCCCGAAGAGATGGACCGCTTCATGAAGGGCTTCAAGGAAATCTTCCCGAAGAAGACGACCTCGACCATCGCCCAGGGCTAGGTCACAGCTGGTGGGCCGGCGATCGCCGCCGGCCCACCGCCTTTCGCGCGAGGCCTCGCATGTCTCGTCTCTCCTATGCCGTTCGCGCGTTGCTGGTCGCCGTTGGCATCGGTCCCGCCATCGGTCTCCAGGCCATCGACATCGACATCAGCCCCCAGGACATCGAGACGGTGCTGGCCATCGCGCGCGGGCCGGAGCCGGAGCGCGCGGCGTTTCACGCCCCCTACATTCTCAAGACCACCGATCCGACGGTGGAGCGCATCGAGGTGATCACCGAACGGCGTCGCGTGGCGCTGCTCGCCGCGGAGCGCATCGCGCTGGGGGACTTCATGTTCACCCACGGGACGCTGAGCGCGGAACAGGCGCTTCGCGCGTGGCGCCGCAAGGTCACGGTCGTGGCGCGGTTCGCATTCCCCCCGCAGAACTCCTACATCCTGGCGCCGCCCATCGATATCGCCCTCGTCGACCCCGACGTGCCGCGCGTCGACATGAAGGGGGATACGCTGTTCGCCATGTCGACGGGCGTGGCGGGCCAGTCGGTGCCGGTGATCGGCGCGGTCGGTGAAGCGCTGTACGACGCCGTCGCGATCGGCCAGGTTGCCCACACGATCGTGGTCAAGCTGGGCGGTCGGGAGGTCGCGCGCCTGCCGGTGGACTTCGGCAGATTGCGCTGACCGTGGCGCGGCCGTGTCCGGCGCGGTGAACCATTCCGCGCGTCCTCCCGTCTAACCCCATCGTAGATAACATCGCATTATGCCGAAGCGTGCGCTGCCTGCTCTGACGCATCTCCAATACCTCGTGCTGGGCGTGCTGCGCTCGGAGGAGCAGCCGGGACGGGTGCTGCGGCAGGCGCTGGCCAGTTACGGCGTCCGTCGCAGTGGCCCGGCGTTCTATCAGCTGATGGCGCGCATGGAACGGGCCCGACTGGTCGAGGGCTGGTACGAGCAGGTGACGGTGGGGGACCAGGCGGTGACCGAACGCCGCTATCGCATCACCCGTGACGGCACTCGTCAGTGGTCCGAGGCCCACGCCTTCTACGAAGAGCTGGCGCGGCTGCCGGCGCGCGTCAGGTGGTCCGATGCGTAGCGGATGGATCGAGCGGCTGGGGCGGCTGTTGCCGGAGGAAATCGGGCGCGACCTGTTCCAGCCCGCGCTGGCGGACCTCCACTACGAGCTGGCACGCCGGCGTGGCCGCGCGATCTCCCGGTTGTCGCGCCTGCGACTGCGCCTCTGGTTCGGTGCCAGCGCGCTGTGGTTGCTCGCCGACTGCGTGCGCCTGATGTCGATCGATCGGCTGTCGAGGCGATTCACGGCCCCCCCCTCGCCGATGCAAGCACCGCGAAAGGAATGGCTGACCATGTTTGCAATCGACCTGCGTCACGCGCTGCGCCTGTTCCAGCGCGAGCCGGCATTTTCCGCCTCGGTGGTGCTGACCCTGGCGCTTGGCATCGGCGCCAACACCGCGCTCTTCGCTCTGGTCCAGGCGGTGTTGCTGCGGCCGCTGCCGTATGCCGATGGCGATCGTCTGGTGCTGGTGAAGCACCGTGATGTCCGCTCCGGACTGTCCAAGCAGGACATCGCGATCGGCGACTTCGTCGATCTGAAGGCGCGCCAGCAGTCGTTCGAGGCCTTCGCGGGCTATTCCGGATTCCAGGCGCCGCTCGTCGGCGCCGGCGAGCCGCTCCGCGTGCAGGGCGCGACCTTCACGCCGGAAGCCTTTGGCGTGCTCGGCCTCCAGCCGGCGATGGGCAGGACCTTCCAGGCGGCCGATGCGATCGAAGGCGCGGCTCCGGTGGTGATCGTCAGCTACGAGCTATGGCGGACGACCCTGGGCTCGGATCCGCTGATCCTGTCGCGCTCCATCCAGCTCGGCACCACACGCCGGCTGGTCGTCGGCGTGGCGCCGCCGGGCTTCCACTTCCCACCAGGCGCGCCGACCGACGTGATCGTGCCGGCGATGGTTCCGGCCACGGCACCCGCCGTGCGGAGCGCCGGATGGATCTACGCGATCGCTCGGCTCAAGGCGGGCGTGCCGCTCGCGCGCGCGGAGGCGGATGTCGCCGCCATCTCCGAACAGTTCGAGCATGAGTTCCCGCAGCAGAACCAGGGCTCGCGCTACTACGCCGAAACCCTGCGCGACGGGCTGGTCGGCGATACCCGCCGTCCGTTGCTGATGCTGCTGGCGTCGGCGGGGTTCGTGCTGCTGATCGCGTGCGTCAATGTCGGCAACCTGCTGCTGGCGCGATCACTGGCCCGCCAGGCGGAGATGGCGATGCGGCTGGCCCTTGGCGCGGGCCGATGGCGGCTGGTGGCGCAGACGCTGACCGAAGGCCTGGTGCTGGCGCTCGCCGGCGGCGCGGTCGGCGTGCTGGTGGCATGGCAGACCGCGCCGACGCTGGCGTCGCTGATGCCGCAGCCGTCACGCATTCCCGGCCTCGATCGCGTCGATCTCAATCCGGCGGTGCTGGCCTTCTCCCTTGGTGCGTCGATCGTCGCGGCGATGGTCTTCAGCCTGGTGGCGTGTCTCGGCTTGATGCGGGAGTCTGCCCGGGACGCGCTCCAGGTCCAGCGGCGCACGACGATGACGGGGGGCGCGCGGCGTGCCGCCTCGTTGCTGGTCGCGGCGGAAATTGCCCTGGCGGTGGTGCTGCTGATTGGCGCAGGCCTCACCCTGCGCAGCTTTGCCTCGCTGATCGCGGTGGATCCGGGATTCACCGCCGACGGCGTGCTGACCGTCCAGTTCGGCCTGCCGGTCGGCCGCTACACCGACCAACCCGCGCGGACGGCCGCGTATCGGCAGATGTTCGACACGCTGGCCCAGCTGCCGGAGGTGGAAACCGTCGGCGCCGCCGCGGTGACCCCGCTCACCGGCAACAACTGGACGGCGCCGCTGGTCAGGCCCGAACATCCGCTGGCGGCCGGGCAGCGGCCGCCCGAGGTGGGGTGGCAGGCGGCCTCCGGCGGCTACTTCCGCGCGCTGCAGATTCCGCTGCGCGACGGCCGTCTGTTCGACGCCCGCGACAGCGGCGCCGCGCCGCCGGTGGTCATCGTCAGCGACTCGATCGCCGAGCGCTATTTTCCCGGCGAGAACCCGGTCGGCAAGCGCATCCAGTTGGGTGAGAGCACCGCCGAGATCGTCGGACGAGTGGGCGACATCAGGCGCGCATCGCTCAGCGACGCCCCTCGGGCGGACCTCTACTTTCCCTTCGAACGTCAGAACGGCAACGGCATCACGCTGTTCATCCGCACGACCGGCGATCCCCTGCTGGCCTTCCCGGCCATCCGTGCCGCGGTCCGGCAGGTCGAGCCCAACGCGCTGCTGTTCGAGGCGCGCACGTTGTCGGACATCGCGGCGCAGTCCGCGGCGGCATCGCGTCTGGCCATGCGCCTCCTCGGCGGCTTCGCGCTCATCGCGCTCGCGCTGGCGGGGGTCGGCATCTACGGCGTCATGTCCTACAGCGTCCGGCGTCGCACGCGCGAGCTGGGCACCAGGCTCGCACTCGGCGCCAGCCGCCGCGACATCGTCTGGCTGGTGATGCGCCAGGCCGGAATCATCGCCGGCGCGGGCCTGGTGGCCGGGACAGTGGCGGGCCTGGCCGCCGCACGCGCGCTGTCGTCGATGTTGTACGGCGTGCCGCCCTGGGATCCGCCGGCCTTGCTGGCGGCTGGCGCCGTGCTGACGGTGACCGCGCTCGCTGCCAGCTATTTTCCGGCCCGCCGGGCGTCTCGGGTCGATCCCGCGATGACGCTGGCCAGCGAGTAGGCGGGCGCCAACCATCCGGCGGCCGCTGTCGTCTGACCCTATGTAGCAGTGCTACCATGGGGTCCGCATGAGACGACTCAGCATCACCGCCGTCAGCGTGCTGCAGGCCATCGCCGGCGGATACGAGTACGGCTTCGACGTCATCGACCACACCGGTCTTCCGAGTGGCACCGTCTATCCGGCGCTCAGCCGCCTGGAGCGTGACGGGTTGGTCCGCTCCGCCTGGGAGGACGAGGCAGCGGCGCACGCGGAAGGCCGCCCGCCCCGGCGCAACTACCGGATCACCGCTCACGGCGCCACGGCCCTGGCCGAGGCGATTTCGTTCTATCGCGCGCTGCTGCCGGCGCGGCCGCGGGCGGTTCGGAGCTGACGTGAGCATCCGCCCCTCGCCACCGAGGCCGGGCACCAGCACGCTGGCGGATGTGCTGTTGCGTCTCGCGGCCCCGCTCGTCCCAGGCGCCCTCCGCCGCGATTGGCTGGCCGAGTGGCGGGCCGAGCTGGCGCACATGGCCCTGCGCGCGGACCACGCGGGGCGATCCTCGGGTGCGCGACGTGCCTGGCGCGCGGCTGGTGCGCTACCGCATGCCGTCTGGCTGCGCTGCGATCAATGGAGCATCGACATGATCTGGCAGGACCTGAAGCACGCCATCCGCACCCTGCTCTCGAAGCCGGGCTTCACGGCCGCCACGCTGGCGACGCTGGCCCTTGGCATCGGCGGTAACGCGGCCATCTTCGGCGTCGTTCACGCGGTTCTGCTGCGGCCGTTGCCCTACCCGGAGCCGGACCGGCTCGTGCAGGTCTTCAAGACTGCGGTTCAGCAACCCGACCGCATCGGCGGCACCGCCAGCCCGCCGGATTTCACCGATTGGCGGCGCGACAACGTGGTGTTCAGCGAACTCTCGGCATTCGTCGAGGGTTCGTACGCACTCACCGGCGATGGTCCTGCCGAGCAGGTGCCAGGCGCGGAGGTCACGGGCGGGTTCTTCGCCGTGCTCGGCACGGCGCCGCAGTTCGGGCGCGCCATCACCACCGCCGACGATCCGGTCGGCGGCCGCGATGTCGTGGTGCTGAGCCACGCACTGTGGACCCGCCGCTTCGGCGCCGATGCCTCGCTCATCGGGCGATCGCTGCAGATCGGCGGCGTCACCCGGGAGGTCGTCGGGGTGATGCCCGCGGGCTTCGCGTTCCCGCTGCAGTCCGAGTTGTGGATCCCGCTTCGCTTCACCGAGAAGGATCTGACCACCCAGCGCGGCGCGCACTACGTTGACGTGCTCGGCCGGCTCCGGCCCGACGTCACGGTGGAGCGCGCCCGCGGCGACATGCGCAACATTGCCGCCTCACTGGCAGCGTCCTTCCCGAGCACCAATCGCGACTCCACCGCCTCGGTCGTGCCGCTGCGCGACGCGGTCGTGCGCGATACGCGTCAGGCGCTGGTCGTGGTGCTGGCCGCCGTCGGCCTGGTGCTGTTGATCGTCTGTGTCAACGTGGCCCACCTGGTCCTGATCCGGGCCGTGGGCCGGCAGCGGGAGATGGCGGTGCGCATCGCCCTCGGCGCGGGACGGGGCGGGCTGGTGCGGGGGCTCCTGACCGAGAGTCTGCTGCTCGGCGTGGCCGGCGGCGCGGGCGGCCTGGTCCTCGCCAACTGGGCCACCGCGCTGATCGCCTCGCTCGATCCCGGCATCGGCATCCCCTTGCTCAACCAGACACGTCTCGATTCAACGGTCGTGCTGTTCACGTTCGGCATATCAATCCTCGCGTCCGTGCTCTTCGGCACCGTGCCGGCGTGGCAGGCGACGGCCATCCGAGACATCGGGTTGCGCATCAGGCAATCCGGCGGCAGTACCACGGGCGACTCGACGCGTCAGCGACTGCGAAGCGGCCTGATCGTCGCCGAAACGATGCTGGCGGTGGTCCTGCTGGTCAGCGCGGGGCTGCTGGCCCGCAGCTTCGAGCGGCTGCGTGCCGTGGACCTCGGTTTCTCGACAGATGCCGTCCAGACGTTCACGATCACGCTGCCCGAGGCCCGCTACACCGAACCCGGGCAGCGCGCCGAGTTCGTCGAGACGCTGCTCACCCGGCTGGGTACCGTTCCCAATGTCACGTCAGCCGGCGCCATCTTCGGCCTGCCGCTGTCCAACTTCCGCTACACGATCTCCACCTCCACTCTCGATGGCAGGAAGCTGACGGAGGACGAACAGACCCGGCTGTCGCTCCTGGTGCGCGTGGTGACGCCGGACTTCTTCAAGGCCCTTCAGATTCCGATCACCAGAGGCCGCTCGTTCTCTGCCGCCGATCGGCGAGGCACCGAGCCGGTCGCCATCCTGAGCGAGTCCGCCGCGGCGACGTTGTGGCCCGATACCGATCCGCTGGGCCATCACCTGGAGATCGGGACGTCACTGGGGCAAGGCACCAGGGCGGGCGGCGCCGTCGTCGGCATCGCCGGGGATGTGAGGAGCCTTGGGCCTTCAGTGCCGGTCCGCCCGACGATCTACCTGGCACACGCGCAGTTCCCGATGGACATGGTCAGCGTCGTCCTGCAGGCCCGCGGCACTCCGGAGTCGCTGCTGGGACCGGCCGCGCGCGCGCTTCGCGAGCTCGATCCCGACGTGCCGATGTACCGTGTCCGTTCGATGGAGCAGCTCGCCGCCAGCGCGGTTGCCCAACCGCGTCTCTACACCATCCTGATCGTCTGCTTCGCCACGACGGCCCTGCTGCTGGCGGCGATCGGCCTCTATGGGGTGCTGTCGTTCGCGGTGGGACAGCGGACGCGCGAGATCGGGATCAGGATGGCGCTCGGTGCCGGGCGCGGGCAGGTGCTTCGCATGGTCATGGGGCAGGCGGGCCGACTGGCCCTGACGGGCATCAGCGCCGGGCTGCTGGCCGCGGCCATGGCGAGTCAGGCCCTGCGATCGCAGCTGTTCGAGGTGGCGCCCACTGACGTCAGGACCTATGCGTTCGTGTCGCTCGTACTACTCGCGGTGGCACTGATGGCGAGCTGGGTGCCCGCGATGCGAGCGGCGCGCGTCGATCCCCTTCGGGCGATTCGTCACGACTGAGTGCGGCACCCGTGGAACCCCGTCACTCCACCACACCAGCGCGGGGCTCGGCACGCCGCAGTGATCACGCCGGCGTCAACGCGGTGTCAACTCTCGTCGCGCCCGGCGGCTACCCCATCAGGTGGTAGGCGCCTTTCACGTTGTCTGACGAGGGGAACACGCGACCGGCCTGCGCGGCGTTCAGGTCGAAGGTGCCGGCGATGGCCGCCTTCAGCACTGCGCGCGTATCCAGCGTTGGCTTCAGGTCGCGACCTTCATACAACGCGGAGTCGCCCAGGCCTGGCCAGTCGGCGAACACCTGCGACTTCGCGACGTTGGGCCCGATCAGGAACCCCGCCCCTGCCGTGCCGTGATCGGTGCCGCGCGTGCCGTTCGGCCGTGCCGTGCGGCCGAACTCCGTCATCACGACGATGGTGGTGGTGGCCCAGGCGGCCTGCATCTCGGTGCGGAAGGCGGTGATCCCTTCGGCGAGTTGGCCGAGGAGCCGGTCGAGCGCGCCGCCGGCCAGTCCCTGGTTGGCGTGCGTGTCCCAGCCGCTGAACTCCATGGCGGCGATATTGGGTCCTCCGTCCTCGCGCAGGATGTGCGCCGCCGCGCGCATCAGCGGCGCGATGCCGCCGCGGCGCGCGCCGCTGCCGGCCATCGGCTCTTCGCCGACCATGTCCTGCTGGTGCAGTGCGGCCTCGAATCGTCCGCTCAGTGCGGCGTCCCCCCGATAGAGCACCGCCAGCCGCTGGAGATACGCATCGTCCACCACGCCGAGCTTCGCCGGCGACCACGTCTGGACATCGAAGGAACCGCTCAGCGAGCGCGGCATGCCGGCCGCGATGGCGATGCCGGAACGGGAGCCTGGCATCACCTGGAGCAGACGGTTCAGCCACCCATCCGCGGAGCCTGCCGGCTTGTCGATGCCGGTCTCGAGAATCGCCTGGCCATCGAAATGGCTCCGCGTCCGGTAGGGGATGGCCATCGCGTGCAGCACGACGAGCTCGTCCCTCTGCCACAGCTCACGGAGCGGCGCGAGCCCGGGCGACAGCCCGAACGTGCCGTCGAGCGGGAGCAGGCTCTCCTCTTCGTAGGCCAGAGCGCCGCGCAGCGACGCGTAGGCGGGATCGCCATGCGGGACGACGGCGGCGAGGCCGTCGAAGCCGCCGCGCAACAGGACGAAGACCAGCCGGCCGCGCTGGCGGACCTGCGCGAAGGTGACCAGGGGGCAGGCGAAGGTGGCGAGGCCACCCTGACACATCGTGCGGACGAAGGCTCGGCGGTTCATCGCTATCTCCACTGAAAGGCAGGACCGGCAATCGTCAGTGCCACGCGGTCCGCGGCCGGGATGGACGCATCGGCCACGAGCGTGCGCAATGGATCCGCAGGCGGCACGTCGACGACCTCGAGCAGTTCGCGCGGGTCGATCGGCCGTCCGGCACCGCGTCTCGTGAACGTGCGCGCCAGCTCGCCGCGGTTCAGCAGCGAGTCGGGATCGGCCCATTCCTGCAGCGAGTCGCCGAATCCTTTCGGGGCCGCCGGTGACCAGAGCGGATGACGCAGCTGGCGGAGCACAGCCACTTCACGCTCATCGACGTCCTTCACGCCGAAGGCCCGCATCACGGCGACCAGCCAGTCCTGCGGCGTCCGGAACTTGCGCGCGTCCGGGCTCCACGCCTCGGTCAGGTCGACGAGCGCGCCGGACAGCGCGCGCAGATCGCCCTCACTCTCGCGGAACACTCGCGCGATGCGATCCACGGCGGATGGTGGCGGGGTGTCCGACACGAAGTGCGTGACCAGCTTGGTCGCGACGAAGCGCGCGGTGGACGCGTGCCGGCACAGGTCGCGAATGGTGCGCTCGCCCTGTGCCAGCCCCTCGTCGCTGTACCGCTTCCCGACAATGGTCCTCGAGCCGGGCTCGTGCAGCAGGGCGCGATACGCGAATGCCACCCGCTCCGCGGCGCTCGTGGCGCCGCCGTTCTGCGCGGCCCGCCGGCGGCCCATCGCGGGCGCGGCTCCGGCGCCGGGTTCACCCGGACCGCTGACGCTCCACCCCGTCAGCGCCCTGGCCAGCTCCTGCACATCCTGCTGCGCATAGCCGCCGTCCACGCCGAGCGTGTGGAGCTCCAACAGCTCGCGCGCGTAGTTCTCGTTCAGCCCTCGTTGCGCGCGATTCCCCCGCGCCCGTTTCGAACCGGCGGACTGGGGGCCAATCGACTGGAAGTTGTCGAGATAGATCAGCATCGCCGGGTGCTTCGCCGACGCCATCACCATGTCCTCGAACCGGCCGAGCACGTGAGGACGAATCACCTCGCGCTCGTAGCTGCCCGCGAGTGGCGCCACCTGCAGCTTGGCCGCCGCCGACACGCACAGGTGATTGGACCAGAACGCGACCAGGCGTTCGACATACGGGCGCTCGGTGCCCACGCGCTGAGTGAGGCAGGCGCGGCTCTCCGCGAGCGCAATCGCGACCAGGCGGCGACGCGCTTCCTGACGCTTCGCCTGATCCTGCCCGGCCGCCCGCACGGCGCGGAGCGCCTCCGCGATGGCGGTGGGGGAGGCGACCTCAGGGGCGGCAAGGGCCGGCGGCGCGCCGCCAATCTGCCCGCGAAGCCAGCCGCGGGGATCCGAAATCGGGCCACGTTCTCCCGGCCGAGCGCCGAGACCGAACCGGTTCAGGGCTCGCAGCGTCAGGTCCATGTCCCGATTAGAACCTCAGGCGCGGCTCTGCGCGAGTGAAGAAATCGTGACAGAGTGTGGCAAAACGAAGGACCGGTTCGGGCGCGCGACGGCCGCTGTGATACCGCGTCTCCCGCGTGCTACCCGTCGAATCGTGCGGCTGCCGCCCGCAGCGCCAGGCCGGTGGCCACCGAGGTCAGTTCCTGGCCGCCGCTGATGGTCGCTCCCGGGAAGCGCGCCTCGAAGAGGCGGCGCACCGATGGCACGAACGACGAACCGCCGGTGAGAAAGACGGTGTCGATGGCCGCGGCGGTCAGCCCCGTCCCCGCGAGCAGGCCGGCGATGCAGGTGTCGATGGCCTCGAGGTCGGGCGCCAGCCAGCGCTCGAACTCGCCACGCGTCGCGGGCCAGTGGAGCGACACCGGCGACAGCTCGAAGCGGAAGTCGGTGCCACGCGCGGACGACAACGCGATCTTGGTGGCGTTCACCTGTTCGTGCAGCTCGTAGCCGAGATCCTCGGCCACCAGGTGCAGCAGCGCGGCGATGGCGTCCTTCGCCGTCGAGGTCCGCTGCACGCGCGTGAGCATCTCGATCGTGCTGGCGGACTTGAGGAACGAGAGATGGTGCCAGCGTTCCAGCCTGGCGTACACCCACTCGGGCGTCGGCAGCATCTTGTCGGGCGGCGACAGATACTCCGAGCCCTTGCCGAGTTGCGGCGCGACGGCGTGCCTCACGATCAGCCGGTCGAACGCGTCGCCGGCAATCGCGACGCCGTCGTTGCCGAGGATCGCGATGCCGTCCGCGCCTGCCGCGGATGGCGGCTGCAGCGAGAGGATGGAGAAGTCGCTGGTGCCGCCGCCGAAGTCCCCAATCATCACGGTGGCCGGCTGCGTCAGCCGCTGCCGATACGCGTAGGCCGCGGCGACCGGCTCGTACTCGAACACCGGCTCGGTGATGCCCGCATAACCAAGCGCGGTCCGCAAACGGCGGAGCGCCCGCTCGTCGTCTTCATCGCTGCGCGCGGTGGTGAAGTGCACCGGCCGCCCGACGATGGCGCGCGCGGGCAGCGGGCCGAGGGCGGCGGTGCCCGCGGCGAGCAGACGCTGGAGGATCAACCCGATCAGCTCTTCGAGCGAGCGCTGCTTGCCTCCGATCTGCGTGCCGGTGAAGCTGCTGTCGCCCAGGTAGGTCTTCAGCGACTGGATGAACCGTCCCTTGTGCGTCGCCTGCCGGTAGCGTCGAACCGCCTCAGGGCCCGCCGCCACGGGATCCGCGCGTGCGGAGCCACGATGCGGTTTGGGGTCGAAATAGAGGATCGATCGGAAGGTGTCGATGGTGCCCTGATCGGTGGCGAAGTGCGCCAGGCGGGGCGCATCGTCGCCATCGACGACCGCGAGCGCACTGTTCGTCGTACCGAAGTCGATTCCGAGCGCCCGGCGGCTCGGTGTGTGAATTGTCATGGGGAGTGGAGATCGTATTCGATGTTCCACTCCCCACGGGCGCCGACGCGCAGCGGTGGTCGCAATCTACCGGCTGCAGGCGCCCAGTACGCGGACATCGTCCACGTCGACCTTCTGGACGACCACCTGGAACTCCCGCTTGTCGTCCGAGCCCCAGGCGTGGAGCCATGGCGTCGGGACGCGGGCCTTCTCTTCCCTGCCATCGAACTCGAGTGTGATGGTGGTGAAGTCGTCGTCGCGGTCGATCTCGATCTGGCCTTTCTCGACGTCCTTCAGATCACCCTTGATTTCGACGCGCTGGCCCACATGCTCGGACAGGTCTTCGTCGTCCAACCAGTAGAGGATCCGTCCTGCCGGACTGCCCTCGCCGGATCCAGCCGGTCCTGCCTCCAGCGTGACCAGGATGTCGTTGCGGCTCCACACGAGTGGCACGCGCTCGACCGGCGTCTGGTGGCGCTCCGCTCGCGTGACGCACCCACGGATGATGATGTCGTCCTTGTCAACCGACAGTCCCGGTTGTTGCGCCGTCAGCGAGACCATCGTCGCGGCTGCAACCGCAGCCATAACGCCACATGTTGTGAGTCTCATGGCATCACTCCCGTGACCAGGAGGTGCAACAACGAGGCCACGCACGGGGGCCGCCCCGGCCTTGGCCTCACGTTTTCATTCTGCCATCGCCGCGGCCTCGATCAGCCGAGGTGGCGGGCCAGATACGGGGCCGTGCGGCTGCCGCGTGCGCGCGACACGGCGCGCGGCGGACCGGACGCCACGACGCGGCCGCCTTCGTCGCCGGGCCCCGGTCCCATGTCAATCACCCAGTCGCTCTGGGCCACGACCTCCATGTCGTGCTCGACCACGATCACGGTGTTGCCGGCGTCGACGAGACCGGCAAGCTGCGCCATCAGCTTCTCGACGTCCAGCGAGTGCAGCCCCGTCGTGGGCTCGTCCAGGATGTAGAGGGTGTCGCCGTGCTGCGCGCGCTGCAGTTCCGTGGCCAGCTTGATACGCTGCGCCTCGCCACCGGACAACTCCGTGGCCGGCTGGCCCAGTCGCAGGTAGCCAACGCCGACCTGGCGCAGCACGTCCAGCGCATGTCTCACCGGGGTCTCGTCGGCGAAGAAGCCCCACGCATCGTCCACGGTCATGCCGAGCACCTCGGCGATGTTGCGGCCGCGGTACAGCACCTTCAGGGTGTCGGCGTTGTAGCGGGCACCATGGCAGGTGGGGCAGGGCGTGTAGACGCTGGGGAGGAACAGCAGTTCGACCATCACGAACCCTTCGCCGGTGCACGTCTCGCAGCGGCCCTTGGCCACGTTGAAAGAGAAGCGTCCCGCATCATAGCGGCGCGCGCGTGCGGTCTTCGTCGCGGCGAAGAGCTTCCGCACGTGATCGAACAAGCCCGTATAGGTCGCGAGGTTCGAACGCGGCGTCCGTCCAATCGGGCTCTGATCCACGAGCACCATGCGCTTGACGCGTGCCATGCCGTCGACAATGCGGCCCTCGCCCGACACGACCGCCTCTTCGAGGGCATCGGCGTTGGCTTCCTCCGGCGCGGGCTCGTCGCCCAGCCGTTCCGCCACGAGTTCCACCAGCGCCTGGCTGACCAGGCTGGACTTGCCCGAGCCTGATACGCCGGTGACCGTGGTGAGCCGGCCGAGAGGGAACGCGACGTCCAGGCTCCTGACGTTGTTGCGGGTGACGCCCGAGAGTCGCAGCCATCCGTCTGGCGCCAGGGGCTCGCGCGTTGGTGCTGCCCGGCCCCCGAAAACGTAGCGACGCGTGACGGACAGGTCCGTCTCGGCGAGCCCCGCCAACGGACCGCTGTACAGCACGCGCCCGCCATGGACGCCGGCCGCGGGACCGATATCGACCACCCAGTCCGCGTGCCGGATCACCCCGAGGTCGTGCTCGACGACGAAGATCGAATTCCCGGAGGCTTTCAGACGGTCGAGCGCGCGCAGCAGGGCTTCGGTATCGGATGGATGCAGGCCAGCCGAGGGCTCGTCAAGCACATAGACCACGCCGAACAGGTTCGAGCGCACCTGCGTGGCCAGGCGCAGGCGCTGGAGCTCTCCCGGCGAGAGGGTGGGCGTGTTGCGTTCCAGCGTCAGGTAGCCCAGGCCGAGATCCAGCAGGACCGCGAGACGGGCGTTGAGGTCATCGGCGATGTGCTGCGTGACCAATGCCTTCTCGGGATGCTCCGTCCTGTGCGTGGCCTCGCGCGTGGCGTGATGCGCCAACGGGGCGAAGAGGCTCGCGAGGCGCTTGAGGGGAAGACGCGAGAGTTCCGCGATGTCGAGGCCGGCAAAGGTGACGGCCAGGGCTTCGGGCCGCAGGCGCTTGCCTCCACACGACGGACAGTCGGTGCTGACGATGTAGCGCGAGACCCGCTTCTTGATGAGCGGGCTCTGCGTCTGCGCGAACGTCTGCAGCACGTAGCGCTTCGCTCCGGTGAAGGTGCCCATGTAGCTCGGCTCATCCTTGCGCTTGAGCGCGCGCCTCACCTCCTGTGGCGTGTAGCCCGCATAGACGGGCACGCGGGGCTGGTCGTCGGTGAAGAGCAGCCACTGACGATCCTTCTTCGAGAGCGCGCGCCAGGGGCGGTCCACGTCGTACCCGAGCGTGGTGGCGATGTCGCGCAGGTTCTGGCCATGCCAGGCAGGTGGCCACGCGGCGATCGCCCGCTCGCGGATGGTGAGCGAGTCGTCCGGGACCATCGAGCGCTCGGTCGCGTCGTGGATGCGCCCGAGCCCGTGGCACCGCGGGCAGGCGCCCTCCGGGGTATTCGGCGAGAATGCCTCGGCGTGGAGCATCGGCTGCCCGGCGGGATAGGATCCGGCGCGCGAGTAGAGCATGCGCAGCAGGTTCGACAGCGTCGTGACGCTGCCCACCGACGACCTCGTGGTGGGCGTGCCGCGCTGCTGCTGCAACGCCACGGCGGGTGGCAGGCCGTCCACCTCGTCGACATCCGGCACCGTCATCTGCTGGAACAGCCGCCTGGCATAAGGCGACACCGATTCCAGGTAGCGGCGCTGCGCCTCGGCGTAGAGGGTGCCGAACGCCAACGACGACTTGCCGGAGCCCGAGACACCAGTGAAGACCACCAGCGCATCGCGGGGAATCTCCACGTCGACGTTCTTCAGGTTGTGTTCCCGGGCCCCCCGGACCCGAATGAATCCTTCGCGCGCGCGGGTCACGTGTGCCTCTGTTGCCGGCGGGTCAGTCGCGAATAGCGCTGCATCAGCGGCGTCACCGACACGCCATGCAGCACGATCGACAGGGTGACCACGACCAGCGTGATATCGGTGAGCATGCGGCTGGCGGGCGCCGGCGCGCCGTGCGACACCGCATACGCCAGGTAGTAGATCGAGCCAACGCCACGCACCCCGAACCAGGCGATGAAGGCCCGCTGGGCGCTCGAGAGCGGCGCGCGGAACAGCGTGACCAGGATGGCGACGGGGCGGATCACCAGGAAGAGTCCGGCGGCCAACCACACGCCGGGTCCGACACGCTGAACATCGGCCAGCATCGCGCCAATGACGATGACGACAGCCAGTTCGCCGAGGCGCTCCAGTTGCTCGTTGAAGCCGAGGACCGCCCGCGCCAGATAGGCAGGCGCGGTGCCCGGATCCGGGGCCTGCTGCTCGTGGCTGCCCGTGGCTGGTTTCACCTTCGGTGCCGGCGTGGCCTCGCTGTGCTCTCGCTCGATGCGGCGCATCGACAGTCCGGCGGCGAACACGGCCAGGAAGCCGTACGAGTGCACGAGCAGCGCGATGCCATAGGACAGCGCGATGAGCCCGAGGGCGAGGAACTCGTCCAGGCCCATGGCCTCGCGATGTTCGCGGCGGAGGTAGAGGACCAGCTTGCCGATACCGGCGCCGCAGAGCGTGCCGACACCGAGACCCGCGACGACGGCCCACACCAGGTCGATGGTCACCCAGCGCCAGCCGTAGGCGCCGAGCTCGTGTGTGCCGAGCAGTCCCAGCCCCAGCATCACGAACGGAAAGGCCGTGCCGTCGTTCAGGCCGGCTTCTCCGGTCAGGCTGAAGCGGACGGGCTCAGCGTCGTGCTCGTGTGCCACCTGCACGTCCGACGCCAGCACCGGATCGGTGGGTGCGAGCAGCGCGCCCAGCAGCACCGCCGCGCCGGGCGACAGGTCGAGGGCCACCATGGCCAGCGCGGCGACGCCTCCGATGGTGAGCACCATCGCGACCGTGGCCAGCAGCACCGGCCGCCGCCAGCGGCGATCCGAGCCGGGCAGCCGCAGCTTCAGCCCGGCCGTGAACAGCGACACGATCACGGCGACTTCGGTGAGCCGCTCGAGCACGGAGGCGTTGTCGATCAGGTTGAGATGGAGCAGGTTCGCGCCCCACGGACCGAGCACGGCGCCCACCCCAAGGTAATAGATGGCCGCCGTCAGTGGCAGGCGCTTCAGGACGGAGCCGGTCAGCGCCACGCTGATCAGCAAGGCGCCCGCGATGACGAACCATGCAGTTGCCACGTTCGACTATACCCCGCCCTGCCACGGCTTGACGTCCTCGGGCGGCCTGAATATGATGCGAGGGCTAACAGTTGGTGATAGCAAACCATTCTCCCTCTTGCCCCAGGACCTCGACATGCCCAGCTCGAAGACGTTCCGCATCGCCACGCTCGCCGGAGTCCTGGCGGTCAGCGGCGCGTTGACTGCCTCCGCCCAGCAGAAGCCCGACCCGTTGACGATGGGGCCCGCGCGTGAGCGCGGCGCCAGCATCACCCCGGCCTTCGAAGGCTGGTACCAGAACGAGGACGGCAGCTTCAGCCTGCTGATCGGCTACTACAACCGGAACTCGAAGCAGGCGCTGGACATCCCGATTGGCCCCAACAACCGCATCGAGCCCGGCGAGCCCGACCAGGGCCAGCCCACGCATTTCGAGGTTGGTCGCCAGTGGGGCGTCTTCGTCCTGAAAGTGCCCAAGGACTTCGGCAAGCAGAAGGTCACCTGGACCATCGTCGCCAATGGCGAGGTGCAGTCCATCCCCTTCACGCTGAACCCCGGCTATCCGATCACGCCTTACAAGGAACTCGGGATGGGCAACCAGCCGCCGACGCTGGCGTTCGCCGAGGGCGGCGCCAAGGTGACCGGCCCGCCCATCAGCGTGGCGACCACGCTGACTGGCAAGGCCGGCCAGCCTTTACCGATCCCGGTGTGGGTCGAGGACGTGAAGTCGAAGGGCGAGGAAGGACCGGCTCCGGCGCGCGGCGGCCGTGCGGCCGCGGTCGCGACCGTGTCGTTCCACAAGTATCGTGGCCCCGGTACGGTGACGTTCGAGCCCGCCAGGATTCCGGCCCAGAAGCAGGGCGAGAAGGTTGCGACCACGGCGACGTTCTCGGCGCCGGGCGAGTATTTGCTCCGCGTCCAGGCCAACGACGAGTCGGGTGAAGGCGGCGGCGGATTCCAGTGCTGCTGGACCAACACGTACGTTAAGGTGACCGTGCAGTGAGGCTCCTCATGAGGACCGGTATGAACCACCAAGCATTTCGACAGGTACGGCGGGTCGTCGTCAGCGCGTGCGCCACGGGCGCCATCCTCGTCCTGCCCGCCGTCGCCGGCGCGCAGACGCCGGCCGCGCCGACGTTCGCCAAGGACGTCGCGCCGATCTTCCAGGAGAAGTGCGAGGCGTGTCACCGGCCCGACTCGATCGCGCCGATGTCGCTCGTCACCTACCAGGAAACGCGCCCCTGGGCGCGCGCCATCAAGGCCCGGGTCGCGGACCACACGATGCCGCCCTGGGACATCGACAGGACGGTCGGTATCCAGAAGTTCAAGAACGACCGCTCCCTCACCGACGCCGAAGTGGAGACGATCGTCCGCTGGGTGGATGCCGGGGCGCCGCCGGGCGATCCGAAGGCGATGCCCGCCGCGCGCACCTGGCCCGAGGATCAAGGCTGGAACTTCGCGGAGCTGTTCGGCCAGAAGGAGCCCGACCTGATCGTCAAGTCGCATTCCTTCACCATGCCGGCACAGTCGCAGGACGCGTGGGACAAGCGCGTGACGCCTTCGGGCATCACCGAGCCCCGCTGGGTGCGCGCGATCGAAATCCGGCCGACGACCGTGAAGGGGCGCAAGATCACCCACCACGCCATCGCCTACCTCGAGCAGGAGGAGCCCAATGCGGCTCCGAACGCTGGGCTGGGAGCCTTCTTCATGGAGTGGGCCGTCGGCAAGCAGGGCGAGCTGATGCGCCCCGATACCGGCAAGCTCCTGCTCCCGGGCTCGAAGTTCCGCTGGGACATCCACTACTCGCAGGCCGGCGAGGAGATCACCAGCCAGGTCGAGATGGGCCTCTACTTCTACCCCAAGGGTGAGGAGCCCAGGTTCCGCACGACCCTGTCGCTCGTGCCAGCCGCCCTCGGGACGATGGACATCCGTCCCAACACCGTGTCGATGGCCGAAGGGTTCACCGTGATGCGCGAGAACGCCCGCATCGAAAGCTTCCAGCCGCACATGCACCTGCGCGGCAAGGCGATGATGGTGGAAGCCATCTACCCGACGGGGCGCAGGGAAGTCATCAGCCTGGTCAGCAGCTTCAACTTCAACTGGATGACCACCTACGTCTACGCGGACGATGTGGCGCCGCTGCTGCCGAAGGGCACGATGCTCAAGGTGACGTCGTGGCACGACAACACCGCCGCCAAGAAGACCAATCCCGATCCGAATCAGTGGGTGGGTTGGGGCGATCGCACCGTGGATGAAATGGCGCACGCCTGGATCAACATCGTCTATATGAAGGACGAAGACTTCAAGGCGGAGCAGGAGAAGCGCCGCGCCCCGCAGACCCAGACCCAGTCACCGCAGCAGCAGTAACGCCCGCGAAGACGGGCAACACCCACTCCGGGGAGACGGCCTGAACGCCGTCTCCTTTCTTTTTCCAAGCCGATCAGCCGTGCACGAAGAACGAACGATCCCTCGCTCACAGAAGACGGGCACCGGCGAGCTCGTCGACGTCGTCTACCTGGTGATGCAGATTATCTGGGCCGACATGCGGCGATCCCGCCGCGCCATCGAGCCGTCACAGTGGGCCACGCTGCGCCGGATTTCCCGTGGGCCGTGCACCATGAGCGAGGTCGCGCGCCACAAGGGCGTCAGCCTGCCGACGATCTCGAAATCGGTCGACATGCTGGTGCGTCGCGGCTGGGTCGAACGCTTCGTCGACGACACGGACCGGCGGCAGACGCTGGTTCGGCTCACCAGCGGCGGGCGCAAGGTCTTGGCCGACTGCCGGCGTCGTGTCGAGGTCCTCCTGGCGGAGAAGCTTGCGGTCCTCACGCCGCAGGAGCGCGAACAGGCCTCCGCGAGTCTGCGGATGGTGCGGGCCGCGCTCGGCGCCGAGGACTGACTGATCAGCGGGTCACGTCCGGCAGCTGTGAGGCGCTGGCTGCCAAGCCGCCGTGACGGGCCGGTTCGGCTGCTAACGATTTAATATTAGTATATTCATAATATCTAATATACTGATTCAGTGGCCTCACCTCTCCGCCCGCAATGCCATCGTCGAGACACTGCGCGATCGCGAAGTCAGCGGGCGATGCTCGATGAGATGAACCCGAGCGCGAGATGACGCCCATGACGAGCTGGCTGGCGCGGGTTCCCTGGGCGACGTGGCGTCCGAAACTCGTCGAGACGCTGGCGTCCTACGATCGCCAGGCCTTCGCTGCCGACATCGTGGCCGGAGTGACGGTCGGCGTCGTCGCACTGCCGCTGGCCATGGCGTTTGGCATCGCCTCGGGGGTGACTCCCCAGGCCGGCATCTACACCGCCATCGTCGGCGGGTTCCTGGTGTCGCTGCTGGGGGGATCGCGCATCCAGATCGGCGGGCCGACAGGGGCGTTCGTCGTGATCGTCGCGGGCATCATCGCCGCGCACGGCCTCCCTGGTCTTCTGATGGTGACGATGATGGCGGGTGTCATCCTCGTGTTGCTGGCCGTGACGGGCCTGGGGCAGGCGGTGAAGTTCATTCCCCGCCCCGTGGTCATCGGCTTCACCAACGGCATCGCGCTGCTCATCGCATCCACCCAGATCAAGGATTTCTTCGGCCTCGGGATCGCAGACCCGCCGACCGAATTCTTCGAGCGCATGACCGTGCTCGCGGAATCGATGCCGACGCTCGACCCGACCGCGCTGGCGCTGGCGGTTGGCTCGCTGATCGTGATCCTGACCGTTCCGCGCCGGCTGCCTCGCATTCCCGGGTCGATCGTCGCGCTCGTGCTGGGGACCGCCGCAGTCGTGGTCTTCCAACTGCCGGTGGAGACCATCGGGTCGAAGTTCGGCGGCATCCCGAGCGGGCTCCCGGCCTTCAGTGTTCCGGCGTTTCGGGCCGACTTGATCCTGCCGCTGCTACCGTCGGCTCTGACGGTGGCGCTCCTGGCTGCCGTCGAGAGTCTGCTTTCCGCCGTGGTCGCGGACTCGATGACGGGCGACCGCCACAACTCGAGCGCCGAACTCATGGCCCAGGGCGTGGCCAATCTCGTCGCCCCCCTCGTCGGCGGGATTCCGGTGACCGGCGCGATTGCCCGTACCGCGACCAACTTCCGTTCGGGAGCCCGATCACCAGTTGCTGGCATCGTGCACGCGGCAACGCTGCTCGTCGTCATCCTGGTACTGGCGCCGCTCGCGACCTTCGTGCCCCTGGCGACACTGGCGGCCGTCCTGTTCGTGGTGGCCTACAACATGGGTGAGTGGCGGGAGATCGGCAGCATCTGGCGGCTCGACTGGGCCGACAAGTCGGTGTGGATGATCACCTTCGCCCTCACCGTCATGGCCGACCTGACGCTGGCGGTGGAGGTCGGCATGGCCCTGGCCGCGTTGCTCTACATCTATCGCGTCACGGACACGACCATCGTCTCCAGGCTGTCGGCCGACGACATCGAGGGCGGTCGTGCCCACCTGCTGCAGGACAAGCACGTTCCACCGTATGTCACCATCCTCCGCATTCACGGCCCGTTCCTGTTCGGCATGACCGACAAGCTCTCGGACGTGACGGCCGACCTGGGGGCATTCGCACCCATCGTCATCCTGCGGCTGCGGAACATGACGGCCATCGACGCCTCGGGCCTGCATGCGCTCGAGGCGTTCAGCGACCGACTGCACAAGTCCGGGCGGACACTCATCTTGTGCGGCGCTCGCCCGCAGCCCGCGGCGCTGCTCCACCAGGTCGAGTTCATCAAGCACGTGGGTGCGCGCAACATCGTGCCGCACGTCCAGGACGCGCTCGTCCGCGCGGAGGAGATTCGTTCTCAGTTCTCGGGACTGGGTGACGAGGTCGCCCGCGAACTCGCGGGCACTGCGCTCTAGCCCGCATTGTTCATGAGCGCTCCGAAGGGCGGACGATTCGAGGCCCTTCATGAATAGTCCGGGCTAGGCGCCCGGTTGCTCCCGCAAGGTGGCAGGTTTGGACGACGTCTGGTGGGCACGTTCGTTCGACCGGTCCCGCGCCGCGTCACCATCGGACCAACCTCGGCCAGTGGGCGCCGCCGTCTGATGTCAGCCGTTCGTCAGCCGACAGCTGCTAGCCCCGCCGGGTCTCGCGTTGCAGTTCGCGGAGCATCCCGCCGGTGTCGACGAGGTGGTTATTGAAGATCCGCCGCGCCACCGAGAGGAGCTCCTCGATGGCGGGATCGCACAATGAATAGCGGACGGACAGCCCCTGCTTCTCGGATCGCACGATGCCCTGGTTGCGCAGCACTGCGAGCTGCTGCGACACCACGGGCTGGTCGAGCCCAAGCGCCTCCTGGAGTTCCTGGACCGAACGATCCCCCTTGACGAGGGTCTCGAGAATCCGGATCCGGGCTGGGTGGGCGAGCGCTCGAAAGAAGCGAGCCTTGAAGGCCTGAAGTGGGGTGGCTGCCATCGAGCTGCCTTTCATGCGGACTGCCGCCGCTGACGAGCGCGCCTAGTTTACGTCGATCGTCAGGGATGGTCGCGGGTATTCCACGGGACGCGCCGTTGGTGGGCATCGTGGGACCAACGGCGTGGGCACCTCGTTGCATTCATATATTGTAATATTAAGATTCACGAACATCAGGGGCGCGTCCCGCCGCCGTGGCCGGTCAGCGCGCGACGGCCGTCTGGAAATTGACAACCAGGAGAAGGTGCATGGCATACCGAACAGGTGACCGCGTCCGTCAGCAGACCTACGGTGTTGGCGACATCATCGAGGTGCGTGGCCCCTACGTGACGATTGCGTTCGACGATCTCGTGACGCGCAAGTTCATCGCCTCCATGGTGCTGCTGGAGCCAAGTCTTGTGCCGCGGCCCCCGCGACCCGAGCCCGTGCCGCGCAAGCGGGCCACGCGTAGCGGACTCCGCGTGGGTCAGGGCGCGGCGGCGAGGCCATCCGCCTCGTGAGCCGGGCCGGGCATGCTCATGAGAGCGACGATGACGGCGACCCTGAAGAGCAGTCTGGCACTCACGTGCCTGGCGATGCTGACCGCCTGCGGGGGCGCTCCCCAGCCCGTGGCGCGGCCGTCCGTCGCCCCAGCCGCCGCCGACCCGGTGTGGCACTACGACGGGGAGGAGGGCCCGGACCATTGGGGCGAGCTCAGCCCGGCCTTTGCGTCGTGCCGCGACGGCCGCATGCAATCACCGATCGACATCACGCTGCCGACGCAGGGCGGCGTGCCGCCCGCCCTCAGGCTGCAGTTCCCGCCGGCGTCACTGCGGATTGCACACCACGAGCACGTCGCCGACGGCATCAACAACGGTCACACCATCCAGATCAATTACGACGATGGCGACACCCTGGCGCTGGGCGAAACGGCGTACGAACTGGTGCAATACCATTTCCACAATCCCAGTGAGCACACGTTCTCGGGCCGACGGTTCCCGATGGAGATGCACATGGTGCATCGGTCGGCATCCGGCGACCTGGCGGTCGTCGCGGTGCTGATCGAGGAGGGCCGGCACAACCCCGCATTCGACCCCGTGTGGGGGAACCTCCCGCGGGCCAGGGGGGTCGAGACGCACTACGAACACGTGACGGTCGATGTCGATGCGCTGCTGCCCCTCGTGCGCACGTCGTATCGCTACGACGGATCGTTGACCACGCCGCCGTGCTCCGAGGGCGTCAAGTGGGTCGTGTTGACCACCCCGATCGAGCTCGGCACCGACCAGGTCCGCGCCTTCACCGGCCTGATCCACGACAACAGCCGCCCCCTCCAGCCCTTGAACGGGCGGACGGTCATCGCGGATATGGTGCGCTGAGGTCAGCGAATCCGCTGAATGGCCAGCAGCGTCCGGCGAACCTCGCCGTCCAGGCCTTTCTCCTTCAGCCGCGTCCACAGCCGGTCGATGACGCGCGCGTCCACGAAGCCCGGCACCGTCGTGCCCCATTCCTGCGCGGCGCGGAACGCGTCGAGCGCGGCGACGGTCTCTTCCGTATAGACCATCGCGCCCGCGCCGGTCGTCGCGATCGCCTTTTCATTCGGGCGGAAGTAGCCGAGCGCGTGCAGCATCAGCTTCAGCTGCAGCACGTCGCGCCCGATGAACTGCTCCAGCTTGCGGAACCCCAGCGTTTCGCTGGCGGTGTCGTAGATGCGGCGGAGCTCGCCGACGGGCTCCGGGTGCTCGCAGACGTTGATGTTCACCGTGATGCCGTCCGGCCGCCGCGACATCCCGGGCCGGGGATCCGCCACGACCACCGCCGCCGACTGCGTTTCGCCGTGACGGCCATCGCCGCCGAGCCGGTGGCCCGCCGTGAGCGCCTCGATCATCCGGTCGGCGAGCGTGCGCACCGAGCCCTCGCTCGCCTGGAACGTGTCGGCCACCGCGTCCACGACCGCGGTGCTGACCAGCGAGTTGCCCTGGACGGCAAAGGTCGCGCCCTTGCGCATGTGCACCCAGTCGCCTTTCTTCTCGTCGCCGTACTGGCCCTTGCCGGTCCACTGCGCCGAGCGCCCCTTGATGTCGATGACGCCAACCTGGCGGCTCTCGCGACCCTGATCGGCGGCGACTACCTGATCGAGTGCGTCCTGCGGTGCGACGCCCCGGGCGAGCAGGTCGAGCAGGTCGTTGCCGTACTCGACTCGCGTGCCGCCCTGCGTGGCCACCGCGCCGACGCCGGCGCGCACCCATGGCACGGCGTTGCCGACGCATGGATTCCGCGTCGTGACGATCACCCCGGTCTCGCCGGTGTTGGGATCGACAGCGACGATGGAGAAGGTGTGGAAGTCGATGTCTCTGCCGGTGCCCCAGGCCACCGGCTCCTGGGCGGCGGCGAGGGAGGCGAACAGGACGGAAGCGGCGAGGCCGCCGAGAACGCGTGCGTGCGACATTTGCCGAGGAGTATAACGGGGACGTCTTGAGTCTTGAGTCTTGGGTCTTGGGTCTTGGGGTCGGAGTCGAGAGACGGGAGTCGGGAGTCGGGAGTCGGGAGCGGACCCAGAACCACGGGCTGCTGGGGCGTGCAGCGGTGCGCTCCAGCAGACGAGCCTGCGCGGCGAGGCAATGCCAGGTCATGGTGGTCAACCTGCCGGACCAAAGTAGGGGATGGAGTTGAACACCCCGGCCAGCACGCCCCAGACCACCGCGTTCTGAACGCCCATCCAGGCGAGCACCGCCCATGTTCGCACCGGCGGCGGCGGCCGAGGTCCCAAGCCGGACCAGTGGGAAGCGTTGGACCTGCGTGTTCAAATCTTCGAGGATCTTCGTGACGATGCGCCGCTTCTCCTCGTTCCTGGAGAGCGCCACGACGCGGCTGCCGGTGTCCGGCCTGCATAGAGCAGGTAGAACATCAGGGACACGATCACCATCAGGTTCTACAGCAGCGCCACCACCGACTGCCCGGCGCGCTGCGCCGCAGACGCAGCGCCGCTCACCACCTGCGCCGGCATGCCGCCCGCGCCCGGCGGTGACGAGGAAGACGACGGCTCCGGTGGCGACCTCGCATCGTCGGGCTGGGGCGGGCGCGACTGCCCTTGCTGGGGCAGCACGCGGGCACTACGGCCGACCCGGCCACGCCATCGTCGTGCACACCTCACGTAGCGACGGCACGCGCCAGCAGATCGAACGACGTGGCTCGGCTCTTGCTAGTAACCGACACATGCGCACGAGACCGCTGATTCCCTGGGTCGTGGCGGCCGCCGTAGGCTTGTCGGCCTGCGCCGGACGATCGCAGCTGTCGATCTCGGCTACGGTCGGGCCCGCACCCACGCTGGTGCCACCCACGTCAACGCTCATACCTGCCATCAATGTCGTGACCGCGGTGGGATGGGCGGGCGAGGCCAGGCCGAAGCCAGCCGACGGCACCAGCGTCACGGCATTCGCGAGATTGCTCGACCATCCGCGCTGGCTGTATGTTCTGCCCAACGGAGACGTGCTGGTGGCTGAAACCAACGCGCCGCCGCGGCCGAAAGACCGAAGGGGACTGAAAGGCTGGTTGTTCCATCGCCTCCAGAAGAAGGCCGGAGGAGCAGTCCCGAGCGCGAACCGCATCTCGCTGCTGCGCGACGCGGATGGCGATGGCGTCGCCGAGACGAGAACGGTGTTCATGCAGGGGTTGAACTCGCCCTTCGGAATGTCTCTCGTTGGCGAGGAACTCTACGTGGCCAATTCCGACGCGGTGGTGAAGGTGCCTTATGAGCAGGGTGTCACCGTCATCACCGCAACGCCGGCGACGGTGCTCGAACTGCCGGCGGGCCCGCGTAACCATCACTGGACCAAGAACATCGTCGCCAGCCCGGATGGCAGGCGGCTGTACATCGCGATCGGTTCCAACAGCAACGCGGCCGAGCACGGCCTCGAGGAAGAGCACGGGCGAGCCGAACTTTGGGAGCTGGATCTGCAGACCGGAACACATCGAACGTACGCTACCGGTTTGCGGAATCCAGTCGGGATGGCGTGGGAACCGTCCACCGGTGCGCTCTGGGTGGCGGTGAACGAGCGCGACGAACTGGGTCCCGATCTGGTGCCGGACTACATGACCGCCGTGCAGGAAGGCGCGTTCTACGGCTGGCCGTTCAGCTACTTCGGCAACCATGTGGACGAGCGCGTGCAGCCGCAGCGGCCCGAACTGGTTGCCAGGGCGGTGGTGCCGGACTACGCCCTCGGCGCGCACACAGCGTCGCTGGGGCTCGCCAGTGCGGAGGGCAACACGCTGCCGCCCGCGTTCGCCGAAGGCATGTTCGTGGGCCAGCACGGATCCTGGAACCGCAAGCCACGCAGCGGTTACAAGGTCATCTTCGTGCCATTTCGCGACGGACGCCCGGCGGGCATGCCGACCGACGTCCTCACCGGCTTCGTGCGCGAGAACGGTGAGGCGATGGGACGTCCGGTTGGCGTCGCCGTCGACAAGCGGGGAGCGTTGCTCGTGGCCGACGATGTCGGCAACACCGTGTGGCGCGTCAGCGGCCGGGCCCAGACGACTTCGCGTTAGTCCAGTCCTCGTGGTGGCATCGCTGGTGCCGCCAGGATGGAGTGACGGCTAGTCGATCCGATCCACGGGCGTCGGCTGCGTCTCGACGCCTACGATCGCGGCGACATCGTGCTCGGCGCCGGCCGCCGCCACGAGCGCCTCGATCTCCCGGTACTCTCGCCAGTGGCGGTGAGTCACCTGCATCATCCCGACCAGCGGCACGGCGAGGCAGACGCCGACCAGTCCGCCGACCGCGGCCCCAGCCCACAGCGCGACCACGATGGCCAGCGGATGGAGGTGCAGCGCGCGGCTGATCAACCTCGGATAGATGACGTAGTCCTGCAGCAGCCGCAACGCGGCGAGGAAGCCGAGGATGGCCAGCGCGCGGTCCGGGGCCACGGCCGTGGTGACGACGGCCACCACGAGGGGACCGGCCAGCGGAATCATCTCCAGGGAGCCGGCGGCCAGCGCCAGCGTGCCGGGATACGGCAGGCCGAGCGCCGCAAAGCCGATCCAGCACATCACCCCGACAATCACCGCCGACAGGGCCTGTGCCCGGGTGTACGCGGCGAGCAGGCTGTTGAGGTTGCCGAGGAACTCGTTGCCGCGCCACTGCAGGTGCGGCGTTGGCAGCACCCGCGACGTCGACTTGCGGAAGCGGTGCCAGCGGGTGAGCAACAGGAATGCCACCACCGGCACGGTCGAGAGCCACGGCACCAGGCCCCTGATGTGCACGAGCTCGCTCCCGAGATCGCGGGCCTCGGCCTCCAGGCTCTGCGTCACCATGCGGGTCACGGCGCCGATGGGAGCGTTCACGGAGAGGGGCAGCCCCAACGCCTCGTGCCAGCCTTCTGTCGCGTGCAGCTGGTCGACGAAACGGGCGGTGTGCTCGGGCACGAGCACGCGCATGCGGCCCAACGCCGCGCCGAGCCGTGGACCGTTGAAGGCCCACACGGGAACGGTGAGGGCGGCGAGGGCGCCGTAGATGGCCAGCGTGGCCAACCCGCGCGACAGCGGCCGGCCCTGGCGCGATGGCGCGGCCGCATAGCGCAGCCGTTCGGTCGCGGGCGCGAGCAGGTAGGCGAGCACGAACGACAGGAACGCCACGAGCAGCACGCCGGTTGCGGCGAACTGGTCGAAGACGACGGCCAGGACGACGAGCGTCACGACCAGCGTCGTCGAGCCCAGGTAGACGGCCGCACGCCATCGCTCGCGGGGGCTGGTCGGAGTCCCCCACGGCAAATCGCCGCGAACGTCGGTGACCGGCGTCTGACGCACCTCCTGATTGTAGATGTTCCGACCCGGCCGCGGGAGTCGGTCAGATCGTCAGATCGTCAGATCGCGAGATCAAATCACCAGCTCACCACCTCACCAGATCACTACATCGCGACTTCCTCCTGTGACGGGAACCCGTGCTGCTTCCGTCCCTCCTCGCCCTCGTGCTCGGCCGTGGTCTTGTACAGCTCGAAGCGCCCGTCGAGGGCCTCGTCCGCGACGCTGCGCTCGTAGGCCGTGCGCTGACTCGCGCTCATCGGCGAGAAGTTCCGGGCGATCGCGACGTTCTGCCGGAGCACTTTCATCGAGTCGATGCCAGATACGGTGGTGCACACCGGGAGGCTCATGGCGTAACGAAGGGCGTCCTTCACGCGGGCGGTTCGCTTCCTGATGACGCGCCCGTCGCCTCCCAGGCTCTTCATGCCGATCGCGGCGATGCCTTGACGTGCCAGCTCAGGCAGCACCCGGGCCTGGAAGCTGCGAAAGCCGGCATCGAACCCGTTCAGCGGCAATTGGCAGGCGTCGAACGGGAAGCCCGCGGCGAGCATGCGCAGGTGGATGTCCGGATCCTTGTGGCCGGTGAACCCGACGTATCGGACCTTGCCCTGCGACTTCGCTCGCGCCAGGGCTTCGACCACCCCGCCCTTCGCGAAGTGGAGATCCGGATCGTTGTGATAGACGCATTCGTGGACCTGCCATAGGTCGAGATGATCGGTGTGGAGGCGGCGCAGCGAGTCGTCGAGCTGGCGCATCGCCACGCGGGCATCCCGACCGTGCGTGCACACCTTCGTCATCAGGAACACCTGATCGCGGCGGTCACGGATGGCGCGGCCCATGCGGCGCTCGCTTTCACCGTCGTGATACTCCCAGGCGTTGTCGAGAAATGTGATGCCCGCGTCGATGGCGGCGTGCACGATGCGGATGGCCTCGGTCACCGTCTTCACCTGTCCGAGGTGGTAGCCCCCGAGGCCCATAATCGAAATCTGGTCGGGGTGGCGCCCGAAGGGCCGGCGGCTGATGGATGCACTCACAATCACCTCCGCGGTTGCCGAAGCAATTTGCCTGCCGCTGTAACGATCAGGGCTCTCGAGGCACTACGCTGGCGGAGGTATCGGCATGGCACAGCAAAAGAGGGCCAAGCTGACGGAATCATTCATCCATCCGTCCGCCGGCAAGAGCACTCGGGTCGATCGTTATCTGGCGGTGCGGTGGAAGGACGGCGTATCGGCGGAGGACCGATCGACCCTGCTTCGCGCGGCCGGTGTCGAGCTGGCGGGTCTGGACGAGAAGGCGCCGCCGCCGCTAACGCAGGTGAACCAGACGGATGGCCTGTCGTGGGTGCAGGGCGCGAAGGGCGGCAGCGTGTCCGCCGACGCCATCGCCACGCTCGAGGCCAGCGATCTGGTGGAGTGGGTGTCGCTTGCCTTCCGGGGCGCGCAGAGTGACTCGTCCATCTTCACCGTCAATCCCACCCGTCTCTACATCAAGGAGGCCACGCTGCTCCAGGCCGGCGGCCTGTCGGCACTCGGCGTGGCCGCGTCGGTGGACTCGGAGCGCTCGGCGCGGCTGCGCGGCTACGTGGTGCTCGCGGTCGAGAACCCGAACGTGGTCGAAGGCCGCACCGCCATCGAGACGGCGTCGGCGGCGGCGACCACCATGGCGCGCGGCGTCGCGGCGCTCGAGTCCGACGTCCTCAAGTACGAGACGATCCCGTTCCTGTCGCCGGCCTGCGGCGGCTGCGGCTGCGGGTCGGGCCGGGACGAAGCGGGCAGCGGCACCGCGGCCGCGTGCCGTCCGCCCTCGGGCGAGTTCACACCGAACGATCCGCTGTTCGGTATCCAGTGGGGCCTGCAGCGCACCAACGTGCCGCGCGCGTGGGAGATGGCCCGCGGCTCGGCGGCGATCACCGTCGCGGTGATCGACGAAGGCGTGCAGCTGGACCACGCCGACCTGAACCTTCACCCGCAATCGTGGAACGCCTCCAACGACACGCCGGATGGCAGCCCCACGGGCAACCATGGCACCGCGTGCGCCGGCATCATCGGCGCGAGCCTCGATAACGGCCAGGGAGTGGCAGGCGCCGCCGGCGGCGTGCGCATCATGGCGATCGCCACGGCCACGTGGGCGGACGTGGACATCGCCGAGGGGCTGTACTTCGCGGCCGACAACGGCGCGCGTGTGGTCAGTATGAGTTTCGGCGTCTACGCGTCGTGGAACACGTGGGACTTCTCGCTCATCCAGGACGCGCTGCAGTACGCCCACGGCAAGGGCCTGCTGCTGGTGGCGGCCTCCGGCAACGAGAATCAGGCGCAGGCACGCTTCCCGGGCAGTGACGCCCGCACGCTCTGCGTCGGCGGCAGCAACCGCAGCGACGAACGCAAGCGCATCGGCGACGCCTCCAGCGAGAACTGGTGGGGCGCCAGCTGGGGACCGGACGTGGACGTGGTGGCGCCCTGCCTCGAGATGCCGACCACCGATCGCCTTGGCGCCTCCGGCTACGATGCCGGCGACTACTACGATCGCTTCAACGGCACATCGTCGGCGACCCCGCTGGTGTCTGGTATCGCTGCGCTGCTGTTCAGCAGCCGGCCGTCGCTGACGAACGTCGAGGTGCGCCGTCTCATCGAGAGCACGTGCGACAAGATCTCTCCCGCGCTCTATGCGTATGCGAACGTCGGCACCAAGCCCAATGGCACATGGAATGACGAGGTCGGCTACGGCCGCGTCAACGCCGAGCGGGCCCTGCTCGCGTCGTGCGGGCAGGGAGCAGAGCAGGACGAGGAGTGCTCGGGGTGCGGCGGCACGTGCGTGGACAAAACGCCGAAGGCGTGCCGCGCACCGGCGGCGCCGCCGTGGCTGCCGTTCGACCGATGCCTGATGTTCTACGAAGCCCGTGCGTTCGACCTGCCCAACCTCCAGGACCGCCGGCTGCAGGTGCGCGTGGTCTACGAGCACTGCCTGTCGCTGCTCGGCCGCCAGCAGGGACCCCTTCTCTACTCGGTGACGCTGCTGCCGGGCGAGAAGGTCCGCATCTTCGAGTTCGATCGCTACCGCAGGGTGAAGTCGTCCACCGAGCGCGTGTCGGTGCAGACGTCGTTCCGCCAGACGATGAGCGCGCTGTCGCAGAGCCGTCGATCGAGTTCGGCGTCGGCGTACACGGACACGCTGGTGGACATTCGCGCGCACGCCGACACGTCCGCGTCCGCGGGCGGCGGCCTGGCGGGGCTCTTCGGCGCGCCTCAGGTGAAGGGCGAGTCCGGGATCGACACCCAGACCACCGTCGCGTCCGGCGCCTCGATCAAGACGGTCACCGAACAGTTCACCCAGATCGCCGTCACCGCGTCGCAGGCGATCGAAGCCGAACGCTCGCTCGTGATCAGCCGCTTCGAGGAGAACGAGCACCAGACGACCACCGAGCGCACGTTGCAGAACGACAACCACTGCTACGCCGTGACCTACTACGTGCGGCGGGTGAACGAGGTGTATGCGATTCACACCCGCGTTGGATCCATAGAATGGCGCGTTGGCGATGGCGCCTGGCGCTCGTTCGACGACACCGATGGGGTGGCGGACGGCATCCGGAAGCTTCTGGACGGCCTCCGCCGTCAGCTGCCGAGACCTGGCGAGAGCCGTCAGGACCCCAGGCAGATCACGCTGCCGACTGACGGCACGCTCTACGAGGCGGAACTGGCCCACTGCTCGTCGTGTGACCCGACGCGCGGGGCGGAGGAGCTGATTCGCCTGGAGCGCATGCGCCTCGCGGCGCGCAGGGAATGCCTGCAGACCGAGCTGCTGGAGCTTGAACTCGAGCGCCGGCGGGCGCTGGCTGCCTCGGCGCAGGCGGCACCGCTCGAGCTGGGTGCGATGTCTCTGATGAACGGCTAGCGGAGGCGCAGAACGAGCCGGCCGGGCTGTCCACAAACGGACAGCCCGACTGCTCAATACCGGCTAGAGTGTGGAGTGGCCGAGGTTCCCGGCCAGAGGCCATTTCCGTCATGCTCCACGAGTTCGTCGCTCACAATCGCGAAGAGATTATCCAGCGTTGCCGCGTCAAGGTGGCCGCACGGTCCGTGCCGCCGCCGACACCGGCGGAACTGAAGTACGGGGTCCCACGGTTTCTGGACCAACTCGTCGAAATGCTTCGTGACCCGCTCGGCTCGACGTCAGAAATGGACATCAGCGCTGGCCGGCATGGGCGTGAACTGCGGCTGCAGGGCTTCACCGTGTCGCAGGTCGTGCACGACTACGGCGATGTCTGCCAGTCGATCACGGATCTGGCGATGGA
>Ga0105103_10000208_pt1 | contig 32521 bp, 39 predicted proteins | sample PPLLaktember2015_2_FD_79107 | JGI IMG/M metagenome (GOLD analysis project Ga0105103, IMG submission 79107) | Freshwater sediment microbial communities from Prairie Pothole Lake near Jamestown, North Dakota, USA - PPLs Lake P7 Core (6) Depth... | ecosystem: Environmental > Aquatic > Freshwater >...
AGGATTGGTCAGAATACGGTACGCTTACTGAAAATGAACGAGGTTGAGGCAGTGATTACCGGAGAGATTGGTGATAATGCGAGGGATCTTTTAAAGGGTGCTGATATCCTGCTCCATATGTTCAAGGGCCAGGGCATGGTGAAGGATGCGATTGACACCGTCCTTAAAAACCCAAGAGAATGACCACCTAGCGGATCGTTCATCTGACCTCACCGTTGTTGCATTATGAGAGACTGCATCGAACCATCCGGCCTTCGCATCGCAGTGCGAGTCAAACGCGGGTACATACGGTTTGATATCCAGGAGCGGCGTCGCGTCAAGGATCTCCCCATCTTCAATCTCAAGCGTGTTTCCCACAATACCAGCGAGCCGGACAACCGACAGCCCCGAGTGCATACGGCCGTTTCGGCGCCCGCGTGGCAAATATACCATGGGACGTGGGATCAAGGAAGGGTGTTACCTCAAGGGTATAACCTTCCCTCCGGTGAAATGCATAGATAAGAATCACAGGGGAAAATTCTTCCGGATCCTTGAGACCGGCGACAACTTCCGGATGGATTTCAATGGTGCCCCGGATACCCCGTGCCCCGCTGGGCTGGATGGGCATACCGGCGATATCCGAAAACGGGGAATGAACGATTCCAATCGGGGTATAGGTAACGAATGAGGATTTTTGAGGGGATCTGGCATAACCAACATTCACTCCTGATGCTGAAATCAAAAACACGGACAACGGTACATGACGGGAATGTTCGCGTTATCTCATATTTTGAGGATTTTGTGTATGATGTGATAGTTTAAATTATTTATGCGCATATGAGTAATTATCGTACGATATCCGTACGGTTGGTGAACAAATGCCAGAAGATGCACAGTAACCATCCCGGGCCATACCTGAAAGTGATGAAGACGTACTTCACATCTGTGCATGTGGCGAACAGCACCGGTACCGGGCTGAACAACCAGCCACCGGGAAGAATGCACGTCCCCGAAGAAATTTGGCGATACCTGCTGCTGCGCATCCGGCGGGGCCGCGAATGGTACACGTTACCGTTGCGGCCACGGACCCGGGTGCCAGTGATCTGCTATCAGTTCCGGTCCCAGCCACCACAATTCCTGAACCAGTCAGTCAGAGCGCTGGATCACGGTCCAGGAATTCCGCACCTGTTTTCACTAAAAAAAGAGTTGTTCACCGGTCATGTCCGGGAATTTTTGCCGGATATACCAGAATCCGACGTACCGCTGTCCTTACAGGGTCACCAGAATAGAACAGGTGAGAGACCCTCCCCATCCGTATCGTTCTGTACGGAGATACCTTGTGGAGAAGTCAATCCAGATTCCAAAAAAAATCCAGAATGCGGTTTCCGGAACACCATTTCCACAGAGTCCATGCAAACGGTTCATCACCAGATATCCCATAGAGAATGGTCAGGAGCAGCAATTGACCAGTGACAGCAACGAGGAGATCCATGTCCCCTCTGGGCTGTAGGCCATACCTCAGGATTATTATCAACAATATGTCAGGATCCCGCGGTTGCTAATCCAGCTGCAAATCCGATACCTCTCCCGGGATATCATCAGCACTGAGGCCTCAGTCCGAAGTCCCGGCAGGCACACGGGGCCGCGTTTTAAAAATATTTCACGTGGGAACTATGACCCGGCACCCGGAATTCACCAAAGGACTTGAGCAGGAAGAAGCGTCAGAGCGTCCCGGGTTTTCCCACAAGAACGCGTGGCGTGATTTGCACGAAGCACGGATATAAATTGGCGAGGCTCGTGTCAACGTGAAAGGAATCGAGATGACCGGATGTACGAAAGTGGCGGCAGGACATCTCCCGGAGTGCCCGCGGGACACTGCTGATCATACCTTACAGAGAGCCGGTCCAAACTTATGGGCGGGATACCAGCCACGCCGGTGCAGGTATGGCAGCCGGCCGATGCATGCCGGCAATCCCTCCACTCACATTTCCGTGAGGAGCCCGACCCTTAAATCTTTATGCTCATATGTGTAATAATTCCCTGCGAAGAGAATGGGGATTTACTATGCCGGACTTAGACGGAACCGGGCCGCTGAAACGGGGGCGGGCAAACGGGCGGGGTCTGGGGCCCTGCAAGCATAGTACTGAAAGCTGCACGAGGACGGTTAAAGACCGGGGAACCACCATTCCAGAGCCAGACTGCCGAGAAATGACCGGGATTTGAGGAGAGGAGAACATGCCAAAACCATTCATCAGCGTACACGACCTCTGCATGGATTTCGATGACACGCGGGTTCTGAATAAGGTGTCGTTCGAGATTCCCGAAGGGGAGATCATGGGAGTCATCGGGCGGAGCGGCGCCGGGAAGAGCGTGCTCATGCACCTCCTCCGGGGAATCGAACAGCCACCGACAAAAGGATCCGTTGTCTACCACATGTCGGCCTGTGACCGCTGCTCGTTCATGGATGTGCAGAGCCGGGCAGGGGGGAAATGTCCCGAGTGTGGCGGAAATCTCGTGGCTGTGGATATCGATCTCTGGGATGCGAAGACTGATGGCATGAAGTCCCGGGTCATGAACCGGACCGCGATCATGTTCCAGCGCACGTTCGCATTGTATGGTGATGACCGGGTGATCGAAAACGTGCTGCACGCGCTTGATGATATCCGGTACCCTCAGGAGCACGCGATCAACCGGGCTGCCGACCTCATCGACCAGGTGAAACTCTCGCACCGGATGATGCACATCGCCCGGGACCTGTCCGGAGGAGAGAAGCAGCGCGTAGTCCTTGCCCGGCAGCTTGCAAAGAACCCTGCCATGCTCTTTGCTGATGAACCAACCGGCACACTCGACCCAGAAACCGCCCGGCTGGTCCATGAGATGCTCATCAATGCGGCAAAGAAGCACTCGATGGGCATGATCGTCACGTCGCACTTCTCGCAGGTGATCGAGGATATGGCGAACCGTGCGATGCTCTTAGTGGACGGCGAGATCGCAGCCATCGGCTCACCGAACAAAGTGATCCGCTCGTTTGCAAAGGACTATCAGGAACATGAATCATCGGAGCACGTGGAACTGGGGGAGAAGATCCTCGCTGCCCGGGACGTGAACAAGCGGTACATCTCGGTCGACCGTGGCATGATAAAAGCGGTGAACATGGTCACGTTCGATGTCTCAAAAAAGGAGATCTTCGGCATCATCGGCAAAAGCGGGGCGGGCAAGACCACGCTCTCCCGGATTATCGCCGGCATCATCGAGCCCACGAACGGAGAGATGAATATCCGGATCGGCGACGACTGGGTGGACATGACAAAGCCGGGCGTCGAAGAGCGGGGAAGGGCAAAGGAATACATCGGGCTCCTGCACCAGGAATATGACCTCTACCCGCACCGCACGGTCATCGATAACCTGACCGACTCAATCGGGCTGGATTTCCCCAAGGAGCTGGCAGTCAGGAAAGCAGTAGTCACGCTCCGGATGGCCGGGTTTACAGAAGAGAAGGCAAGGGAGATCCTGAACCGCTTCCCCGGGGAACTCTCTGACGGGGAGCGTCACCGGGTCGCCCTTGCACAGGTGCTCATCCGCGAGCCGCGCCTCGTGGTCCTTGATGAGCCGACCGGCACCATGGACCCGATAACCAAGCAGGATGTGAAGCACTCAATCCTGAATGCCCGGGACGAGATGGACGAGACCTTCATCGTGGTGTCGCATGATATGGACTTTGTCCGGGATATCTGCGACCGTGTAGCGCTGATGCGGGGCGGGAAGATCATCGACATAGGCCCGACTGCGCAGGTCCTTGCGCAGTTGACCGAAGAAGAGAGAAGAGACTGACAAGGGGTGATGCGATTCCCTGCTTCACGGGAAGCTGCATATATCCGGTCGTGTTCAGCCGTCCTCCCTGATGCTCCGGCTCGTTCCCCTCCCTTTTGTTTTTGGGTAAAGTATCAACTTGGCCTTTAACTTCTCGCTCTGACAGGAGTCCCCCCTTGCGCCAGCCCTGCCCCCATTGGGGGCGGGGGCGCATGCGATTCCTCTGTATTACCTAAAATCAGGGTGTAGGTAATACAGAACTATCGCAACCGGGGGGCCATAGCGGCGGGGCGAAGCCCCGGGGGCGTCAGCGTTTTTCGATCATCGGTTGATGCACTTTTTCGCTTTCCATTTCCTGGTATGCATTTTTTCTCATTTTTCTCTCGTAAATCCGTCTTGAACAAAGGGGTTAAAGTAACACGTTACCCTTGTTTTTTTATTGGGATTTACTCTGTCCGAATGCAGACACACCGCATTCACCGATAGCCGGTATCCATACCTTTATGCTATTATGCGCATATGAGTAATAATCAAAGGTTGAGATCATGAAAGTATGTTTTACCGCACAGGGTGCGACCCTCGAATCCCTCTCGGAGGAACGGTTCGGGCGTGCGCCATATTTTATCATTGTTGAGAGCGAGAACGGGTCCGTTGAAGCGATCAGGAACCCGTATGCCGATGGCGGGGGTGGCGTCGGCCCCAAGGCAGCCCAGGTCCTCATCGCGAACAACGTACAGGCACTGGTCAGCGGCCAGGTCGGCGGGAACGCAAAGGAAGTCCTTGCTGCTGCAGGGATTGCTATGTATACATTCAGCGCCGGAGGCTCGGTAAAGGATGCGCTCGACCAGTTCACGAAAAACACTCTTGCCCGATCCGGGTAGGAAGATGCAGGAAACCATACGCAGACGGGATGATCTGAAAATGGAATTATCGCAGGATCCGTAATGAAACTCGCTGTTGCAAGTGGCAAGGGCGGCACCGGCAAGAGCATGGTAGCAGCAAACCTTGCCTATACGCTCTCCCGGACTGAGCCCATTTCCCTGGTTGACTGCGATGTCGAGGAGCCCGACCTCCACCTCTTCTTTCCGGCACCGGTAACAAAACGCAATGTCACCGTGCCGGTGCCCGTCATCGACGAATCTGTCTGCGATCGCTGCGGGAAGTGCGGGGAGTTCTGCCGGTACGGCGCGATCACTGTGCTGCCCAACCGGGTCCTCTTTTTTGCGGAGCTCTGCCACTCGTGCGGCGGCTGCATGCTGGTCTGCCCGAAAAAGGCAATCCATGAAGAGCAAAAACAGATCGGAACCGTTTCATTTTCACTGCCGTTTCCCGATCTGAGCCTGTTCACCGGCACCCTGGACACCGGCAGCCCGCATGCAGTTCCGGTGATCAGGGAGGCCAAGAAGCAGGCAGCAGCAGCAGGAGATCCCGTCATGATTATCGATACGGCTCCTGGAACCTCCTGCCCGGTGGTCGAGGCGCTTGAAGGGTGCGATGCCTGCATCCTTGTTACGGAGTCCACCCCGTTCGGCCTGCACGACCTTCAGCTTGCCGCGGACGTAGCCGCCCGTCTGGGTATCCCCGCCGGTATCGTCATCAACCGAAGCGACGGGAACGATGAAGAAACCCTCCGGTTCTGCACCGACCATGACCTCGATGTCATGATGACCATCCCCTTCAGTCGTGAGATCGCCGCCATCCAGAGCCGGGGGGACCTTCTCTCCCGGGCACGGCCGGAATGGCAGAAGGACTTCATGGCCCTTTTTTTAAAATGCAGGGCTCTTGCCGGGGTGGACTGATGATCCGGCTTGCGGTGATAAGCGGCAAGGGCGGGACGGGAAAGACGATGATCACCGCTGCGCTTGCCCACCTCTTTCAGGGAAGCCTCGTGCTTGCCGACTGCGATGTGGACGCAGCAAACCTGGAACTCATCCTCAGCCCGACACTGATCCGGACCGAACCGTTCATGGGGATGAAGACGGCAGTGATCGACCCTGCCCTCTGCGTCAGGTGCGGGGAGTGCGGGGAGCACTGCCGGTTCAATGCAATTGAATATCTTGCGGATACCTGCCGGGTGAAGCCGCTCCGCTGCGAGGGCTGTGCGGTCTGCACGTATGTCTGCCCGGCTTCCGCTGTCACTATGCAGCCGCGACAGACCGGCGAGATCAGATACTCAGAGACCTCACGGGGGCACCTCGTACATGCACAGCTCGTGCCGGGCGCGGGCAACTCCGGGCTGCTTGTCCATGCGGTCAAGAAAACAGCAATGGAGCGCGACGGCACCTGTGATCGCTTCATCATCGATGGTCCGCCCGGCACCGGCTGCCCGCTCATCTCCACCATCAGCGGCGTGGATGCCGTGCTGGTTGTTACCGAGCCCAGCGTATCGGGGCTCCATGATCTCCGGCGGGTAGTGGCGGTCTGCCGGCAGTTCCGGCCCCGGATTTTTGTCGCCATCAACCGCTTCGACCTGGATGCGTTCCAGGCAGAAGAGATCGAAGCATGGTGCCGCGGGGAGAACATCCCCCTGATCGGGAAGGTCCCCTTTGATCCTGCGGTGATCCGCTCGGTACGGGAAGGAATCCCTGTCACGCAGGCAGGCGCATCCCCCGCAGCGCAAGCCATTCAAAGACTGGCAGCTATTCTTGAACAGGAGCTGAATCGCGTTGGCAACCAGCGATGAAAACGGGGAGTGCTGCCGCCGGAGGGGCCGGCCGCGGATGAGTCGGGTGCTCGAGAACGGACCGGCCGCGCGGTGCTATGCGCCGCAATGCAACTCTGAATCAAAAGACGAAGGGGTCCTGCTGCTGCCGGAGGAGATGGCAGCCCTGAGCCTGATCGACCTCCAGCAGATGGAGCAGGAGCAGGCCGCAGCAGTACTTGGCGTTTCCCGGAAGACTATCTGGCGGGACATCCACGAGGCGCGGCGCAAGATCGCCGATGCTCTCATCAACGGAAAAACGATCCAGATGGCAGGATGCACCCGCAGTCTCGAAGGCCACTGCCCGAAAAAGAATCAGGATATCTGCCCGAAAAGCGGGGGCGGTTCCTGCCCCAGAATCATCGGGAAACCCGGTCTGGACACCCGTAAATCCAAAAAGACGGATCCGGTCACAGGATAGTCAATGTATCACGGGACCGTGGAGTTGCCGGCATGAGCCCGAACCACATCTTTGGACCGGTCCTTTCCCGCAGACTCGGGCTCTCGCTTGGAGTTGACCTGATCCCATTCAAGACCTGCTCATATGACTGTGTGTATTGCGAGTGCGGGCATACCACGGATAAAACCATAACGCGGCAGGAATTTTTCCCCGCTGAAGAGGTGATGGCCGAACTCCGGGGAGTGCTTGCTTCCCTCCCGCACCTTGATACCATCACGCTTGCCGGTTCCGGTGAACCAACACTGTCCCTCTCCCTCGGGCCGGTCATCGCGTTTGTGAAACGCGATTATCCGGACTATAGGCTCAGTGTCCTCACGAACGGGAGTCTCATGACCAATGCGGGTGTGCGTGAGGAACTTCTTTTTGCAGACCGGGTTATTCCGACCCTGACTTCGGTTTTTCAGCCAACGTTTGAGCGCATCCACCGTCCGCATCCTTCCCTGAGGATAGAAGCGATCATCGACGGTTTTATCCGCTTCCGGAAAATGTATGAAGGGGCCCTCTGGCTCGAAGTATTTATTATTCCCGGAGTAAATACCACGGACGCCGAACTGGAAGGGCTCAAAGCGGCATGTGAACAGATCAATCCGGACCTTGTCCAGCTGAACACGCTCGACCGGCCCCCTGCTGAAGCATGGGTGATGGCGGCAACGGATGCCGAACTGGAACGCGTTTGTGACGTAATCGGGAGGACCGGTATTGAGGTCGTCGGCAGGAAACATCCCGTCTCCCGGACAACCAGATCAATAATGGACGCCACAGATCTAATCCGCGCAACGCTCGCCCGCAGACCATCTACCGTGAAAGACCTTGTGCAGACCACCGGTTTGAGCGGGGGCGGGGTGATAAAAATCCTCGGTATGCTCGAACGAAACGGAGAGGTGGCCTCGCAGCGTGGGGCACGCGGGGTTTTTTATGCAATCACACCAGGAAAAAATAATTGAGGGGGATATCTGAATGCACACAACAATTCTCGTGGACAACACCGCGCTCTTCGACCGGATGTTTATCGCTGAGCACGGGTTCTCTGCATACATAGAGGCGGACGGAAAACGGGTCCTTTTCGATACGGGCTACTCTGACGCCGTAGTGAGAAATGCGGAGAAGATGAAGATCGACCTGCTCGATCTGGACTACATTATTCTGTCGCACGGGCACTTCGACCATACCGGGGGGCTCTGGCACCTGCTCCGCCGGTTCATGGAGGCAGCCATCGAGGACATCCCTCACCGGTTCCCCCGGCTGATCGCCCACCCCCGCTGTTTCCTCCCCCGTCCCAAATCACCCCTCGCTGACATCGGGGCCTTCCTTTCCGCCGAAAATGTGCAGCGGGTCATGCCGCTCGAACTATCGGCTGGGCCGGTCAGTCTCTCGCCCAACCTCTTCTACCTTGGCGAGATTGAACGGAAGTTCCCTTTTGAGACCTCCTTTTCAGGGCCCAGGCAGATCGTACTGCCGGATGGCAGCACTCAGGAGGATCGAATTCTTGACGATACTTCACTCGCATTCCGGAGCCGCGACGGGCTCGTGGTCATCACGGGATGCGCCCACGCGGGGATCTGCAACACGGCCGAGTATGCAAAGAAGATATGCGGGGAACGCCGGATTTCCAGTATCATCGGCGGGCTCCACCTACGCACGGCTGGCCCGCAGCTCGATGGCACACTTGCCTATCTTAAAGACCAGAACCTTGCCAGCCTCCATGCCTGCCACTGTACATCCATCCTGGCAAAGGTCGCACTTGCAGGAGTTGCCCCGCTGGCAGAGACCGGTGTGGGGCTCCGGCTGGAGTATGCAGACCGGTGAGATCCGGAGACGATTCAATGAGTGATAATCACGAGGTCTTCCCGGTATTATGCGCCAGTTACCTGGAAGGATAGTGGCGACGGCTCAAGTACCAGCCAGGCCGGCTTGCTGATTGGTATGTCCGTTCGGGCGATACGGTCCTTGATATCGGGTTTGGGCCAGGCTTCTTCACCTAACCCATTGCGCGGCATCGGTGAACCGGGGCAGGTGATAGCGGGGAGGTCCAGGAATGTCCCCTTGTTTGTGCTCTTCGGGGAGAGTCTCTCATATTTGCCAAAAGAAGATTTGTTCCTGACAGAAATGCCGATGCCTTCCCGGTTCAGAATCGGTAATTCCCACCCTCAATTTTTATCGTCTTGCCGTACGTCAGCGCATCGGCAATCTTTCTCCGGGCAGAGACCACCAGCCGGTGAAATGTGGGTTGGGAAATTTCCATCAACGCGGCACACTCAATCTGGTCGAGCCCTTCGAGGTCCTTGAGCCTCACCGCTTCAAATTCATCGACAGAAAGGATCGCCTCTTCTGGCTCGTTAACTCTTCCTTCCGCCGCAGGTCCGAATGATGTGAAAGAAGGCGGGAACCCCACCCTCCTGCAACGTCGTCTTCCTGGCATTACTCAAGAGTGGTAAGCCGTTTCTGGATTTCAGTCTTTTCTGCCTCGATGCGTTTGAGCTCTGCCTCGAGGAGCTGTTTCTGCGCTTCCTTGCCCAGCGGTTCCTGTTCGGAAAACGAATTCCAGCAGAACCCCCGGCCCCGACCGAAGCGCCGGCCGAATCCCTGACCAAATCCTCGTCCATATGCCATACCTCTTCCACAGGGGCCCATGCCCCTTCCCGTACCGGTTCCATAACCGGCCGGGCCTGTCTGATCTAATCCTGGCATTGTTTCTGCCTCGTGATATGAATATATATTCGCATATTTTTAAGTGCATTGCACCGGGCAACCCGCTGCCACGCAGATTCCAGTACCCTTTCAGAGAAACCGGCAAGCAAAGAAGATGGTCGGTGATGTCATGGGCAGCGCCATCATCCAACAGGAGGTTCAGGGTATCAGCGGTAACTGCCGGTATATCTCCCTTGCCACACGGCGCAACGGAAGACCCAGTTTAAGGGCAATCTTTTTCATATCCTCGTACTCAGGTTTGACGGCAATGACATGGTCACCGGCCCGGGAAGTCTTTACCCGTATGGTGAAGGATTGCTCGTTCACCGTGACACGAATCTTCTCGCTTTTTCTGTCAGCGACAAGGCGGGGTTCTTCCCGCACCCTGACCCCAAGTGTGCCGGTCTCGTCCATAAGAATACGGATCATCACGGGGTAGTGCTCCCGCGTGGTGATGACGGTCATGACATGGACAGGACGGTTTTTCTTTCCTGATGCCGGCGTAATGAAAACATCCACTGCACCGGCCGCAAAGAGTCTCTCGCGGGCAAACCCGATTACTTCACCGTCCACGTCATCGAGATTGGTTTCGAGAACAACAATTCGCTCTTCGGTCAAATCATCGATCTCTCCCTCGACAACCCGGAGGATATTTGAGCAGGAGCCGTTCTTCATTGAACCGGCTCCATAACCGATGCGCACGGGTGTCATGGCCGGAAACCGGGTCACGACCCCCGCAAGGTTGGCAAGGAGGGCTGCACCGGTCGGTGTCGTAAGTTCCATGGCGAGGGAACTCTCAGAAACCGGTAACCGGTGCCGTGCACAGATCTCCAGGGACGCCGGAGCCGGCCCCCCTACATCACCACTCATCGTATGGATCATCCCCCCGCCAAGAGCAGGGGGTGTTGTGTACATCGGGCAACCGAAGAGTCCGGCATCTTCCAGGATGGCAAGGGGACCAAGGATGTCGAATATTGTATCAACGGATGCGAGTGTATGACATGATGCGGCCTGCGGGTGAAGCCGGTTTTTTACCGATACGAGATCGCCGAGGATGGCATGCGCCATTGCCGTTGCAGGAGGGGAGAGCCCTATCTTATCGATAACCTCCTGCATTTCGTGTGCAATATCATCCGATCCCCCCTGTTCCTCTTCAAGAGTGATGGAGAGGAAGGCTGCACTGAAGGGTTTCTCCACCCGTTCGAGCGAGATCTCGAAGACAGTGCAGCGGGGAAGTGCGGCGATCGCATCTGCAAGCGCGAGCAGGGGTTCTGCCGAACCGGTGAGATCGGCAAGGGCGGCGCAGAGCATGTCCCCTGCCATGCCCCCGGTCCTGGGATCAAGCAGAATCGCGTTCATTTATGGCGGCGGGAACGGTTCGTTGATCTTCGCAAATACTTTCTGTGCAAGTTTTGCAACGTCCTTTGCCTTGTCACCGGCGCCCGGAATTGCCCGGGTCAGGAACGCCCCGTCCTCGGCCTTGTCCGCTGCATCGACCGCATCCATTCCGAGGATTGCTGCGACTGCTGCAGGGACCGTGACATTGATAATGGTATGACCGATATACTGGAGTTCCTGCGTCAGGACTGCCCCGCAGAAGAGGGCAACCGGCCAGTCAGGGTTATCGCGGTTCTTCCCCTTCAGCGCAAAGTCAGGCACTTCTTTTCCGCTCAGGTTCTCGACATGGTACTTCTTCCCGTCGATAGTGACATCATAAGAGACATTCGAGTCAAAGCCCCAGTAGCGTGCGGTGAACTTGTCCGTGCGCCTGCCGTGGGGCTTGATGCTGGTGAATTTCAGGGCGATCTTCCTGCTGGTGAATGCAGAGAGAACTGCCGAACCCCGGCGCTCCACGTAGTCCCTGCGCTCTTCATCAAGGATCCGCGTCGCATCTGCCACGGTCTTACCGCCCGTAATGATGTCATAGGTATGTGCAGCACGCCGGTAAATTGCCCGGTCCCTCACACCTTCTGATGCAAGAATGCAGGCTTTTGTGATCTTCCCGCGTGTCACCTGCTCTGCTTTTCGCGAGATCGTATTGAGCCCGCAGAGCGCCATTTCAGGATCAATGAACGAGTTCATCTTGTAGTCCCGGATCACTTCGGCAACTGCAAAAACATCACCGTTGTGTTTCATAAGGAGCCGGAGGGCCGGCACGCAGTCGCCTTCAAGATGGCCGAGCGGTGGATTAACCGGCCCCCCGGAGAACCCGGCTCCGATCATGGGGGCTTCCTCGAATGCGGCAAATATTTCGGACAAGGCCATCGAGCCGATGACCGACGGGCCGCCGATGTCCTTGAGAATCAGCCCGAATTCGCCGATGACCTTGGCAGTATCATATTCTTCGTGCGTTCCTCTGATATGGAGTTTTTCAGGCATTTTCGCAGCGTCGCGTGCCCCTTTCCCTGCAAGGTACGATGAGTCTACCTTACCAAACTTACCGAACTCTTCCCCTAAAAGAGCGTCCGGGTGCACGATCTCCATCGTGACTGCTGCGCCGATAAGGGCAGGCCACAGCGCGAGAGGAGTGACACCGGTCCCCGCCATGCTGTTCATCATTGCAAGGGTGCCCGCATGTGCGGCGTTGTAGGCTAATTCGGGAATGTTGTAGTCCTCTCCCAGGGCAGAGTGACCGTAAATTGCACCGCCCGATATAAACGGCGGGAGAATCGCGCCATCCACCTTGGTGAGTTTTTTATCCATCATTGCCTGGTAAATGGCAAGGTATGCCGGGAACGACTGAATCCGGTGCGTAGACTTGCCGGTGACCAGCGCGATTGCGCTGGTCCGTGCAGCACCGGCATGTATCCGTGCGATGGCACCAAGCTTCCGGTTGCCGAGCGGGACCCCGGACCTGGCGCAGGATCCGGAGAAATACGCAAGTGATGCGACAATAAGAGCGGCATTCTCCGGTGCGGCCCCGGCATTCATCGCTGCATGGATTGCCTTTTTTATCACCATATCAAGGGGCAGTTCCCCGACGGAGGCATCCACAACGGTCATCCGCCCCATCAGGCTCATTTCGGGTCCGGAAATCGTACAGAAGATATCTTCAGCAATAGAGTTGGCAGCTGCAAAAACCGGTATAACAAGTGCACCATGCCCTTTCGTCGCAGCTTCGATTTTATCGTTGGTCATTGAGTCGGGCTCAAAGGTTGAGGCCATCGTAGCTGCAAAAACGACTTTATCCTTTTCGTGGATATCTGTCATCATCAACACTTCCTGATGAAATAGTCCAGAATAGACAATCCAGGTTATTTAATATATTGCACTGATGGCCAGAACCCTGTCTCGGGTATTCTCAGGTTTTTCTTCTATGGATGTCACGGATTAGAATAGACCGGGAATGCATGTTTGCATCCGCACAAATACGATGAGGACAGGTATGTCGTGATAAAAAGGTTTAATTATTTATGCGCTTATGGGAAACAATAGAGGAATCTGCCGGTCATTATATGGCTAACTGGAGATACCGTGGGCCCGCCACGTGTTCCAACCGTGCTGCGCCACCTCCTGTGCTTTCCAATGATTGATAATCCTGTCCGGATGACCAGAACGGATAATTCCGTACAAAGAAAGGGTTCTGGCAGGTTCCCGGCGTTCTGTGACGTGTGGTGCAGGTCCATCGTGCTACCAATCGCCAGACATGAATCGTGATGAGGCGGGTCAAACCACGAGTGGAGTGATTTGAGATGGTTGACAAGAAAAAAGAACAGGAACTAATGGATCTGGAAAAAAAGATCGGAAAAGTGCCAAAATTTTTCAGAGAACTGACAGAAAAAGAACCTGAAATGTACAGACTTGTGATGAAAATGGAGGGGCATGTCTGGGACGATGGTGCCCTGACACGGAAGACCAAGAAGCTGATTGCCATTGCAATTGCAGCTGCACTTCGTGACCAGCACGCAGTTCATGCCCAGATGGCAGGAGCCGCAAACCTCGGTGTAACCAAAGCAGAAGTTGAAGAGGCACTGCGGGTCACCTTCCTGCTCTCCGGTATGCCTGCTTATGTTTATGGAAGGGCCCAGATGGATGAAGTGATGAAATGAACGGAGGTAAATGATGGAATCTTCTGAATGTATCTCACTCCCCGTTATCGGGGAACCGGCACCGGATTTTGAGGCCGAGACCACTCACGGCCCGATTAAACTCTCGGGTTTCAAAGGAAAATGGGTTGTTTTATTCTCCCATCCGGCGGATTTCACACCGGTCTGTACCACGGAGTTTCTTGCATTTTCCGCTATTTATGAGGAACTGAAGGCACTCAATGTCCAGCTTGTCGGCCTCTCCGTGGACAGTGTTTCGGCCCATCTTGCATGGGTGCATGCCGTCAAGGAGAAGATGGGGATCCAGATCCCATTCCCGATCATCGCTGACCTGACCATGACCGTCTCCAACAAGTACGGGATGATTCACAAGGGACAGAGCTCGACAGCAGCAGTCCGGACGGTCTTCTTCATCGATGACAAGGGGATCATGCGGGCAATGCTCTATTATCCCCTTCAGAACGGGCGGTACATGCCCGAGATTATCCGCCTGGTCAAAGCGCTCCAGACAACAGACAAGTACAAAGTGGCAACGCCGGCGAACTGGCAGCCGGGAGATAAAGTGGTTGTCCCGGCACCCAAGACCGCGGCCGAGATGGAGAAGCGGCCGGCCGAGGGCTACGAGTGCAAGGACTGGTATCTCTGCTTCAAGAAGATTTGATTACCCTTTTTCACGATTGGATTAAAACCCACCTTTTTGCATTATCGTCACAAGAAAAATTCTCTGTCATTCAAAGTCCTCACTTTGCCGTAAATCCCACAGGCATGGCTATTCCGGGATACTGCAGCTCACCTTCCTTCGCTCGGGAACACCTCCCACGGCCTATAGTGATACTTTTTTTTGAAGAGGAACAATAAACGAAGAGTAAAACCCTTTTTTGGATCTCAAAGCGAGCTGGAAATAATTAACCTACTAAAAAATGATGATTGTACAGGTGGTTCTGGTGATAATTTCCAATTCACTCATCAGAGCATATTTCTCTCGTGAACTGAATAGTTAGTATTGGTATATCTGATATCAGGGAAAAAAAGACCATGGGAGATCCAATCAAACTGGGAATCATCATCTGCGACCGGTACCGGACCTGTGCCGGGGGCAAATGCCTGCGGGCACTGCGCAACCGCGAAGGCGCGTTCGAGCGATACAAGGGAAAAGACGTGGAACTGGTCGGTTTTGCAACCTGCAACGGGTGCCCTGGCGGAAATGTCGAGTACGTGCCGCAGGAAATGAAGAACAACGGGGCAGAAGTCATCCACCTTGCCACCGGCCTGATTGTCGGGTACCCGCCGTGCCCACGGATTTCTTATTTTTCCCGGTTTATTAAGGAGAAGTACGGGATGGACGTGGTTGTTGGCACGCATCCGATCCCCCAGAAATATTTCACAACCCACCAGAATCTCGGCTCATGGGATTCAGGTGCGTGGAAAGAGCTGATTGCACCTACGCTCACAGATGAGAAAACCCGGCTTGCATATGATTAGGCAGGCCGTGTCGTGCCTGGCGATGTAAAGGGGGTGGGGCAGGTGCACAAGAGAGAGATACCGGCAAAAAAATCTGCACGAATACCCCTTTACGGAGTTCTTTTCCAGATGGAACAGATCGAATCCAGGGAGACGTACCTGGTATGACGAGGGATGGCAGGGAGAAGGTATACCGCAAAATAGCTGAAACGTACGATAAAGCGGCCAGCGCTATTGAATGGAAGGGCCCGTCGCTGGTCTTCAGGCTTATGTCAGATTGTATCCGGCCGGACCAGACTGTCCTCGACATCGGGATCGGCACCGGCCTGGGGTCGGAGCCCTTTTTCAGGGGGGGACTCCGTATATACGGGATGGATATCAGCAGCTCGATGCTGGAGGTCTGCCAAAAGAAGGAGATTGCCGCCTGCCTTGTCCTGCACGATCTGACACAATTCCCGTACCCGTTCGATGACGGCTCCATCGATCATGCCATCTCCACCGGTGTCTTCCATTTCTTCCCTGATCTTAACATGATTTTTCACGAGGTTGCCCGGATCCTGCCTGACGGTGGCAGGTTCGCCTTTATTACCGGAGACCGCCGTCCTGAAGAACCGGCCGGGATCCTAGCTGGACCGGAACAGACCGGCACGGGCGGATCTGTCACGATGTACTGCCATACACTGGGGCAGGTCACCTGCTGGCTTGTCAAAAACGGGTTCCGGCTGGCCGGTTCCGTGGAATTCACCATCTGGATGAACGAACAGCACACAAAGGAATTTCCTGCCCGGGCGTACCTTGCAGAGAAGTGCAGTCCGATTCATGAGGAGTGAAGATAAAAAAGGTGAACTCCCCCGCAGGGCATGGCACGAGTATTCAAATGATTATTTCATGCCTGGTCTCCCACAGTACTATAATGACAGCACGTCCGACCATGACAGTCCCTGAAGCCGCTACCGTGCTCGGCGTCACCGGCGGGGCAAGTATCAATGGCATTCATAACCGCTTCCGCGAACTGGCCAAGGAATGGCACCCCGACACTTCCCGCTATGACCCCACCCTGTCGCATGATATGTTCATCCGGATCAGGGAAGCGTATAACATCCTGACGGATTACTGCATGAACTATGAGATATCGTTCAGGAAAGAAGATATCCGGAATGGGTCGGGATACGATTCAAAGGAGTTCTGGATGAGTCATTTTGGCGATGACCCGATCTGGGGCTGAATATCCTCTCTGGCTGTCGTTGGGATCCCGGTACGTCTTCGCTCCGGTATTGCATATCCTGCCTCCGGTAATCCGGGTATTCTCTCCTCAACGGTCACGGGAGACGCCCGGCATACAAAAAGGAGGCAATCCTCTTCTCCTGAGAATAGTAATATCAAAAGGTTTTAACCATTTATGCGCATATGAGTAAATATGGTAACCGGTATGAGACCGGGAAATGAACCATCTGAGGATTGACATGAAAGTAGCTATTGCAAAAGAAGGGAACGAAGTGTCCGGGCATTTCGGACACTGCACCGAATATGCGGTCTTTGACATTGCGAACAAGAAGATCACAAAAAAAGTAATTTTACAAAGCCCGGGGCACGAGCCGGGAAAGCTGCCGGTATTTCTTGCCGGGCATAAGGTTACACACGTCCTTGCAGGCGGCATGGGTCCCCGGGCCGTGGACCTGTTCTGCGAAAATAATATCGAGGTATTTCTTGGGATATCCGGGCCGATCGATGAGGTTATCAAGGACTTCATTACCGGAAATATTGTCTCCGGTGAGAGCAGCTGCACCCATGGCGAGGAAGGGCACGAAGGGTGCGGGCATTAACCCCCACAAGCAGAATATACGTCGTAATGAGATGGCCGAAAATTCCGAACCAGCGCGATATGCGATTGTAGATCTGAAAAGGATACCACAAAATTATTTGAGATAATCTGGAGACCGTGATAATAATGACCGAACATACCGGTGTCCCACCGGAAACGAAGGGTGCTCCCCACGCCCCAAAAGGACTTCCACCGAAAGCAAAGATCGATGTGAAACATGTAATTATCGTCTTGAGCGGCAAAGGGGGCGTGGGCAAATCCACCGTATCCGTCAACCTTGCCTCAGCCCTCGCAGCTCATGGCAGGCAGGTCGGATTGCTCGATCTCGACATTCATGGCCCGAACATTCCCAAGATGCTCGGTATTGAGGACCAGCGGCCCGCCGTTCTGGAGAACCACATGGAGCCGATCCACGTAACCGGGAACCTCGCGGTCATGTCAATGGCTTTCCTGCTGCCGGATACCAGTTCGCCGGTCATCTGGCGAGGTCCGATGAAGATGGCGGTGATCCAGCAGTTCCTCGCTGATGTAACCTGGGGGGCACTCGATTACCTGATCGTTGACCTCCCGCCAGGGACCGGAGACGAAGCACTCTCCATTGTCCAGCTGGCGCCGAATGTCCAGGGCGCGGTTATTGTGACCACACCGCAGGATGTAGCTGTGCTCGATGCGGTGAAGGCCGTGAAGTTCATCGAGAAACTGGAACTGCCGGTCATCGGCATCATCGAGAACATGAGCGGGATGATCTGCCCCCACTGCGGGGATACTATTGACATCTTCGGCAGGGGCGGTGGCGAGAAGGCGGCAAAGGAACTGGGTGTACCCTACCTTGGCGCTATCCCGCTTGATCCGGCAATGGTGAAAGCCGGAGACGAGGGTCGTCCGTATGTCCTCCGGCATGCTGATACGCCCACGTGGAAGGCCGTGGACGCCGTGATGGAAAACCTGATTAAACGGGTTGAGTCCTGAAAGAGTCTTTAAAAAGGAACACGGATATGAGAAAATATCCAGGTATCCCTGAACTACTGGAGCAGTTCATGCAGGAACAGGGTGCTGATGAACGGTGGGTTACCGTGCAGGAACTCCGCGAACGGTTCGGGCTGACGCGGTACCAGGGTAACACGGTCTCCGGTTTTTTACGCAGGCTGGAGTCCGGACCCTTTGGGAAGTTCCCCTTCATTGTTGCAAGTATTACCCGGGCAGAGGGTGAAAATCCGTCAGATCCCAAGAAGTGCCGGTACCTTCTGAAGCTGCGGATTACTCACTTACTACAACGGAAACAAATGAAACCAGCGGAGTCTGTTCATGGCTCATTCTGATGCCCCAACCATTCTTGAAAAGTTTATGGAAGATTGTGGGGAGACACAATGCTGGGTTACGGTCAATGAACTCCGGACGTATTTCGATCTGGATGAATTTTCATCTCCGGCGATCTCGGGTTTTCTGCAACGGATTTACTGCGGACCTTTTTTCCGCTTCCCTTATCGTGTGGAACGAATTGAAAAAGTCACCCTTCCAAAACCGCACCCCAGGATTGTTAAAAAGTATCTGGTAACGAGGAGACCGCAGGCACGCAAACGGGATCCTGAGTTTCGCGAGATACCATCCTTTGCCAGAGATATTCAGGCTGGTGAAAGAGGACAACCGAGTGCTGACACCAATACCACGCGAAAAGGAAAGGGGGATATATGCCGGGGCATATCAGGGGTAAATTGAAGTCCGGAGGATCTGGTTTCATGAAGAGGGGGCGGAAGGGGAAAAACGCTGATATCCCCCAGGTAAGTCGGCAAAAAGTGAAAGGTATTCAACCCGCGAATACGCCCCGTTCTCAATTATCCAAAACAGATACTCACGATCTTTTTACAGACTATGATGCGGTTGAAATTTTTAACCGGGTGTTATTGAAAAAGCGTGATGCTAACCATCAGGAAATTTCATAACATCTGGTAAAACATGTCCCGGCCCGTATCGTAGACCAGGTGACCGATCTCCCGATTATTGGGATGATTACCGGGGATAGGAAAGTGAACCACCCCTTGGTAAATTGACCAATTCCCCTGCCGGTTGCCGGACAGGGGACGGAATAAGTATCGCGCAGCTTCTTGATGGCGTCCATGTACGCCTGCTCGCTCGTGGCAATATTTTTGAAGATGCGTAGCTTGTACTTGTCGTATATCGTGAGATACACATCTCGTGCTGCTTTCTCTTCTTCACGCAATTGGGTCAGCCAGGAGATCTCATCATCGGTCAATGCCAGAGTCTGCGCGGAACCAGCTGAAGGTGTGACTGCCCCTCAATAAGGATTCCCATTCATTGAACCCGGACCCTGAGCTCCCGCGGCTAAGACACCGGCGGGGAGGAGGATCAGGGCAAAGACTGCTTTACCCGGTTCACCTGCGGGTTCATTCCCTTGACGACATCAACGTACACCTTTGTATCATCGATGACGAATTTCTGCCCCGCGTTTCTTTTTTACCTAGCTCACATCAGCGTGCCGGGCAGCTATCGCTTCCGTCATCAACTTCCTGATTACGTTCTGCATGGTGCTGCAACTCCCGTCACCAGTATCAAAAGGGGTGCCTGTTAGGCAACCATTGTAAATCCCCGGGCACATACAGGGTTTCCCGGTCAGATTCCTGAAAACACACAATTGTTGGGGATAAGTGTTATATACCGCCATAAGGGATTAGCATCTATCCAGAAGAATGGTGTGAGTGAGATGGCCGAGGAACCAAAACCCCAGCTGATCCGGGAGCAACTCGATGTCTGCGAGCTCGACAGGGCACGGATGTCGCTTATGAACCCGGCATTGATTGAGCAGAAGAAGAACGAGCGGACTACCGATGAGAACGCCAAGCCGGTCCTTGAACTGATGATGAGGGAGGGCATCGAGACGGTCTGGGATCGGTTCGAGATGCAGCAGCCCCCGTGCAAATACTGTGAAGCCGGCATATCCTGTTCCCGGTGCACCATGGGCCCCTGCCGGATCATCCCGCCCCACCGTATCCGGGGTGTCTGTGGAGCCGATGCCGACCTGATGGTTGCCCGGAACCTGCTGGATATGATAGCAACCGGGGCAGCGGCACATTCCGATCATGGCAGGGATATTGTTGAAACACTGTACCTTCTCGGCACAGGAAAAACAAAAGATTACAAGATTTCTGATCCGGCAAAACTCAAACGGATCTCGGAGGAATACGGCATAAAAACGGAGGGGAAGAAACCGGAACAGCTTGCTGTTGAACTGGGCAGTGCCATGCTTGAAGAGTATGGGATGAAGAAGAACACGCTCCAGTTCCTGAACCGTGCGCCGAAAGGGACCCGGGAGATCTGGGATAAACTGGGTATCACTCCAAGGGGCATCGACCGCGAGGTAGTGGATTCGATGCACCGCGTCCAGATGGGGGTCGGCGCCGATTATGTCAACATCCTTCTCCAGGGGCTGCGCACCGGGCTGTCCGATGGCTGGGGAGGATCGATGATCGGTACCGATGTCTCTGATATCCTGTTCGGCACGCCCACGATTTGCAGGTCGAACATGAACCTGGCCGTGCTGAAAGCGGATCATGTTAACATATCCGTGCATGGCCACAACCCGATGCTCTCAGAAGTGATCGTCAAAGCAGCTGCGGACCCCGAGATGAAAGCACTTGCCGTGAAGTATGGTGCGAAAGGGATCAACCTTGTCGGAATGTGCTGTACCGGCAACGAGCTGCTCATGAGAAAGGGCATCCCGATGACCGGCAACCATCTCAACCAGGAACTGATCATCGCAACCGGCGCTCTTGAAGCAATGGTCGTGGATTACCAGTGCATCTTCCCCTCGCTCCCCCGGACAGCAAGCTGCTATCATACCCGGATCATCTCTACAAGTTCGAAAGCCACGATTCCGGGCTCGTACTTCTTCGACTTCCATGCAGAGGATGCGTATCTCACCGCCAGGGCAATTGTGCGGATGGCCGTCGAGAACTACAAAAACCGGAACCCGCAGCGTGTCCTGATCCCGGGCGAACCGGTCCCGGTCATGGCGGGATTTTCCAACGAGGCGATAAAGAATGCTCTCGGAGGCTCGTTTAAACCGCTCATCGACCTGATCGCTGCCGGGAAGATCCGGGGAGCGGTCGGGATTGTCGGGTGCAACAACCCGCACGTGAAACATGACTTCGCCCACGTGACCCTGGCAAAGGAACTGATCAGGAAAAACATTCTCTGTGTCGAAACAGGCTGTGCCGCGATCGCATCGGGAAAAGCCGGCCTCCTGCGACCCGAAGCAGCCTCGCTCGCCGGCGATGACCTTCGGGCGGTCTGCGAGTCCTTAAAGATCCCACCGGTACTGCATATGGGCTCCTGCGTTGACAACTCCCGTATCCTCGTGCTCGCTGGGGAACTCGCAAACGCCCTCAACGTGCCGATCCACAAGCTGCCGATTGCCGGTTCAGCGCCGGAATGGTATTCCCAGAAAGCCGTTTCCATCGGGGCATACTTCGTTGCATCCGGTGTCTATACGGTGCTCGGCGTGATGCCTCACATAGCGGGAAGCCCACCGGTCGTATCCCTCCTCACCGAAGGACTGAAAGGGGCAGTGAACGCAAGTTTCGCGGTAGAACCTGACCCGCTCAAGGCGGCTGTGCTCATATCGGATCATATCGAACGCAAGCGGACCGAGCTCGGGATATGAGCCAATACGGGGAACCACGAGATACACAACTCGCAGGAAACAGCCATATTCATCACGCAGCTGGTAAGGATGGGATCCGCATCGTCATTACCGGGAAAGGGGGAGTTGGCAAGACCACCATCACTGCCCTCCTCGCCCACCTTTTTGCACAGGAAGGGTTTCGGGTGCTCGCCATTGACGGCGACCCCCAGCAGAATCTCGCAGTGACTCTCGGCGTCCCTCCAGAGAAAGCAGAGCAGATAATCCCGGTTTCAAAGAACGCTGAGTATCTCCGGAAAAAGACCGGGGCCGGCCCGGATAGTTCGCCGGGAGGCCTGCTCACCCTTAATCCGGATGTGAGCGATGTGGTGGACCGTTTCTCCATTCCAATTGCTGATAACCTGCGGCTCCTTGTCATGGGGGGAGTTACGCAGGCCGGTTCCGGTTGTCTCTGTGCTGAGTATACGCTTCTTACTGCAATCCTCCGGCACCTGCCGCTCCTTAAAGACGATGTGATCCTCCTGGATACCCCGGCCGGTCCTGAGCATTTCGGCAGGGCGGTTGCCGACGGATTTACCTGTGCGGTTGTTGTCGCGGATCCCTCCTACAATGCCCTGTCCGTAGCACGGGAATCTGCTGCCCTTGCACGACAACTCGGCATTGAACATATTATTCTTGTCGTGAACCGTGTCAGCAGGCCGGAGGACCGGGACAAAATCCGTGAGCGTGCAGGACATCTCGACGAGTTTTCCCCTATGATGCTGCTCTCCTTTGATGAGGGGGTTACTGCTGCGGAACCTGAAGTCTGCCCGCTCCTTTCGACCGGATCGGATTTCGTGCAGGCGATGAGATCTCTCGCCGCAACTATCTCCCATACATGCGAAGTGGGTTCGGTATCGCTACCACACGTGAATGATCCCCACACCCGTTTCCTGGACAGGACATAACGCTGAAAGCGCAATTTTTGACGCAAGCGGTGTGCAATGGCAGGCATGCACGGCATTGAGATGAAGGTCCTGAAGGTATTTCCCCGCCTTTCTCATTTGCTCCGGTGTCGGTGAGATGAGATGGAGACCCCCAATGATACCAGCAACCCCCGCTCCCGCACACGTCCCGGGCATATTCGGTTATATTGCAGATACCCGCGTGCGAGCAGCCGGTGATGATGACCAGTCCGTTATCGGAACGGAACGCGAGAGCGGTGTCATCGAGCAGCTGGTCGGGTTCCCGTGTGCCATCCGGGAGGATTATCCTCCTCTTCTCCGGATCCGCCGGTTCGAACGCGAACTGCCGGGGGATCTCCCCGAGGAACACCAGATCGTCAGTGATCCAGACCGTTGTATCGGACAGGGTTACCGCGAACTGTGATCTGGCCTCCGCCTCGCTCATAACCGGGTCGTTTTTCCTTCCAATTCCATCATGAAGGGATGAAAACCCTTTTACCCTGATGAAAGGAAAAAAACGTAATGAAAAATCCATTCCACATCATGATTATCCCGACCCTGGGGTGCCCATCCAAATGTAAATACTGCTGGAGCTCGGAGGAAGGGTCACCGGTCATGACTATCGACACCGTCAGGGATATCGTGGCATGGCTCAAAGGTTTCCGGAACGATCGCGTGACCTTTACCTTCCATGGCGGCGAGCCGCTTCTGGCCGGCGCGGACTTTTACCGGCAGGTACTACCCCTGCTTTCCGGTGAGCTTGCTGCGCTCACCCCCGATTTTGCGATGCAGACGAATCTCTGGCGGATGACACCGGAGATCGCCTCTGTGCTTGCGGAGTATCAGGTCCCGCTCGGATCGAGCATTGACGGCCCGGAGGAGATCACCGATTCACAGCGGGGAGCGGGATACTACGCGAAGTGCATGAAAGGCTATGAGATCGCCCGGAATGCCGGTCTTTCGGTGCGGTTCATCTGCACGTTCACCAATAAATCCGTGAAGCACCGGGAAGAGATCTTCAACTTCTTCAGGGAGAAGGGATTTGTATTAAAACTCCACCCGGCCCTGCCATCGCTCCGTTCAGAAAACCCGAAGGAGTGGGCACTGGAGCCGGGGGAATACGGCGATCTGCTTGTATATCTGCTCGACAAGTCGCTCGAGAATATCGGAAAGGTAGAGGTGATGAATATCAACGACCTCTGCCGGTGCGTCTTCACCCGCAGGGGAAGCGTCTGTACGTTCGTCAACTGCATGGGCAATACCTTTGCCATCGGTCCTGATGGGAGCATCTATCCCTGCTACCGCTTTGTCGGCATGCCGGAATGGGTTATGGGCAACGTGCGGGACAGGCCAACCATGGATCAGCTCATGCAGTCTGATCCCGGCCGCCGCATGACAGCATTCTCCGAGTACGTGGATGCCGCCTGTAAAGATTGTTCCCACATCAGATACTGCCGCGGGGGCTGTCCCTATAACGCGATCGCTCCTTCCGGCGGGTCGCTGGATGGCGTGGATCCCCACTGCGTTGCCTACAAGCGGATCTTCGACGAGCTCAACGATCGGCTGAACAAGGAGATGTTCGACGAGCCAATGCCGGGTTTTGGGGGGCCGTCATTGAGGAAACCGAAGAAACCAGGCGTGATGGCACTGATGCGATCGGTGGTGGGGCGGTGAGCCGGAAGGTTGCCAGTATCAGGCAGTGATTTCTCCCGTTTACCATGCTACCCGGAACCCGTGGAACTCTCCCGCTGCCGGCCCATTTTCCACGACAATCTCCCCGACCCGGATGATGGGATCGTTTTTTGCTTGCGCCAGATGGAGGAATTCATCGAGAGCAGCAGGTGAGCTCTCAGCCACTATCTCGACCGTGCCGTCCGGCAGGTTCTTCACGTAACCGTGCACTCCGGTTGCATGCGCACATTCCACTACAAAGGACCGATAGCCGACACCCTGTACCCGGCCTTTTGCAACGGCGTGGATCCGCTCCATGCACTACAGTTCAGGAACCTGCAGCGATAAAGGTTGGGAAAGGAGATGGGGAGGTACCATCACTCCAGTGTCTTCTGGGGCGTATTGAGATGCTTTTTTGCAGCAGGCGTGACTTCCCTGCCCTGGGGCGTGCGCTTGATAAACCCGATCTGGATCAGGTACGGCTCATACACATCCTCAATCGTCCGAACTTCCTCACCAACCGAGATAGCTATGGTCTTTACCCCGACCGGTCCCCCGTTGAAATCACGGGTAATCACCGAGAGGATACGACGGTCCAGTTCATCAAGACCCAGCTGGTCGATCTGCAGCATGGCAAGGGCTTGTCTGGCTATCTCCAGCGTTATCGTGCCATCCCCCCGGACAATGGCATAATCCCTCACCCTCCGCAGCAGCCGGTTGACAATCCGTGGCGTGCCCCGGCTCCGTTTTGCGATCTCCTCTGCACCATCCGAAGTCACCGGGATCTTCAGGATCGACGCGCTCCTTTCTGCTATCCGTACCAAGTCGGATGGAGTATAGAGATTGAGCCGGGAGGCGATCCCGAAGCGATCCCGGAACGGTGCACCGAGAAGTCCCTGCTTGGTCGTTGCCCCGATAAGGGTAAAATGTTCCAGGTTCAGTTTGATCGAGCGTGCGCTCGGCCCCTCACCAATCATCACGTCGATGAAAAAATCCTCCATCGCCGGGTACAGGATCTCCTCAACGACCGGGTTAATCCGGTGAATTTCATCGATAAAGAGAATATCCCCCCGCTTGAGCGGGGTCAGGAGTGCAGCGATATCCCCGGGTTTCTCCAGTACGGGGCCGGTCGTAGACCGTATCTCCACTCCCATCTCGCGGGCAATGATATGGGCAAGCGTGGTCTTGCCCAGCCCCGGCGGTCCGGAGAAGAGGATGTGGTCGATGGGTTCACCCCGTTTCTGTGCGGCTACGATTGCGATCTTCAGGCTCTCCTTGACCTGCACCTGCCCGACAAATTCCTCCAGCCGGTCCGGTCGTATGGTGGGGTCGTCGCCCTCTTCGATCAAAGGTTCCGGTGAGATGACCCGCTCTGCCATCTTACCGCTCCTTCAGGATTACCAGGGCCGCTTTGATAAGCCCCTGCACGGTGGGATTACCCGCCGCACTGGCTGCTGAACTGACCGCATCCCGGGATTCGTTCTCTGCAAACCCGAGCGACACCAGGGCGCTGACCGCATCGTGGACTGCCATACTGCGAGTGCCGGTCTCCCCTCGGGGGATCATGTCGCCGATCTTCTTCATCTTGTCCCTGAGTTCAAGGATTAGCCGTTTTGCACTCTTCGTCCCGATACCGGAGATCCGGGTTAACGTCTTCTCATCCTCGTTCAGGATCGCGATCGCAAACTCCCCGATGCCGATCTGGGAGAGAAGGTTCATTGCGATCTGCGGACCGATACCGGTCACGCCAATCAGGATCCGGAACATTTCCAGTTCGCTCTGGTGCAGGAAGCCGTATAGGGTGATTGCATCCTCGCGGACGGCCATGTGGGTATAGAGTTTCACCGTATCATGCCGGTCTGCCAGCTGCTGGAGGGCCGGCTGGGTAACCTGTACCTGGTACCCGATACCATGTACATCGATCACCACCCACCGGTCACCCGTAAGGACCGGTTCACCGGAAAGGAGCGCGATCATTGTACTATCTCATGATATGGATATGACATAAGGCAATCGAAAGGGCATCAGCCGCGTCATCGGGCCGGGGAAGTTCGGACAGGTGGAGCAGCCGCATGATCATCTCCTGCATCTGGCGCTTGTCTGCCCGTCCGGAGCCGGTGATGGCCTGCTTGAGCTGGTTCGGAGTATATTCCGTCACCGGGATCTGCTGCTGTTCTGCCAGGAGCAGGATGACACCGCGGGCTTCGCTGACACTCATGGCCGAGGTGATGTTTTTCGTAAAAAACAGTTTTTCGACCGCGATATGGGCCGGCGGGTATTTATTGATAAGAGCGGAAAGTTCGGTATAGATATGCAGCAACCGCTCCGGTGTGCGCCGATCCTTATTGGATTCGATGCAGCCATAACAGACCGCACCGGGTTTTTGGTTATTGACCGCAATGACGCCATATCCCACACGTGCCAGTCCGGGATCTATCACGATAACGATCATTTCACATTACTCCGGATCAGTATATGGTTCTCCGCTTTTATACGGCAGGTGGTTCGCGGGGTGAAGGTGTACAGCCAAAAAAAATTAGACAGGAAACCCGGGGCGTGCCATCGAAAATATCGGGTTCGTCGGGTGTTATGGCCCTGATGCGATCAGTTTTTTCCCGTTAGATTTCCCGGTTGATGGGGTTCCTGACGGATCAGGTAAGGGCGCCAGGAAAGATATCCACCTTGTGAACCCTGCGCAATAGTACCAATAATAACAATAATAACCCATCAGCAGGGATTCCTCTCTTAACAGCAGGAGCATCAGGTGTATGACAACCACAGGAACCGCCCTTTATTACCCGGTCAGCCTCAACCGGGAATATCTTGCAGGAAAACTGCTGGAACGGTATGCAGAGAAACATCCCAGGACATGGGAAAATCTCAGCATACACCAAAGGGTCCAGGTCAGGGGAGAGTATCTGGCCACTATTTGGAGCCTGGAAGAATCGCTTGCTACCGGCAGCCCAGCATTCCTCGTAGATCATGCTTGCTGGGTGCAGTCCCGCTTTGCTGCGGGGCATTTTCCCCAACAATTTTCGGTATCCTTCTTCGGGGTTTTAAAAGACGTCCTCGCACGGGAGCTGCCTCAGGATTACCGGAAGAATGCCGTCGCATTTGCAGGAAAGGCGATCTCGCGCCTGAAACCGGTACCTTCAGGGACCGGGAGGTGTCCGGATACCAGAATTACCCTCTCCCCGGTCGCCCGCTCATTCCTTAAATACCTCCTCGCGGGAGAGCAGGCGGGGGGCAGGACTGTCATCGACAAGACCCTTGCAGACGGCACACCAGTCCGCGAGATATATACCGCCATCTTCCAGCCGGTCCTTAAGGAAACGGGAAGGCTCTGGCAGGAGAACAGAGCAACCATAGCGCAGGAGCATTACATTACAGGAGTAATCCGCCAGATCATGGAACAGCAGCATGAGAGGATCATCGCAACGGGCAGGATGACCCCGCAAAAGAAAACGGTGGTGGCTGCATGTGCCGGGGAGGAACTTCACGAGATCGGGATCCGCATGGTGGCGGACTTCTTTGAAATGGACGGCTGGAACCTGTATTACATCGGGGCCAATACACCGGCAGGAAGCATCCTCGACACGGTAAAGGAACAGAAGGCCGATGTTGTCGCCCTGTCGATCACCATGCCATCCCGTCTTCCCGAGCTCCGGTACCTGGTCCGGTCGCTCCGGGCTGATAAGGATACAGCGCACGTGAAGATCATCGTTGGGGGTTTTCCCTTTAGTATCATGCCGGACCTCTGGAAACAGATCGGGGCCGATGCCGTTGCAGCTGGTGCGGAGGACGCGGTTGCTGCCGCCAACCGGCTCACTGCCGGTACACGCGGGATAGTGTGATTCCCTTCACGTATCACTCTGCAGGAAGCCGAAAGCATGAATGCGGATCGCGGGAATAGGTATTGTTTTTTGCAGATACTGATTGCACCCCGCCCGGTTTGACACTTCGTAACGGAGCCGGGGAAACACGCAATACAGGAGGCCGCCTGGATCCTGTTCCTCCGCCATGGTTTCTGGTTGTTCCTTCTGCCCGGACCATTTTTCTGACCACAAACACCTTGACCAGTCCGGTATTAGTTACTCATCAAGGGATGTGGATCATATGAGAACAGATGCAGCTTTTCGTTTCATCTTCGCATCGCTGGTGATACTGGGCCTTGGCATACCCCCAATCAATGCCTCCGTTCCAGATGACAACCGGCAGGCAGGCATCACAGGTACCCGCCCGGAACTCAATATTACCGGTGCTGATATCGCGAACCAGTCCATTCCTTCCCGGTATGGGATACCCCCGACCCTGATAGATGTCAAGGTCGAAATTTCCGATACTCCCCTGCCAGGCCCGAAGGGGGAAATGGCAGCGGGTCCGCGGACGATCGGGTTCACTGCTGATCCGATTGCACTCGTAATCCTTGTGACTGCTATTGTTGCTCTATCAGCGGGGGCATGGTATCTGGTACGACGGAATGCTGAAGATACTAAGGATGATGACGAAGAGAGCGGGGAATAAGCAGGTATCGTTTTCCAGAGCCGGAGCCCGGGGGTTATAAAGAAAAACGCCCTTTCTTACCAGATAGAAAAGCGCAGCAAAAAAAAGGAACAGGACCCTTGCAGCAAGCGTCAGAAGGAAGACCAGTGAATCATTCACGGGAAAAAACTGATTAACAATATCGATATGAACGAAGGTTAAGAAAAAAATGAATAAAAAATACCCCGGAGAAAAATTTCCAAAGGAGAGGATTTACTCCGAAAGATTGTTGTTAGACCCATATTTCTCCGACAGAAGAATACAACACCCATTCTGAGTTGGCCTCTATGATAAAAAACCGACAGGGAAAAATTATTGGTTTCTTGGATGAACGTTTCCCTTCACAAACGCAACCATGCCAGCCAACAACGCAACCAGACTTTCCTTAACACAAATCTACATGATTGAATAAATCCGAATCAGGGGCAATTTTATAATTCGGGCTTTAAATACTGGGATTTCGCCGAAATAAATTCGAAACCTTTTAATTAAGATCCTACCAACTTTACACTAACCACAAAGAGTATGTACTCGATGTGCGTGGCATTGCATTTTGAATACTCTCGTGCATTCGCACGTAGGGAGGAGGCTAAATGGAACCTATTGTATTTGGCATTGGAATTACTGCATTGACAGGAGCTCTTGCCACCGTAGCCGGTTCTGCAGAGGATACTGAATCCAACATCGGGTCCCAGGGTGACCCGAACTCACAGGTTCAGCTCGCTCCGCAGATGGGATTCCTGCACCGTATCTTCAACAAGGCGGTTGCTGGTGAACCCCCGGCATACGGTCTCTGGTGTTGTCTGGGCGCAGGCCTGGCATGGGCATTCATGGCGATGCAGATCAACCCGGTTCTTGCAATCGTTCTCGGCTGTGTTCTCGCAACATTCGTCCAGGGCGTCTATGCAACAACCGCTTACGTAGGCAGGACAGCAAGTCTTGCCAAGTTCGGGCAGCCGGTCTACGTGGACATTCTCAAGTCCATGACCTCGGTTGCCATGGCACATGCCTTTATCGCAATTTTCTGTACCGTAACACTCTGTCACCTGATCAACGCTGCACTGGGACACCCGTTCCCGCTGCCGCTGCTCGGCCTGATCTGGGGTATCGCACTCGGTGCAGCAGGCTCTGCGACAGGCAACCCGTATTATGGCAAGGAACGCCAGTACCAGAACCAGAAGTTCGGTGCCGGTGTCCCGATCTCCGCATCCGGTAACATTGTACGGTTCGCCGAAGCAGGCGAGCGGAACTCGATTGATAACGGGTTCTTCACCCACAAGATCGGCGGCTCGGCATCCGGCATCTGTTTCGGGCTGATAGTATTCCTCGAACTCTGGCGTACCGTTCTCTTCGAGCAGGTAAGCGCCGGCTGGGGTGCAATCATTGTCGGTATTCTCATGATCCTCGTCTTCACGGTCATTGACCGGTATATTGAGGTCTGGGCCCGCAAGAACTACGGACCATACTCGGAACCCAAGGAGGCATCCTCATGAGCGCAGTCGCAGCAAAACCAGCAGCCGGTGGCGCAATGAACCCGACTGCCATGGCAGTCGGTGTCGTCATGGTCCTGATCCTTCTCGGGATCGGGTACGTGGTTTCACCGATGGTCCTCACCTATGCACCAACGGTCTCCCCGACATTTGCCCTTATGGCGCTCATCGGCGTTGTCATCGGCGGTGTCCTGATCGGTTTCGGGACGCATTTCGTTCCGGTTGGCGGTGCTCCCGCAGCAATGGGACAGGCCCCCGGTATCGCAACCGGTGTTGCGATGCTTGCAGCCGGTGCCGGTCTGGCCGGTCTCTTCGGCGGCGCATGGGCTGCTGAACAGGGCCTGGTCGTTGCAGTTGTCACCGGTGGTATTGGTGGCGGCCTGATGATGGCAATCACCTGCATGATGGTGAACTTCGTCTATGTCTTCGGCATGGGTATCCCGTCAGCATCCGGTAAGGTTGCAAATGACCCGATCACCGGAGACTCCCAGGCAGAATATAAATCCCAGGGAACGGAAGGTCACGGCCTGCCATTCGTCTCATTCGTTGGCGGCGTGATCGGCGGTCTCCTTGGCGGTGCAGGCGGTACTCTCATCTACATCGAGCTTCTCTCGCTTTACGAGGAGACGCTTCCCGGTATGATGCAGATCACATCCGCACAGGTAATGCCAATCGCAGTCTCCGCTGCGGGTATGTTCGCCGTTGGTCTCTTTCTCGTGAATGCAGTGCTCACTGCCTACAACATCACGGGTACTATCGAAGGGCCACACGACCCGAAATTCAAACGCTGGCCGCGGGCAATCGTTGCATCCGCTGTCGCATCAGCGCTCTGCGGACTGGTAGCGGTCCTGATCGTTGTGCCATTGTGAGGTGTTGAAGATGTCAGTCAAAGTTGAAGTTATTGAAGGAGGCGTTCCGCACAATAATATTCTCGCTGCGGGCCTCGTGAGCACACTCGTGTGTCTCTACCTGACGTACCTCAATGTACTCACCAACACCGAGCTGTTCTCATTCTTCGGAGGCCTCGCAGTGGTCGCCGCACTGATCTGGGGAAGCCACACCATCAAGGTGCTCTGCAGCTACGGTATCGGTACTGGTGTACCGTCAGCGGGTATGATCGCGTTCGGTTCGGGGGTCATCGCCATGCTCCTCGCAACCAGGTTCGGTATGCTCGCGCCAATAGTTGCCCTCGTTCTTGCCGCAGTGATCGGCCTCATCCTCGGGTATGTTTCCAACAACATCCTGAACATGAAGATCCCGGCGATGGTCCAGGCGCTCACTGAGATGGCAGTCGTCGGTGCACTCACCCTCATGGGATTTGCAGCACTGATCACCGGCGGATTCACGTTCGCAGAACTGACCTCAGGAGCCATTTCGGTCATGGGCATGACCCTTCCGACCTATCAGCAGTCATTCATCGGAGGCGGCCTGATTGCCGTTGCGTTCCTGCTCGGGGCTATTGCAATCCAGCACCCGTTCAATGCAACGCTCGGACCCGGCTGGAAACAGGACCGGATGCTCATGCTCACCGCTGAATGCGGGTTCCTGAGCATGATCGTTGGCGCAGTCATGTCCTTCGCCCTGATCTCTGCAGGATCAGCGGTCATTGCGCTGCTTGTTGCGATCATCGGGTGGGTATACACCTACCAGCAGTACATGGAAATGTCGAAGCGTGACGCAGCAGCATGGCTCGATGCAAAACCGATTCCGGATGTGGAGGGACACTAACTATGGCATACATACAGGTACTCCCCGAATTCGGTCTTGTCGCCGACCCCGTTATCGGTCTTATCACCTCAGCCGGAGAATCACTCTCGCCAGTGATTGAGAAGGTCGCAATCCTCGAGGCAACCAGTGACGATCTTGTCAACATGCTTTCAGGAGAAGGCAACCTGCTCGCATCGTTCCCGGGAAGGGACCACGGGCTTGCAATCGGCGGGAGCATAACATCACTCTGGTACGGATTTGCGATCGGACTATTCATTGCAGGAATCATTGCATTCCAGCTGATCAGGGTGGGGATGTAACATGGCAGACAAGAAATCACCAGCAAGCGGGTGGCCACTCATTAAGGGTGACTTTATCTCAGGTGACGCCAACAGCCCCGTGGCTGTTGTTACCATGGGTTCACACCTCGATGAAAAGGGCATCTGCGATGCAGGCGCAGCATTATGCGGCTCCTGCAAGACTGAAAACCTCGGTCTTGAAAAAGTCATCGCCAACGTCATCTCCAACCCGAACATCAGGTTC
>Ga0105103_10000211_pt1 | contig 32315 bp, 27 predicted proteins | sample PPLLaktember2015_2_FD_79107 | JGI IMG/M metagenome (GOLD analysis project Ga0105103, IMG submission 79107) | Freshwater sediment microbial communities from Prairie Pothole Lake near Jamestown, North Dakota, USA - PPLs Lake P7 Core (6) Depth... | ecosystem: Environmental > Aquatic > Freshwater >...
ATTCGAGGCAGTGGCGCGTTGTCTGTAATATCCCTGTAACACACAACGTGGACTGAATGGTCCATTTTTAATTGTTGTGTATCGGATTTCATAGGGATTGACCTGATCTATCACAGGCAACGCGTTATGATTTAAACGTACGAATGGTCCAGTTTCAACCCAGCCGAATGCTAGTTTGTGTCCATTATACTTTTCTTTTTCTATTTGATACTCGGAAACAGTCATTGTAGTTTTGATATCCCATCCATTTTCATCCACCACACCAACAACCGGATGGAAGTAATCGACATTGTAAGTCACTATAGGTCCAAGAATCCCACGAACACTTTTGTTGCTTTTGGTTGCATACTCTTGTATACAGCCTGCTTGATCGTATTCTCCGACACGACCGACACAATAATAATAAGATGGTATTTCTTCGACGATTGCATCGCCCACGTTGCAAATATCCGACATTACTTGGTGAAGTATCTGATAACGACTGCAAAAGATACACAACGAATCAATGTAATATTCTGAATTCCCTTCGTGTGATATCAATGCTTCACGATGCAAAGGTGAAATATACGCCATCGCCGCTAATGTGGGTGACAGTGGATGCTTCAATGAAGGTTCGATTTGAGCACGACAATTCCCAGTCATCATATTGCCGCACATTCGTTGTTTTTTGTTGTATGGTTGCCAAAGCAATCGCGAGACGTGTTGACTAGAAATGTAATCTCTCGAAAAGAATGCGCCTTCTCTGCCCAATCCTCTATCTTCTCGCCAGAATTCCTTCCGTGAATCCAATAAATCCTGGAATGTTTTGATGTTGTCCGGGAAAGACCGCATCGATACTTGTCGCTTCGGAACATTATCTGGCTTAGATGTTTGTTCAATCGGGCGTTTTACACCAGTTTTCATGAATGTTATCGTACCAATCGGTTGACTATCCGTGTAAACCCTGCGAGGCAAAGGAAAGATTCCATCCTTGTCAGGCACAAACTCGGGGTTTTTGATTGTTTGCTGGGCAACGCGAATCGATTCTTGAGTAGTAATGTCGTCGGTGTGTCTTTTCGGCGGTTCCGTCATTTCAAGCAGAATACGATTGTTTGTTGATTTTCTATTCTGAACCACGGCATTTGTTTCTATTCCTTTACGTATTTTCTCAGCCAACTCCTTCGAAAGTTCCTTTTTTGAGCTCTGATGATTATTGAATCGCTTGATATTCTTGTCGAATTGTGGATCAAGTGATGGCAACTCGGCTTCATGAATTTTCATGAAGAATTTCGGCTTGCCAGTTTTAATCCAGTCAACCAAACTCCAACCAAAAGAAACCTGGCTCATTTGGCTTCCTTTTTTTGTGTTCTGATAAGCTCTGGCGACAATATTAATTTTATTATGAACCGTATGTGGCCGTTTAGGCTGTCAAACGAAGAACGTGGATTCTTACACGACGTTTTTCTAATCATCGAGGGTGTTGAAAACGGATTCCACACGATTCAACTCAATGACACGACTACATTGCCAATGAAAATTGAGATGAGGGTCAAAGATGGTCATTGTAATTGGCAAGGATTATGCGACCTTATATTCGATAAATACAAGTTATCTCAGGAGTGCCCTAAATATGCTGTCGCATGGGTTGAAATAAAAGAACCCTGTTGGGCTGAGGAACGCGGTGATTACTACAAAATTACACGACAATTTATCAATGATCAAAGCGATCAAAAAGTCATCGCATCTTACATTTACGATAGCGAAATCGATTTCCATTTCACGTTAACAGACAAAATGCGCCGTGGAAACCTTCTGAATTCTCTTTTTTCGCCCACGGCTCGTCTTGTTATCCCAGACGAATCAATGATATTCACAAGGCCTACAATTGCTGCTACTAATGATTTGGCATAAAAAATGTAACGTCTTAAATGTTTCGCCAACGATGAGTAGTTCGAGTGTATGAATCGAATGATAAGCACCCGTACCCATCCTGGCGGATGGGTCCTTGGTGCATGTCAATAATTTCTGCAGATTCCGGAAGCTTTTGGTTCGACACTATTCATTGGGGCTACGCGGCAAAGTGACATTGCCTCCTTTTTTAAGTTTTATATTCGCCGCAGAGGAGTTTATTCGTGTGAATTAGGCGCACAGAAACGAGCCGAATTAAAATGCCACACATGGTTAAATCTTGCACACAACGCTATTGTATTCAGTGTATTTTATCTCCGAGATCATTGATTGCCAGATGTCATTATTGTGATAGACTATTTGAAACAACGTTTAATATGTGTCCTGGTTGTCTTACTTTTCGATGCGAAGAATGCCTTTACACCATGCAACAGAACTCTACTGCTACATGGTGCTGTAACAATCAAACCCTTGTCAAGATTTATGTGGGAAAATAAATATTAGTTAGAACACTTTTATTCGTTTTGGTGCCGTCTCTCCACTTGATTTGCAATTATCACAGGTGGAATTGCAAATATCCGAAGATGTCTGCTCTCCAAAATAATTCAACAGGAAATTTCTTCTGCAGCCTCTGTGTTTGCAATAACGTTCTGAAACACTGAGCATATCCAAGCGTGTTTGCACTGCCTCAGGATTCTTTGACATTTTTTGTAGGCACCACTTGATTGTACCGACATCTCTCCAAGCGTAGTAAACGATGCTTTCTGCAGGAAGACCATCTCGTGCTGCGCGCCCGCTTTCCTGATAGAACCCTTCAATACTAGTTGCAAGGGAACAATGAATTACTGCACGTACATTGGATTTGTCGATTCCCATTCCAAATGCAATTGTAGCACAAATAATATGGATTTCGCCATCAGACCATCGCTGTTGTGTGGCTGTGCGCTTTTTCGCTGGAAGCCCGGCGTGATAAAAATCAGCAGATATATTCAATTTTTGTAAATGTGCGGCATAATTCTCACAGGCAGCACGAGTGAAACAATACAGAATGATATTAGTGTTTTTTGGATAAGACATCACCTTATCAACAACTTCTTGTTTGATTGCACTGGGACCATCGCATGCGTTTGAATTGATTACAGTGTATGTTATTTCAGGTCGATTAAATGAACTTATGAACAAGTTGTGCTTTGGAATCCCAAGTAATGTTACGATATCGTTCCTTACTGTAGGCGTGGCAGTGGCCGTTAACGCAATGATTGGAATTTCTGGAAACAATTGTTTGAGACAATCCAACTTTCTAAATGCACTGCGGAAATCATGTCCCCATTGACTAATACAGTGTGCTTCATCGATTGCAAAGAAAGAAATCTTTTTGAAATGCACTAATCCTTTCAATATTGGTAAGAAATCTTCGTTTTGCATTCGTTCAGGAGCTACATAAAGCAATTTGTAAGGGAATTCCATCAAATTCAATTCTTCGAGTAGTCTTTCTACTACTTTTGGGTTGTCTGCTGAACTGATCATTGCCGAACTAATTCCATTGTTCAAAAGGGCATCATTTTGATCTTTGATCAAAGAAATCAAAGGAGAGAACACCACCGCCATTCCAGGTGCCATCGCTGCGGGAAGTTGATAGCACAAGGATTTCCCGGACCCAGTTGGTAGAATGACCAAAGTGTCATTCTTTTTTAACAAAGATGTGATAACTTCTTTTTGTAGAGGACGAAACCCAGTGTGTCCGAATATTTTAGTCAATTCTACATCAAGAATATCTGGAGTGTCTTGCATTTTATCCTGCACAAAACTATTTAGTTTTATTCGTATCCGTAGGCGACCACCAAACTTCTTGAGTCACCTTTGAATTCACAATCGTAGCTTGTTTTGGCATTCATTGCAAGGTTAGTTGATCTGAATTGAATTGTGCAACTTTTTTTGTTGGTATCACTGGTTTTCATCGGTTTCAAGGAATATTTCACTGCACCAGGAAACAATTCACTGAGTTTCTTTTCGTTCCAGCTGGCGGGTATTTCAGTGACCCATAGCGTACTGGAAGGGGGTTGACCGCGTTGAATAATAACAGGATGGTATTGCTCTTCTTTTGGTTGATTGACAATTTTTGCCTCAGTGATTTCGGCAACATATTGTAGTTCTTGACAGATCAAAAACGTGGCACATGTAATCGCCAGTTGATCTTTAGCTATTGTCTTAAAAGTGCGATTATCATTGAAATAGTCCGTTGCAGGAATGGTTTCTTTTCCAACCAACTCTTTCTTGTTTTGTTGATGAATTGCATTGATATGTTGAGCAATCATAACATACTCCGGATGTGCATTCAAACTTTGTCTCAACCGATTGATGTGTTCCGTAGGTAACCCCTTCAACACAAATTGATCGGCTAGTTTTCTCAACTCTAATTTCGGGACCACCCACAAAGGATCTTCCATGTTTGTGTGAAAAGAAGTGTTTTTTTTATTTAACCAGCGCGCGTCGAGTTCCTATTTTGGAAGCATCAATAAAACTCGAACTCGTCGGACTCGGATACCTCACAGACGCATTCAAGTTGATTACAGTCATCGCAAGGATGTTCGTCGTCGTGTCCTTTACAACTGGTGATTGGATGTTTTTCAGCTCTTTCTGATTTGTCACAAGGGGTTTCACAGTGGCACGGTCGATGTAGTCTTTGATGTGCTTTCTTTTCGCACATGCATAAATTACACACATCACAGAGTATGCATTTACACTCGTCGTTCGATTTCCCGCAATTGAAGCACGGGGCACATTTGCATTCTTCCTCTGGATACCCACAGTCACAGAGTTCTGCTTCGGCTTCTTCTTCTTCATCTTCGTTGTACGGTGCTCCACAATTAAAACATGTTGTGTATTCTTCTCCTCCAATGTGTTTTTGGCATAGGTTAGCCAACGTTTCATCAGGTAACCTGACTGGACAATTCCAGCCAAAGTAATTCAATGCAATTTGTTTTTCCAATCGGTTGGCAGTTGTTATTTCACGACCCAAACGCATAGGAGTATTAAAAAGCATTTGAATAATTTGGGACCACAACGTTTTGTTCGATTTCATCAGTTGTAAAGATTTGAAGCAATCCAACTTGAAATAAGTTGTTGGGGAATCGTTCATTGCCCATGACCAATTGCCTTCTGCATTCATAGGATTGAATCCCAGCACAAAGCAATTTTTTCCATAGCGCAAGTTGATTTTAAGCATGCTTATGTGTGAGCGCGAGCAATAATTAATTAAATTTAATGCGGCGCAAGGTGGAACAAAAGACCAAATTAACCAATTACTTTTCTGGTAAACCAGCTGTTGTTATCCCGTCTATTCAACCCGTGCCGTTACAACCCCAAAAAGCACAAGCATCACTTCGCGGAGAAATTTATACAGCAGACGATTTCAACAAAAGAAATGCGTTCGATATCCTCAGAAACTCAGCCAAACGAGTTAAGAAAACATCTGCAGACCAGTTTGATGTTGCTAAAAAGCGTGAACAAACTGCTATTGACAACCATTTCAAACAGTCTCTACAACTCTTTGAACTGAAAAAAAGAACAGATGAACTGAATGGCATTATACAAGAAATGTTGATGGACAAACATCTCCCGTTCATTGAATCTTTAGGCCCCTCTCGCCATGCATGTCCCGGAAAGGGATCCGTTAGTGCTAATCTACTTGTGATTTTTCTGAAACCCACCAACGAAGAAATCAGAACTGGAAAGAGTTTTACAAGTGGATATGCTTCGACTGTTCAGAATGTACTCCGCAAAAATCAAATTGACCCCACAGAGCACTGCTATTTCACTTACTTGTTTAAATTGGCTCCTACGAACTTGAATCCAACATACGAAGAGTTTGATCACTATCTTTATTATTTGCTCAAAGAAATCAAATGCTTGCAACCGAAGCATATCATTTGTTTCGGCGATGATTTGTCCACTATAGCAAAGAATCACTTTCGGATGAACAAACGACTCCGCGGTGATGAAATTCAAGACCGAATGCACAAATTCAGAACTGAGCGATTTTGGACTCAATCAATGACTCCTGCCATTCATTTTAAATTTGGGTTAGCAGCACGGATAACGTGTATGAAAGATGTGAAATATTTCATGGAACTCAAAGAAAAACTCAACAGCGGACGAAACCGTATTGCTTGGCTGGAAGAATTTAAAACACTCAAAAACAAACTACATCTTCCGAAGCTCAAACACAACGATGTAATAGAAGAACTGAAAACACATTATGTTACACAAGGCACTTCACTCGAAAAAGTAGCTGAAACATTTGGTGTTCGATTTCAATCTTCAAGATTCGCATACTTTTCTCGATCTGATTTTCATTCAACACAGCTACCTGAGAACTATCTTGAAGAAAAACAAAAGCTGAGACTCTATATCACACAATTTTTATACGAAAAAGCAATCAGTCAATTTGTGTTGATCGGTCGAACACCAGAAGGATTTTCATGCGCTCTTCGTGTACACAGCCCTCGCTTCAGATTTTGGCTTCACCATGGTTCATTTGATTACATCGTTAACGCAAAAGGAAAAATTGATTACGATCCTGTTGAAATTGAAAGGCTTCAGGACGAAATGAATAAGTTGCTGTTGACCAACTTTGCTAGCACTTGGCGTTTTAAGCACTCTTCATCCGATGAAATCCTTCAGTTCCTTGGAGTCAAGTTGACATACACTCTAAAACGCCCGTACTTGTACTATTACCGTGAGCGCATTCGGTTTTTGGAGATTGAATACAATCACACTTACACCGTTCCAATAATCAAAGAGATTCTGACACATATTTTCCCTGGCAGTGCATTCTATGAATCATTCATCAAACCAGTGGATTTCATGTTCTATGACCGAAATTTGTTTATATATGGCTGGATAGAACTTTCTGTTGATCAACTTGAATTTACTGAACCAAGCACGATTTGTGATTTAGAGTATGCAACGCATTATATGAATCTCAAAGGTCTTTTACCCCATACTGGCACTTCTTCAGTTGAAAACGAAAGTCATGCTACTCTTCGATTTCTTAACTTTGATTGTGAAATGCTTTCGTCTTCAGAAGATCAACTGTCTGTTCCAGATAATGACCCAATTGTCAGAATTTGTGCTACATTAACTGAGCTCAATCCAACGTCGAAACCGTTATTCGAAATTCGTAGGCATCCAAAAGCGCACATTGACCGCGAACGATATGCGAATAACCCACAAAAACCATTCTGTTCAACTCGACAAATCAAAGAAACTGGAAATACTAATGTCATTCATCGAGTTGAATTTGTTTTGGGCATCCACACCAAACCAACACCAGAAGAGTTCAAATCTAGTGTTTTGCCTTTTATTCCCGTACTTCCGACACGAGATCTGTATGAACCTGATACCTCGGGCACAGTGCCTTTCATTGAAGCAGTATACGCTTGGAATCAATTTATTGGCGCTGTTTTTGAGTGGATCGCTTGGGTTGGAACCTACAGAGCACGGCGTTTGTTGAACGATGAATTTTTAATCGAGTTATTCATTGAAAAGAAAATAGCAAAGTTGCCCAAAAAAGATGAATCAAACACAGAGATTTACACCAAATGGAAAATTGTAATTGGACAAGTCGTTGCTATCTGGAATGTTGCCACTCTACCTTACACAGCAATTGATTTATTAGAAAATCAGCCACCAGAGGGCGTTACAGATGAAACAATAATTGGTTCTATTCAGCATCGCTGGCATTTGTTTTATCCTACCCCAATTGCTTTTTTTTACAACGATGAAAAGAAATTATTAGTGGACTTTGCAGAGTATGTCAGAATAGTGGATGTTGATTCATTTCTTGGGCATAACGTCTGTGGTTTTGATTTACCCTACATTATTCGTCGAATTCAAACGCTTGACTTGCATTGGAAAAACTACATTCCAGAATATGGTTCCTGGAAAGTTTCATTGGGTCGATCAATTTTCAGCACAGATTACGATCCACCAAGTTTCAGAAGTGACACTGTGCAAACGAAGCGCCTTGAAACTCGAGCTAATGGTGCTCGTATATTCACTTTGATCAATATACCAGGGCGCGATACATTAGACACTTTGCATTACTCGCAAAAAGATATCACAGATTTGCATGGATTTGATCTTTCCAGCGTCGCTCAGGAAACAGTAGGAGACACCAAACATGATGTGCCTCACACATCCATTCGTCCTCTGTTTTTCAATAACCCCAAAAAACTCACAGATTACTGCCTTCAAGATGAAGAACTGTGCAATCGAATTGTGAACTACCGAAATGCCCTGCATTATGTGGTTGGTACGTGTCGTTTGCTTGGAAACATGCCCATGGGACAATTTTACACAACTGGCGTACAAATCAAAATTGTTCACAAACTCATTCGGCATCTCCGCACTTCTGGCTTATCAAAAATCATAGCCGATGTCAACATTCATTCGTTGAAAGATAGTACGCTTGATTTCGATATTAATTTCAACAATTTCGATATCGATGAAGATGACGAGGAAGAAGAGGATGATGAAGAAGAAACCCCATCATCCAAGTCATATCAAGGTGCTACTGTAATTGAAACCATTCCGGGGTTCTACACAGTTCCAATTCCAACGTTTGATTTCTCCCAACTTTATCCAAGTATTATGATCGAGTTGAACACTGGACACAACTCAATGGGAACGTTGTCTTGGATGATTAGTCAAGGTGTAGACGCATCACAACTACAATGTTCGGATCTAGAGTTTCCAGACCCTCTCAATTGCAACAAACCTACAAAATACTATTCATTGAGAAGACGCGAATTAACGCAAAGTGAAGCTGAAAAACTTCCTGCGTTCGACGACCAGTTAGCCGGACTAGCTCAGTGCCACAAAAATGAAAATGGAACTTACACTCCCAAATTGGATATCAGTGACTTGGTGTTTGTGCTTTGGGATGTTCTCGGAGCCCGTGCACTGGTGAAATCAAAGATGAGAGGGCTAAATTCTTCTTCAGAAGAGTACAAAAAATATGATGCACAGCAATTGGGATTGAAAGTGATTGCCAACTCAACATACGGTGCAACGGGTGTGTCATCAGGACTTCTAGCAGCACAGTACATTGGAGCTGCAGTGACGAAATACGGTCGAGAACATCTTGCAATTGTGAAAAATCTGCTGGAAGCATATTTTGCTGCAACAACTGTTGGCGGAGACACAGATTCTGTCTTTGAAATGTTTCTGAAGATTCGACAGCCCAACGATATTTACACAATTGTTGAAATGCATCAAAATGTCAAAGATCCAACTAGTCCCATGGTCAAAAAACCATTTATTCAGCATGTTTTAGACGCAATTGCTTCTGTTATGCCCAAGACACTCAAAATGATCTTTGAGAAGATCTATATTGCTATTGCATTTGAGTGTAAAAAACGAGCTGTTGGTGGCGTTTTGATGCCAACTAAGAACCCTGCAACTGGAAAAGATGAGTTTGAAGATGGCGGAAAACCAAAGTACAGCGAAAAGGGAACAGAAGGAAAACGACGCAGCACTGCACCATTCGCAGCTAGAACATTTAGAAAAGTTGGGAAACTTCTCATCAAACACTACACCGACGTACCAAAAATGAAGCAAAAAATCATCACATTGGTCAGAAACACCATTGACGACGTGCTTAACGGAAGAATAGACGAAAACGAATTTGTTATGACACGCTATTACGCCAAGACTGACTACGCAAACGAATGCAATGCAGTTGTACAACTGTGCAAATTGTATGAACAGCGGGGACAACCAGTACCTGAACTAGGGACTCGTTTGAAGTTTGTGGTAATCGCTGCACCGAAAGGCACCAAATTCTACCAAAAAGTCGAAGATCCAATCTATGCTTTACAAAAGAATCTCAAGCTAGATTACAACTACTACATTGAAAATCACTTGCGGAAACCAATCAAACGCCTAGTTGATGTGATTGACCCGAAAATGGAACAGGAAATGTTTGGTTCAATTCAGCAAGTACGTGTTAATTTAGTTGAATCGGATCCATTGTATCGACATGTACAGCAACACAAACGATGTGAATTTTGCAATCAACCCTCCGACCAAGATTACATCTGTAAATATTGCTCTATTGCACGCCCAAAAGAGCAACAACGGCAGGAAATAGAAAAGAGAACTATTGCCGCCATCGAGGATTTTGAATGCAAAAAGGCCCCTTGCTATGTATGCGTTGGTGTTGAACCTGGTAATACAATCGAGTGTGTCAACGTTCGATGCAAACAATTTGCCCCTCGTAAACGTGCAGAATTTGCCGTGCAACGGTATCGACGGATTCAAGTGGAATTCGACGACACGACTAGGTAAAGTTTTATTAAACCAGTTTATTAAGTTATTTATTTGATAGTACACAAAAGCAATGACAACATTCGTGTACTTGTCTCTTGTGGTTTACATGCTCAATGAAACGCAAATGGTTATCGCAAAATTAGCGTTTTCTACTGTTAAGAAGCCACTTGTCAAAGATAACAGACACTTGAATCCTATTCTTTTCATTGCAACAATTGTCACGTACTTTTTAGGACTATCAACCCTGCATCAATACGGATTCGGTGGTTTGGTTGCAAATTACTGTTCCAATATATTTTTTACACAATCTATATTTGCTGAACTCGACCGAAAAAAGAAATCTGTGAAGCCGAGTTACATCTCAAGCGTGAATCCGGCAACACAGAGTGGATGGGCAAACAATCCACGAGTTCTCCAACACATCCCGCAATTCCTTTCTACACGAGTACTAACCTCATTTACGTTAATTGAAGTTGGGGCCCTTTTGGCAGTTGCTTTTCTTTATCCAGAATACACCCCTCATACTATGATTTTTACTGTTTTTGGGCATTATATCACCGATGCATTAGACGGCGCCGTTGGGCGTTACAGAAAAGAAGGCTATGTTCTTTGGGGTTACTATGTTGATCACTGCTTCGACACGATTTATGAGGTTGGTTGTATGCTGGCATTGTGGATTGTAACAAAAGAAATTCCCGAGTTTGGGATTGTATGCACGCTGACAATGTCGCTTACAGTTTATTTATTCCATCGAAAAGAGTTGTTTATGTTCAACAAAAAACTAGCTACACAATATAGCAATGTATTGGGATCTTTTCCGTTGCACTACATTGAATGGGGGTCTGTTGTTATTTTGTGGGTTATTGTTTTCACTGGTACTCCCTTGACATCGGTTGTTCCCTACGTGGCTATGATAGTTATGTTTTCTTGTTCAAATTTGGTTTGGTGGTTTATCAAACAAATCCCTGAAAACCCTTACACTAAACTCTAGTAACTCAAAATTCGTTTTAAGTGAAACGCCACTTTTGTTGTACGATATCAGGTTCCAATTTTCCTTTGATGGCTTGGACATATGGAACTTTTTTGCACATGGTAATGTAGATAACCACCAAGCCAATAACACTGCTAACTGCACCAACAATCACAAATGTCATGATAACAATGTCAACACGCTCGGCCAGGGTCAATCCATCATCATTGGATTCAATTTCCACAGTTTCTTCGATATTTTGGTATTGAATAATCTGAGGCGTGCATGCTGGGGCATAGCAATTGCAACTAACACAGCAACCTCGGCGTTTAGCAGTAATCAATTCAGGATCTTGACAGTGCTCAGGAAAGTTCGAAGTATTTCCACTGTTGATAATTTCAGCAACAACGGCCATGGAGCAAACATTCAGGGGAATACCTGAAGCAGTGCACAGTGCTTTGCAAGCATCTTTGCAGGTACCAATAGTAGTTTTTGCACTGACTGTGCAACTTTGTCCGGACACCGAAGTAGCACCAATCACTTGAGAAGTTGTGATACTGGTACTGCTGCCGAGGAATGGAATGACATCGACATTAAAAAAGCTTCGTATGTTTTCGCATTGTGAATTAGTGTTTCATCCACTAGCGCATAGCCCATTCAAAATGTTGAGTTGAAGAGCGATAGCTTGTTGAGCAGCCAACCACCATTTAGCATTGATAGTTTTGGTTGGAGCTGTCGATGTTTGCATGACAGTCCAATAAGTCACATATTTGTTCGAAACCAAACAGTTCATTTTCTTGTTTTCCAAATGTGTGCAATTTGTACCAGTGCATTGATATGGACTAATTGGCCAATTGCATGTATTTTCGACAGATTGGGATGTTTGATTTTTCCGAGGCCATGTACTAAATCGAGAGCTTTTCCAGTATCCCTTCGTGTAGGTACATCCACAACATGTTTGCCCCTGAGGAACAGCATTTGTGCATTGAGCTTGACTTGTACCAGTAACTAGTGAGCAGTTATCAATGGTACAAGAATTATCATCGTCACAGTTTTCAGCGGGAGGAACAATACAAGTCCCGTTTGTACCGCTGCATCGACCTGCAGACTGGCAAGTGTTAATTGATAAGTTGACTGACGAACAAGGAACTAAGTTTGTTTGGTATGTACTTTCAGGACAATTGGGACTAGATCCATCACAAATTGCATCGTTTGTGCATACGGAATTGCCGTAACGACAAACTTTGTTGACTTCAAATACATCATCTGGGCAGTATGAATCAGGCCCTCCAGTGCAAAATTCTTCTTTGTCACAGATCCCGCTAGAATTTCGACAAACAAAATCCCAAGGAAGTGTATTCCGGCTACATTGGCCATTAATGTCGCATGTATCAACCAAATCGCAAACATTGTAAATGTCAGCTTCCCTGCAAATCGTACCAGCTGGAAGTGGAGTTGACAAACACTGCACAGCGTCAGTTATGCGAACACATTTCGGAGTTTGACATTCTCTAAAATATTGCCCAAAATTGACTGGTTCATCACATGGTGTATTCTCTGATACATATGATATGACACAGTCTGGATGAATTCCATCACATCCTACCCCGTCAATACACGATCGATCCCCAGTGAATTGACAGCCTCCGTAGTCGAGAGATTCAAATAATTCATGAATACAGCCACCATTACATGAATCAATTGTGCAAATATGACCATCGTCACAATCCAATGGAACTCCCCCAGTGCATCGTCCATCAAAACAGGTTGTATTGACAAAACAAGGGTCTGAGCTTACACATCCCTGTGCATCGTAAAGTACTCTATCACAGTTTCCCGTGGATGGATTACATACATATGAAACACATTCAGCGCTTTCTGTTTCTTGCAAGTTGCATTCGATTGTATCGCCAGGGGTACATACACCATTACCACAAATATCATTCACGGTGCATGCATTTCCATCGTCGCATTTTTCAGTGTTGTTAGTAAATCCACAACCCAGTACACTATCGCAAACAGGAGTATGGCAGATATTTCCGTCATCACTACATTCAATGGTCGTAAAGGCACAACCATTCGGTTCAGTACAAGAATTACTTGTACACGCATTTTCATCATAGCATACCACTGCTTCACTGTAGTCGCAATAAAGCCCATCAACACATTTGTCAACAGTACATGTTAAATTATCATTGCACTCGAGAAAAGGGCGGTTTTCAGGGCATGCAATGTGAACTCCGTCGCACCATTCAGGAGGATCGCACGCTTCCGTCGAATTTCTGCACAGTGTTCCATTTGATTTGGGTAATCCAATTAAAGGGCAACTTCCTTGGCCATCACAATAACGGGCTTGTTCGCATGGAAGTGTAGCAGCTGTTGTATTACACAACGTAGTATTGGATGCATAATTGTGCATGCAATTTCCTTCTGTATCACAGGTATCCCGGTGATCACATTCAGTATCTGCATCACTGCCACAGTATGATCCACTAGGTTTGTTTTCTTCTACGCATTCATCTTTTCCGTAATCACAATAGCTTTGTTTGCAATCCGAGGAAGCCGTACAATTTCTCGGTTGGCCACTTTGACACTCTCCGTCAAGACAAACATCACCAACCGTGCAGTAATAACCATCATCACACGATGTACCATCAGCAAAATTAACATTGCTACAACCTTGAAGATCGCAAATTCTGGTGTAACATGAAAAATTCAATGGAGGATCAATATCTCCAACACAAGTTGAATTTTGGCAACGATCGTTACTTGTCCATGTGATATTGTCATCACACGGTTTGTTTTGTTCACTGAAATAATTGCAAACTGGTGCACCATCAACGACATTGCAAGTATCAATGGTACATTCATTTGAATCATCACAGTTACGCAATACACACGGATCAATTGCTGGGTATTGCAAAATCAGTGGTGTGCAATCGCATTTGGACCCAGTTCCAGCTTGAGAAATGTTGCGACAAGCACCTCGATGATTTGCATTTTGTTCCCATACTCGGCAAGACGGAACAATTAATGCTTTGAAATCCGGCGTAACAGTGGAACAACTAACATTGACACGCATTGTAATTTCAACTGGTCCCTTTTTGGCATCCAAATCACCGCATGTATCAGGATCACTGGGTTCACCAGTGTGACCGGTATCATCCAATCCCAAAAACAAATCAGCATCGCAATCAGAAAGATCAGAATTCATGTTTCCTTGACCAATTTGAGGGGCATCTCCGAGGCAATATCTAGCAGACAGAGGTCCTGCGTTTTGAAGTGGTTTTCCATCCGTTGACAAGTAAAATCCCAAGTCATACCGTGAATCGGCAGTCGATTGAAAACGAATGGTGATATCAAAAATAATATTATCATCAACCCCTAGACAAACGTCGCCGCCATATGGAACTACACTTACTGGAAGAGTTGTAACATCTTTTGCAGTACAACTGTTCAGATTTGTCGGACATACAACTTCGCCGATCGTTTTAACATTCACTGGACCAGGTGAAACAGCACAACTTCCAGCTAGTCCAACAAACACAAGTTTAAAAATGTGTTTCATGTTTAACAATCAGTTTACATAATCGTCATATGTAGGCTAAACTGTGATTTATTTGTACGTAATTCAAATTCGTCGCTTGGGTTGATAGCGTCTCCATTCTTGAAAATGGTAATTTAATAACGATCCAGTAGAAATTACAAGAATCCATACCAACGAACACATATTATTGTAAGTTTCTACGTGAGGTGGAAGTGCTTTACGACCGAATACTTTCTCTTTTTCGTAAATGCATGCTATGGTCGCGAACAGTATTGAAATCCATGGTATCAGAAGATTCCAGAAGTATGCTTTGAGAAGTTTTCCCATATTATTCGTCTGAAATATAATTTTAACAATCCTATTTAAGGACAACACATCTGCAGAAACAATAAATGTCGTGGTCACTTGTAACGAAGAATGCAGATAGTATTTCCAAGATATGGGAAGAAAACTCCATTGGTTGGGATATCCGACAATTGATTGGTTCTGCGCTTGATTCTGTCAACTTGGATTCGACACAAAAGAAAACAACACAATTAACCAATTTGCTAGAGAAAATGTCGCCTGCAGATCGCCAAGTTATTGAAGATAAAATAGGCATGAAGAAAACAACCTATTTTGACAAGTTGAAAGCTGGTCTAGACGCAGAACGAGAATTCCTCAAGAATATTGCCTCAAACAATGTGCTCGATGATTACATGGATGTCGATAAGCCAACAACAATTCAAGTGAAAGAAGAAGGTGCCACACCTTTTGATGACTACGTTGACCTGGTTGATGATGAAGAGGCTGCAATGCAAAAACGCATCGCAGATGCATTGGCATTCCTTAATACTATTAATTAAACCAAATTCATAACAGTTTGTATCGGAAATAAAAAAAATGGCATGGGCAGCAACAACAGGGGATACTGATACAAATTTGCATGAAATAGAAGATGCTGTGTCACAACAAACCTCTGAGATGTGGATGCGTTCAAAGTTGATATTTTTCACCATTTTTGCAACGACCGCGGCAGGATTCTTAACAATACACAACGAAGTTATTTTCATCTCTGGAAGTCTTTTGATGCTATTTTTGTTTTACTACTTGAGAAGTGCGGCAAAAAGTCTGCCCTACAAAGCAGTCGGTGGATTTCTTTATCAACTTGCTGATATGGCAGTGGCATTATTTCAAATATTTGTCGCTACGAGCATTGGAAGCAGTGCGAGCAATTTCCTAACAGCGGACGGTTCATTGAACCTTCGAAGTGTGAACAAAATATTTATTTTAATCATGGCGGTGTTCGATGCCATGCTGATTTTACCTAAGTATTTCCATCAACTTCCTGCTCGCCGGTGAATTTCACTCGCTTGGACTTGGGTTGACGACGCCCGGCTTGTCGATTCAAATGACTGGTAATAATGGAATTCAAAATTTCATGTAATATCCACATCATATAACCAGTATTTCGTTTTGGTGCAGGGAAATTCTCCGCTAATATTGATTTGATTTCTTGAATAAGTTTATCGTCTACTGGTTTACACTCATGCGTCTCGGCTAGTGGCTTGTCGTTCTCATCTTTGTAGCACTTGAAACAACGCTTACAATAACGTTCATTAAAATTCTTTTGTCCGTCGAGAAACTCGGTTTTGACGTCTTCCAATTTCGCGCGCAGTTCAGCATCAATTTCGGGCGCGTTTCTTTTGGTCATTTCAGTGCGTTTAACAATAAAATATTTATTTTGTTGCTCAACCCGGAATGTCAATACAAGAAACGTTTGAACATTGGCAGCGTCATGCATGCTTAGATAGACGTTTGAGACCATGCAACCAATGCGACGAATCTCTTTCCTACATTGTATTGGAAGACTTGGACCAAGAGCGAACTGACCGTCTTCTGAGCTCTAAATACACAACTGGTTCAAGAATCTTGAAAATCCAAGATATTTACGCTCACAAACGCTACATTGTCAAACTTTTACTCGATTATTCATACAATACTGAATGTCGCAACCATCAAGAAATCTCAAAGTTGGCCCACGGAAAGTTACCGAATATTATGGAACTGGCAGAATGTGTTTCATTTGAATTCCCTCACGAAACCCGTGCGTTATATGCCTTGAAAATGGAAGAAGGGGTCACATGCTCTGAGCTCTACAAACTTCTACACCAAATACCTGAATTTAAGGAAATGCGAGCTGATTTTTGGCTTTCACAGGCATTCCAACTATTGTATGCAATAGCATTCTTGCATTATAATTGCTTTCAACATCGTGACCTCCACATACGAAACTTTGTTTATGTTCAAACCATGCAAGCGCCTGATACTTCGATTTACAAAGTTGAAGATTTTTATTTCAAAATACCCACCAAGTATTTGGGCTACGTCGCTGTACCGAAATTGATTGATTTTGGGTTAACCGCAAACATGTGTGATAACGACGAAGCTCTTAGTACAACAGCTTACATGATTTGGAATCGACCTCCCGAATATATTTTTTGCGATAGATATCAACCGACACAAATTACCAACAAGGCAGAGTTGTTTGCATATGGGTTATGTATGTTGTCTGGTGCGTATCGTCGATTACAAATCCCTCCTCATCCAAACGTAGATCGACTTGTCAAAATGATCCAAACGCTGAAAGATGATCGTCTTGAATCAAACTTCAAAACAATGTATCACGGCTACTCGGCCGAACAAATAGCTGAGCAAGCAATCAATCTAGTTTTGTTGCTTGGATTCCCTCCAAAAGCCTCAAATTTCTACAACTCGCCAATTGGAACGTTTTTATTTGAAAAGCGTTTCTGGTTGATAGAAGATCCACAGTACGATACGATATTACACCTTCCCACTGATACACAATACGGAAAGTTGAATATGATATTGAAGGCTGTCTTGAAGTGGAACTCCCACGAACGCCCTGAAAGCGCAAGAGCTCTCTTGTTATCTCCTGTGTTTTATTGTTTTCGGACTACTGAAACATCAAACGCATGGAATGCTTTTATTTAACAACTTGGTTCAAGAGCTGTTTTGGAATAAAGCTTGGAAACTTTGTCCACCGCATGGCAGCGTCCGCACTTCTTGCACAATGAACCACCAAAATTTTTAGTGGTTGCTTGCGAGTTGACTTTTAAATGTTCATCAATAAGCTTTGCAAGGGTATTTTTATCAATAAAATTGTACCACCTCACATTTTGTTTAGTTTTGTTGAATGAAACCCAATAGTGTCCACCAGCGTACTTTCTATCGTCCATAAAATCTTCAAAGATTCTTTTGCGTCTGGAATCATCGCTTTCTCCATCTTGATGCTTTAGTAATGGGTACATAATATTGATTTGCTTGGAGTTCTTAACTTGTTTGTATGTTTTGATCTCCACTGCGTTTCCTTTTTTGTCTGTTGCATCTCTGCCATGAACAGTGGTACCATTCCATTGAAGTCCAATATAATTGCATGCTAATAATTCTGGTACTCCGTGGCTTATTACTTTGGTGATAGATGTTTTTTCAATCACTCGAGACATCAACAAACTACAAAGGGTTATTCGATCATTTTCATTTTTGTAATTTCCGTTGATTATGGCCGCAAAAGCGTCTACATCTTGTTCTATTTCAGTTCGAACTTCTGTTTCTTCGCTTTCACTGCTCATTTCAGGAAAAATATTTGTTTATTCAGTCGGTTTAAAAATGATGATATCCCCATTTCGCATCAGCGCTTGCATTTGATTGAACGAACCCGCAACCAATTGGCGACCCAACACAAAAAAATCGTCGTAGTTTTCGTTTTTCATACGATATAAAATCGTCGAATTGGCGAACAATCCAATTATAACCGAAGAATCAGCGAGCATAGAAATTGTGAACTGCCCTACCATGGCAGTCGACATAATAGGGATCGAACAATTGGTTGCAAAAATACGTGGAGCATCTGGTGCTATTTCGTCCATGAGAAATGCATCCTTTGTAGCGATAACTAGTCGTGTACCGCGTAGACACACCATGATGATATTTGAAGGGGTAAGTTTGATTGGTTTGCCACTCACAGAAACATAGTCTCTGATGTATGCGATTCGTCCTTTTTCAATGTATTGGATAGGTTGTGTTGACTCTTTTTTTTCAACAGACTCGATAAGGGTAGCAGTCTTTTCTTCTTGCGGAATTGGTTCAGTAGGAGGTGGTTTTTCGTAGTACTGAATGCTGCCGTCATGTTTGCCTACCACAAGAATGTTTTCCCAAACAGCAAAATCCAATCCGGTAGTAAAAATTGTTTGATCGACGTGCCCATCTTCAATTCGAAGAATATAAAGATATGCCGTTTTTCGATCCAACACAAATACATGAAAATTGTTAACCTTGACAACGAGTTGTTGTTCAACTGTTTTCAATAATTTGAGATTTTTCCACCGTATCGTTGGTTTTTTGTTCACATCAATGCATATTACACCTTTGTCAGTTGATACAAACAGAAGGTGTTTTCCATCGTGGAAATATGCTCCAGATATCGCATCGAAATGAAAATCCAAACTTTCCCATGTACGAGTGGCAAACTTAAACACCCACAATTCATATGAATCCTTGAGGACTTTTGCCAAAGCTGCATACCGCTTGCTAATTGACAATACACTTACGCCCGCGCCAATATCTTGAATCGGTGAAGGAATAACTTCAGTTATCACTTTATCCTTGGTAACCCAACTTTCATCAGTTTTTTCAAGCCATCCAATCAATTCATCATGCGTTTTAATTGGAGGAAGATCATCTGGTATGTCTTGCTTCCAATACGGCCATTTCCGATGCATAATAGTTTCAAAGTCGTACACTTGGTAGCGATTATCAATGTTGGGATATGTATCATCCTTTGAGAGAATCACACGAGTGTTTCGTTTTGCAGACACAAATAACCGAGCATTGTATGGCTTCAAATTTAAATGACTCGGGTCCAATAAATCGGTTTCTTTGTCAGTCATATTTCAGAAAGCGACAATTAAAAATTTAAGAAAATGTCGCTGTTTAAAAGTTATTTTTTAAAAAACTCTGATGTCGAGTCAACTGGTCCTGTAGCAAAACCACGAGGATTTCTTCGAGAACAAGAAGCTTCGATCAATGCACGTGTTCCAGTCGTCAACATTGGTTCGTTGATTATAACGCCCGAACTTCAAAATGAAATCATCGAAGAATGTGCACCGGAACTGATGTATTTGGAACAAACTTCTGAATGTGTGTTTTGCAAAACAACCTACAGCAAGAAGAACAACGTCGGATTTTTACATTGCAGATGGCATCCAAATACAGGAATCAGCGAAGATATTTATGATTGCTGTCAAAGAAAAAAAGGAACACCGGGCTGTGCACCATGTGATCATTCTCCTAAATATCCACAAAATGAACTCCGATGGACTGAAAGCACAGATACTGAGATTTTCCCATTGGCAGTTGCTATTCATTTGAGAATTCCGCGCGACAACTACACTACCGAAGCTGGATCCACTTTTAAAAACACAAAAGCAATAATTAAACGTTGTAAGTGGTAGAATATTTATTACTATGCTTTCAACTAAACGCTGAATCGGGAGAAACAATAATGTCAAGTAAAGATGCATGTTGGGCTACTTTGTGCGAATCCTTGAATGATTTGCCAGTCAGACCAGAGTATGCCAGAATCTCAGAGTTTGAGGGAACTGGATAATGAACTCGGTTAACGCGACCAACATAAATGGAGAATCCAAATCGCACATTTCCTTTTGAATCGACATATTTCAAATCAGAGGCAGTTGGCGCATCTGCTGAAGCCCATGGAATCACTTGAAAAGGTCCTTTTCCTTCGAGTGTTTGTTTGACTATTAAATAAAGTCGTTGATGTTCTTTGACGTTCCCCCAATAGTTGATCACTTCAGCATATCCAGAGCTGATCGTAGCGATACCACGTTGAGGAATTGGATTTTCAACACTATTGGTAATCTTGACACCAATAAATTTCAGCATATGATCCATGGATTTAACGCTCATCCAAATGAATCGCGTAAGCAAATTACTGGAACCGAAAAAGGCAGAACAATTCTCCCACGTTGGGTCGCGATAATACGCGTCTTCGCCAAGATCATTGTAGGTTTTGTTGTAACTCGACAAACTAGGAACATTTGTTGTATTCAATTCAGCTTGGTATTTTTTCCAAGCCTCTGCTGCCAAATAGTTGACTTGGTCCAAACCTAGGCATTTTTGAATGTCAGCGGACTCGCCTTCAACCCATCCTCCAAAAACAAACATCACAGCTTTGTGATTATGAAAATTGTGAAAATCATTAGGGGAAGGCCATAGATATTGCCGTGGAATTTTCGTAGTAACGCGATCGAGTGCGTGTCGTTTGTTGTTAAAGCCAGCATTGTCATCATAACCCGTAACAGGGGTAAATCTTGAAGGCACTAAACTTGACATGTTGCGGACTTAAATATTCAGACTAGTAATTGTACGTATGTAGGGCAGTTTGAGTTTGAGTAAATTTAGAACGGCTCAAGTGGAATCAATTCTTTCGATAAATACTCCAATAGTAGTGCTCTTTTCGTTGCAGGTAGCAAAACATACTGACGCAGTGATGGTTTGTTGATATTACAAGTACGATAGAACATATTACGGTAAAGAAAACCAGTTCGTGCATTCACACCAATTAAGTTGTCGTAATCACTGCACATTCGAGCTTTTCGATAGCGTATGGATTGATCTAAATCGTAGATGCAATCACATACTCGGACAATTTGCTGCCAAGATACAGGAGGAATTTGTAGAAATGGTCTGTAATTCAAAGCAAGACAAGTAATTACATTGAATGTTGTTTTGCCAGTGTCACTCAAAATCATCACTGTTACATCGCAAGAAAATTTACGTTGTACCCATATCAAAAAATGGACAATTATTTTCGCTGTATTACCAATATCAATATGAAGCATTAACTTCAGAGATATATTACTGTTTGTCAACAACGCGCGATGCTAGCTGTGTTGCTTTTAGTTTTTTATTGTTGTGATGCAACTGTTATCACACGAAATGGACACTTCGAAGTGTTTGATGATTGGATTATAGTTCCTTTGCAGATTTGGTGTGACAGTTGGTGTGCTGTACCTGAAGCGTGGGCACAACAAAACAACTCGCATTACATTCTTGTTCCTCCAGAGTCCTCTGCGCATATTGCTCAAACCTACAACCAAACGCATTTAGAAGAACTTTATGATGTCTGCACACTCAAATTCAGTATTCGTGCTACAGAACCATTGGACACCCAATTCAGTGTTGTATGGGACAATGCTCAATACGAAATTGAATGGGTTGATTTATTTTTGAGTTCTTCGATGGACTGGACTGAATTAGAAATGACATTCGAGAAGATGTCTAGTAGCCTAGAATTTTCCTTTCTAACTGGAACTGATGCTTGGATATCACTTGATTCGGTTGAACTTGATTGTGAAAAGAAAACATGGCATACTCAAAAACTAATCATTATAACAGGGACGTGTGTACTGGGATTGCTCATTTTGTTTTCATTGTTGAGAGTAATTCGAAAGTATGCTCAATGCGATTGTTGTTGCTCTTCGAAGACCCCGGAATTTATCACTTTGGAAGAGTTCGAGCCGATGCCAAACAGGTCACCCGATGACATATAAAACAATATGTTCGCACATAAAACATTAAAATGGAATGTGTTATATGTTTACTGCCAATTGAAACAGTGGCAAGCTTGGATTGTGGTCATGGGTTTCATGAACCATGTATTAAGAAATGGGTCAAATTGAACAATACATGTCCCAGTTGTCGTCTAGTAGCCAAAACAATCAAAGTAGGTCGTGAGAAAACAAAAGTCGAAGAACCAATACGAACCTTTGAGTCATTGATGAACGTCTATCATTTTGGCGAAGAAATTCGACCGCAACGCAACCTACCAGGATTTGTGGTAAATGATAGCAGCGCAGATGATTCTTGCTATAACGATAGCTCAGAAGTTTCAGATGTTATTATTACACGACGAGACGATTTACCCATTAGCAAACGAACACGCCGACATAAATGACCCATGCTTATGTATTTTACATTGTTTATTGTATTGACGACTCTGGTCGTATATTGACCTATGAGGGTATTACAAACAATCTACCTAGACGTCTTCGTAAGCATCGAGGAGAAATCAAAGGCGGTGCGAAATTCACAACGCGTTATACGAATCGAGGGTGTTATTGGCATTTAGGGGCGACTGCTCATGGATTTGTTTCGCATCAAGAAGTCCTTCAATTTGAGTATGCAATTCACAATCCTCGACGTTCAAAATACCTCAAAATCCTTAACTTAACTTTTGCGAACTACTATACCCGAAATGTACACAACATGTTTTTCTTGTGTACAAAAGGGCATTATCAAGGACATACTTGGGCTGTCATCCACGAACATCCTCCCGCTTGTAAGCCGCAATTACAACAGTTGACAATAATTAATTATAATTTAGTCGCTGCAGAGTCATTATTTGACAATTATTCTAATTTTGTCAAAAAACACAATCCAAAACAACAGAATGCCCCACTACCTACCGTTTCCGCACAATATCGAGATGCAGCAAAAAGACTTCTGGAACTTGCCCATCGACGAAGCATGTCAACTCCTAAAACATCTGGCATCAATTTGCTCCAAAACATCAACTGAAACAGATGAACAACTACTTTGTCGGAGGGCATTTCAGATTGCAGCTGTTTTGGACGAAAAGATTAAAACAATAATCGCAGAATGACAATACCATCCTTGAATATCATTATGGTGACCATCAATATTGTATTCGAAGTTGCTTACTTCGCGAACAGTTTGGTTTTTGGTGCTTGGCTTGTCGCTTTACTTACAGAAATACTAAGTATTCCATACGTTTCACCTAAACTACGCATTTATGTTGGCATTCTGTCGTATGCAATTCACTTTACCCTTCCAAACGAACAACGTATATTTGCCCTTGTCGCAGAGTTTTTGATCTTGGCCGCATATGTTGGATTAATCTTTATTTACGAAAAAGCATTGTCAGTCTACGGCACTTGGAATATGATGATTGCATTGTTTGTTATCGCTGGTGCCCTAAGTGGGTTTCTGTACGGTGGATTATTCTACTATCTTTTCATTTCACAAGACAATGATCAAACATTCAATTTGAGAATTGTTACGATGGTTGCGTCGATTTGTTGGGCTGTGTTGGGATATCATGTGTATTTCGCTCCTGAGTTCTGGAAGTTTATCTTTATGATACAATTCATTTGCATTGTCCTCGTGGGCCAGTTTTATCAAGTCGAAAACACAAATAAAAATAATTAATCGCAAATGAGTGAATGGATAACTACTCCTGAAACAACAACACCACTATCGGATAGCTCTGATGCTAGTATTTTACCTACTGCAATTGGATTAACAATAATAGCATGTGTGTTTATTGTTGCCGTAGTATGGTTCAGATACAAACAACAACAAATCTATCGTCAACATCAATGCGTTTAATTAGAACACAAAGTTTCGTGCCCCGTTTGATGGCATCGGTGAAGGCGCGCGAGTTACAGGAACGGGAACAACCGTTGTTAATGCTGCAGTCATTGCTGGTGATGGCGAGGTATCCATAACACAATCATCCAGACTACATGTAATAATAAATTGTTCACTTATGCCAATCATCTGATTCACCAAAGTCGGTCCATGATTTAAACGAACTTTCAAGTACCAGGTGTTGCCGTGTTCCATGCGCAGATTTGGTCTCCACCAATACTCTTTTCCAATAATTGATAAACCAACAGTAGTTGACGTACTTGGATTGGCCAACCAGATACGTGTACCATAACTGTTGAGTAATTCCAAATTGAAAGTCATTGCGTTGGCTGGCGCATCTGAATCATATCCAAATTGGATGCTAAACCACTGACCCTTTGTTACAACAGTTTGATATCTCGGGTTGGTAACATTGGGTATAGTATATCGAACTTCACTTTTCTCGGGCAAAGAAGTATGGGTTACATTCCCGGTGGTTGCGCTGATATAAACAAATGTAGAATTCGTTATATTGGGATATGAAAAACAGAACTTGTAAGCAGACGGGGATAAGCGTAAATCATAGGTTCCGATAGTTTGCAAAACCATTCCAGTATCCCAATCATTCACTGAAAATGTTGCCAACGTCAATTCTCGATGAATTCCAGAGCACCATTCCAGTGGATATCCACATGCCCCTTGCCACAACACATTCTGTACATTATCATAAAGTGCTCCAGGGGATCCAATTTTCACTTCAGATGTACTACAAACGATTGCATAACAGCTTGCTACAAAAGAAACAAAAAGTGCGAATTTCATTGCTGCAAATAAAATTATGACAAATAAGTGTTTATATTTTCATCAAGCGCGGCGTACGGTACAATAGAAGTTCCGTCGCGATACAAGCAGCGATAGTAATAATCAATAGAGGGTATCAAGCTCGCAATAGATTCAATTGTGAGGGAATGTTGTTGTATGGTTTCTTTTCGTTTTAAATTAAACACTTGAGTGACATATCGTTTGATTTCTGAAAATGTACAACAAGACATGTGCTTTTCCACAAATTCTCGTAAATCACAAGGTTCTTGCCAAGGGAAGATTTCTGCGTTGTTACTGAATCTTTTTATGCAAACCGTTATCATTTCCATTCTTTCAATAATTGTGAAAAGTTCGACGGATGGATAGACAATTCCAGACCACATTGTGTGGGAAGCAAAGTGAACATCGATATCGAATAGAAACGGAGCTTTTGTCGCTGTACAAAAAACAATCCAAATCGGCAATTTTTCTTCTATTATAACTCGAATGGATTGTGCAAGAATTTTGCAATTATCAACTTCTGTATTTGACATTGGTACTGGAACAAACAACTTCTCCACATTTGAGAGTATGATTAAGCTGGGCTCTCCTATACTTTTATGCTTGACAATCATACGTGGAATATGATAGGATGGATCAAAACCGAATTCGGATCGTACGACTGAGGTAAATAATTGCTCTTTTTTGGCGAATGATAACACTGCAGAACGCTTTGATGAATGCTTGATTCCATAGAATCTAATGAATCGATTGACAGGTAATGAACCACCGAAACATTCAAAGTATTGCATATGTTTCAAAGGCCATGCAACTTCATGTTCTAACGTGTCTAATATTGTTTTGCATCCAATCAAATTTTCACGGTCAATCACGTCAGTATGATCTTTGAGTGAAAAGTGGTATTCTTCTGCGCACTCTTGTTCGGTTTCAACCACGTGACGTCGCTTCGACATGATTGGGGATTTTAAATTGTAGAAGCTTACGAACTGTATTTTTTTATTATATAGTATGACTCAACGGCGTCTTGTTTTCAGGAACGATGTCTTATTGGACAACTGATCGTAGTCGTGTCAATCGACGTCTTGATTTCAAGCCAGTCACTCAACCGCCTCAACCGTACGCTACGAAGATGAGCTACGATGAAAAGCTCAATGAACATGCTAAATGTGTGCTGAAAAAAGCAGTTGGATTGGTGAAACCCCATATCAATTCGAAGAATTCTAATTTTTTGATTCTCAATGAAGAAAGCCAATACTTACAATCTGAAATTGAAAAAGATGCTAGTTTCACTCACGAGTGTTCGAACAGCTTTGATTTCTACAAATCGATGGATATTAAGACTCCTGAGGATTTCCATCAGAAGCTTTGTAGCTCTATCTACAGTTCTATGCGAAATGCGTGGTCGGATTACAACCAAAAAAATTACGTTGTTTCTGGTGAAGGTTTTCAAAGGTTTGTTGACAAACATATGACAAACTATCTGCCTGTTATGTCGATTACAGCTGGAAAACTTGGCAAAACCAGCAATATTGGTCCAGCTCAATTGCTGCCTCCTATTCATCCGCCCGGAATGCGTCTCCAGGGGGTAGGGAAGTTTGCCATATCGCCAAAGCGACCAGCGATTTCACAACGACCTCCTTCTTTTAAGCTTATCCAAAGCAAAGAAGATGACTCTATGAATTCTTCTATGCCTGCATTGAAGCCGTTGGTTCAAACTGCAAATGACGATGTTTATTCGGATTTTATTGAAGGGCATAAAAAGGAAAAGGAACACAAAGAAAAGTCACACAAAAAAGAGAAGAAACATATGAAAGAACCTCTTCCACCGATGCCAGCATTGATTCCCCTTGTCGAATGTCCCAAAAAGAAAAAGAAGCACGAAAGCGATGAATCTGATGACGATGATATGAAATCACAATTTTCCACTCGTGAAACTCTTGGACTCCCTAAGTTGATTCCAATTCAAGGAGAGATTCCACAACTGGAGCCAATTGAAAATGAAATACCCGAGTTAGTGTCATTTGAACAGGAAGATTTGATTGAGGGTCCGCGAGATTGGGCTCGAAAGAAGAAACAACAATACAAAGATTATGCTGCTGACAAGTCGGAAGCCAAGGCTGCGAAAGCTACAGCAAAGGCCGATTTGGAAGAAGCCAAAGCAGAAGCAAAGCGGAAATCTGCTTCAGCAGACAAAGCTAGATACGAAAAGTCCGATGTACGCAAAAAAGCACGACGAACCGGAGACATGATGTCGGTTAGATGGTTACAGCAACATTTGCAAGGCGAACCTGGCTTCGAGAAATTGTCGTTGCCAGAAGGTCAATCTTATGTGTACATGGCAAGCACTGATGAAATGATAACCAAACTTCTCGCTCGACAAAAAGAATGTAACGGCATTCTTGATACGTTTGGGTTTGTCAAAAGTCATCTTGGTGTCAAGCCTGAACAGTCGATGATCAATGCTTCTATCCGAATGTTGAGTGGTGCAATTGTTGAAAAAGTTGGCAAGAATATCACAAAACCAGCTTTGAATAACCCGGAAATCATATCAGCTGAAAAGTTGACCATCGGTTCGAATGATTTCACTGTGTTGGTTCACGACAATGTTTTGCCTAAAGCAAAGTAAAAATACCTGTCATTATTTGCAGTTATATGTAGTTTATTGTTTGTGTAATGTCGAGTTCAAGCGAAGAAGTTGGAACAACAACTCCGGCTGTTCCCAAGGCTGGGGTCGGAAAACCAGGAAAATCATATGCAGATTCAGTTGAAGTGCCTCAAAGTTATCCACTGTTTTCTGCAGTACCGAATACACCTGCTAATGCACCATTTTTCCATTTCAAAGTCAAACGAGCTGGAGTGAGCATCCCAAATCCCAATCCATATGAATTACCGAAAATCGACGATGTTGCCAAAGCATGGGCGGAGCAATATCACGAATTTATCACAGATCCTGTAATACAATTTGTGTCTACTGTAGCTGGGTTTCTTGAAGAAAAAACAGAATCGTTGCTGATCGATCAATTTTCCAATTTAAAGAAGGTATTTGAAAATATGTCATCTGACAAACAACTTGCAAAGTACCGTGGAGCAGCAGGTTTAGATGAATTTGTTAGCTTTGTTCGATACTATGCTACAGAAATGCAAAATGTGGATGTTCGTATCGAATACACCAAACTCTTCTTTTTAATTCAATCTGCTACCGATCAATACTTCAGTCCATTGTTATCATCCCATGTCATGAAATCAATTGCTGATATCAAAAAAATGAGTCAAATATCACCAACTTCCCAGATCATGTTTTTCTACTTGGTGCGACACGAGTATTGGATGAATAAGTTCGCCAAATTGGTCGCAGCTTCGATTCGACTATCACGAACCGAGCGGTATGTATCAACGAAGAAATTTCAGGTCGAAAGAGCCATCCAAGAACACAATACAGCGTTGCAAGAGTTCCAAAATTTCACCGTGAAAAATCTTCATGGTAACACAAAACGCCCCACACAGCCATGGGATACGAGCAGCTACAACCAAGTTTTCACGATACAGTCCAACTTCGACCATGTAAACATTTAATTGTGCAATAAAACATCGAACAAACATACCGTGCGTGCGCGATAAAATTTGGGCATTCGGGCGAAACAAATTGGGTCGGGCCCAGATTTTCGTTTGTCAAAATGGAGGACTTGCTTCGAATTTCACCAGATTTCTGGAATATTGAAGATCCTTCATCAACTGATTATTTGAACGACATTAAAAATGGAAGGGTGATCAACGAACATGTTGCCCCCGAAGTTGTCAAAGCATGGTCGAGTCCCGATGGAGAAATTGAAGTTGATACTGTGGATTCATTGCTAAAATTATTGGCTCAAAACATCAACTCATGTGTGGCATTGTCATCGAAATTAACTCGAGATATAATGAGTATGCAAAAGGACGAGAGTGTCTGTGCTGAAATAGCACCCTTGATTGGTCGCGAACAATTCGTCAAGTTGATATTGGTTGGTTTCAAATGTGAAATTCATTGGTGTTTTGCGATTTTCAACACCGAAACTCGACTTTGTGATTTCATAACAACTGGTCCTGCTGGTCCGAAAATGGCATGGATATTGATGTCAATGGGAAGGATTTTACGAACGTTGAATCCGGAAACAAACACAAGTTTCAGATCAACGTTTATTCCTATTTCAAAGGATTTGAGGTGCACACTGGCTCGGCATTCGTTGATATGGTCTTTTATGTCATTATTGAAGTACTTTGTTCCCATTACCAACGCAAACACCGCTTTGGAACTGAATTCAAATCGGCTCACTCATTATGAAGTAAGGTTGTTGTATGCACTCGCATTACAAACTTGGGAAGTATCTGAAAAACAAAACTCACAACCTTTCATTTTCGAGAAAAATGACACACAATCAATTTTTCATGAATTCGAGCCACAGTTTTTATTTTCTCCATTGAGAACTAGCTGCAGTGAAATTCTCATTGATTTCAATAACTTGGAAGTTAACGATGCGAATATCAATGTTACAGCATACCAAAAAAGTCCACAGCACAAAATGTTGGACGACTTCATTTCGTTTATGGATTTACCGCCTACCAAGGATCACATAACACAACAAATGAGTGTGTTGGTATCTGATGAACTACGAACTTTGAAAGAACAAGTTCAACCAAAACTCGTGTGTTTGCCTCGTGTTACAGAAATTGATACAACCGCTGTTTGGAAAGATAGGATCCATCCAATTGTTGCGGCTGTGACTTACTTGAACAGCACTCGCGGCGGAAACACAATCAATGCCATTGAACTCTTTATGCTGAACAAATGGGGAATGGAACGACCGACTTTTCTACCGCTGTTTATGAGTATTTTCTACACTAACGGTATTGAAGATTACACCGACTATCAAAAACGCCCGATTCACGACCGAAAAGGGGAGTATTTTCTCACTCAATATGGTTTTGAAAATTACATCAAGAATTGCAGCATTATCAAAGGCTATCCAAACAAACAAGACAAATGTCCCGTCACTTACAGTTTTGCATGTGATAGACGAGGTCGCAAAGCACGAAACACCAATCACGTTGCTTTCATCGAAGGGAATATACAGAAAAGCCAGCGCAATGGTACCTGGATAGGCTTTGTCAACCAAGCACTTAAGTATCTTCGTCGACCTGTTTCAATCAATGAATTGGTTGCTTATTTTGAAAGCAACCCTGAAATTCCAATTGACGAACAAATACGAGCTGATAGAACAAAATTACACTCTTCGATTGCTCAAGGTGCCCGAGCCGGATGCACAACCAACAGAAAAACAACCTCCGATTTTGCGGTTAGTGCTATTCGCAAGGCAACGTTTTATCGATTCACACCAGAGGACTGCAAAGAATTTCTCACTGGGCCACTCGATGAAGTTGGTAGGAACCGGATGTATGAAAATCGTTTTATGGACCGGTTCAAAAAAGATCACCCACACTTTAGTTGGAGTAAGTTGGACAAAAACGAACCTCTTTTATGTGGCTGGGTACTTCGCAGGACTGTTAAATGTTCTGACCTTTTTGAAATCACCGAGAACTCTGTGATCACCAAAATAGCACTGCCCAAAAACTTGTTGATCCGATACTCTAAAAAGCCTGATTGGTTTCTGAGACGAGCCCGACATGGTGAAAATATTCAATTGGTGACTTATGGAAGTGTACGTTACGCAGAGTTACAGTGTAGTTTCGATGCCAAAGATGAATTGAACATTAATCTCAGGCAATAAACTCAGTTTACTGTAGTTTAGTCTTGAAAACATCTGCAATCAATTGGTAGAGCAATGCTTTGTTAGAAAGGGTGCCGTAGACAACAAATGGTTTCGGTTGACGGATAGAAGAACCATCTGCCGAGTACATTCCAGTTGTGAAGGATAGATCAGAGTGACGATTGCGTCGTTCGTAAACCACCAAAATAATGCAACAAATAATTGAAATGAGACCCAGTAAAATTCCAATAATAATTGGCACTGTCGTATTGTCCTCAGAGGAATCAGATGTTTCAACGGGGACAGTGCTGGCAGAAGTTGAAGGAACCGTAGAAGACGTTCCAGATGTAGTGATGGTCCCAGTCGTAGAACTTGTACTTTGGGTGGTCGAACTTCTAGTAGTAGTGCTTTCAGTGGTAGAAGTGACAGTAGTGCTCGTTGTTGTCGGTACAGTAGTTGTGGTGCTTACTGTAGAACTAGAAGTCGTACTCAATGATGTTGAACTAGTGGTAGTACTGGGTTCGCATAAATTAGCGCAGTACTCAGGGGGAATTGAAATACTTACTCCTTCATCTGGAATTCCACAACCAATAGTTGTTGTTAGTGTAGGTTCAAATGGCGTGCCAGTGCAACCCGAGTTGGGATACAAAATGAACGAAGGAGTTCCCAAACAATTCATTTCGACTGATTGATAGCTTCCAAGAGCATTCAACGGCAAATCTACCGCTTCATAGCATTCTGTTGGTAAATCCGCAAATATTTTTGTTCCAGTGCAATTTGAGAGAGTGTAAAAAGTCGGACATGTTTCATCTGGCGGAGGGGGAGCTATAAATCAGAAAGGTGAAAAGAAAGAAATTATTTGTGTAGAAAAAATGTATGTCTATGTAATTGTACGTAGGCAAGCCCCACAAACGTTTTCGTTGCTTCCCATGATTAATTTCACGCTTCCAGTATTCCATGAAAAGCATCCAGGGTTTCCGACGGTACTAGATGCCAATGAGCCAGTGCAATCTGTCGCCGTGTAGAAATAAATGGTATTTTGAGTGCAATCAAACTTAAACGAGCGATATGCGCTTGGTCCAGCTGTAAAAAACCCATCTGGTAAATCTGATGAAGTATTCCAACAATAGCCTGGGTAGGGATCACTAACAGGCAATGCGTTACATGTGGTAGAAAGATAGAAACTAGCACAAGTTTCATTCGGAGGTGATGGCGGAGGAGGTGGAGGTGGAAGAGGAGCACATGTTCCCAAGCTGAAATTCAATCTAAATCCGCTGCAAATTCCGAACGCAAAGGATCCAGTTTGAACCAAACAACCACTTTCGGTTCCGTCAACTCTAATCAAATTTGCGTTACAGTCAACAAAGAATTTGTTTTTGTAGCAAGTTTGACAAGTAATTGTCTCCTGTGTGACGGTTCCTGTGCATCCAGACCCTGTGAAGTTTCGAACACATGCTGGTCCACTCGGGGGTGCTGGAGCGGGAATTGGTGCAGGGGCAGG
>Ga0105103_10000212_pt1 | contig 32307 bp, 25 predicted proteins | sample PPLLaktember2015_2_FD_79107 | JGI IMG/M metagenome (GOLD analysis project Ga0105103, IMG submission 79107) | Freshwater sediment microbial communities from Prairie Pothole Lake near Jamestown, North Dakota, USA - PPLs Lake P7 Core (6) Depth... | ecosystem: Environmental > Aquatic > Freshwater >...
CCAATGTGAGCAGTAACGCATGGGCCCGCATCACCCATTGCGGCGCGAGCAGAAGAGATCGCCGCACTGCCAAGCTGCTCAGTCCAGCTACGAATCCGTTTTGACGGCATTCCTAGCGCGGCGCCGATCGGTGCCAACGCCGGCCGCACGCAAATTAGGTCGATGGAACAATCGCCGAAGCGAGGTGCGATTCGCCTAGTCCAGCGGGCAGCATGATCTGCCGCCCCCGAGCCATCGACTGCAACCAGTAGCTTCAAGCGACGTCCGAGTTCGACAGGGCAACGCGCGTTCGGTGGCATCAACCAGACCGGAGTCGAACTCGACTGCGCTACCCTCAGGGCGACGGAGCCCACCAACATTCCGCGAAGCGCGCTGAGCCCGCGGGTGCCCATCACGATCAGATCAGCTTCCTGCCGCTGGGCTTCAGCCACAATGGTTTCGGCCGGAAGACCGATCCGGACGGCGGATTCCCAAGACACAGGGCCCGCCTTCATCAGCCGCTCGGCCTCCGCAAGGCGTGCGCGACCGATCGAGCGAAGCGCTTCTTCGATCAACCCCTGGTCGAAACCGGGCGTCGGCCAGAGATGAAGTGGCGGCGCTACGACCGTCAGTAGGAGCGCATTCAGCGAACGATCCGCTTCGCTACGCCACGCTGACCAGCAACGGGTCATGTCCAGAGAGCACGGGGATCCGTCGACCGCCAACAGGGCGCGCAGTGAGGTTGTCATCGTTGTTCCTCCCGGTCTCGGGCGCGCGGCCCTGGGTTCGCGTCACCTGCCACGCTTGACGCTGGGGAGTGCGAGAAGCTCGCCATATCGTCGAACAAGGTCAGACTCCGGATTTCTGGCGAATCAGCAGCAAAGGAACCTTGCAGCGCTCCGCCACGCGCGTTGCCACGGACCCCAGGACAAGTGACTTGAGTGCACCTCGTCCGCGTGAACCCAGAGCCAGGAGGTCTAAACCGGTGCGCGTCGCAAAGGCCGCGATTTCGTCGCCAGCGCTGTTGCCGACCAGGCACACTTCAGTCACAACCAATCCCGCACTGCCAATCAGCCGCCGTGCCGGAACAATCACGTTATCGAACTGGCCCACCTGGGCATGGAGGATCTGCTGCGGTGAGCTCACCAGGAGCCGGGCATCGCCTAAGCCTGGCACGAAGCGCATCGTGTAGTCGGGTACGACGTGAATGAGGAAGAACCGCGGCGACGCGCCGAAGAGTGTCGGATGCCGCGTCACATAACGCAGCGTAGCCAGACCGTACTCGCTTCCGTCAAGGGCGATGCCGACCGTCAGCGAATCCTTGGTCGGCGCCGCAGAACCGCGGACGAGCAGAACCGGCGTGGTGCACGAGGCCAGCACGGTGTTCGTCACCGAGCCGAACAGAAGGCCCTTGAACGCCGAGCGTCCGTGCGAGCCCATCACCACCAGATCGACGCCCGGCTTCGCGGCGACCGCGCTGACTTCGACCCCCGGACTGCCCACCACGTAGCGGCCATCGGCCCTGACGGCCGCCTTCTTCAGCCGAGCGAGCGCCGGCTTAAGGACCGCGGCGGACTCCGCCTTATAGAAAGACCGCACCATGTCAGGCCCGGCAGCCCGTGCGGCACGAGCTGGAATCGGCAACTGCACGTTGAGCACCTCTATCTGAGCTGACGTGCCAGTGAACGCTCGTCGCGATGCCACGAAAGCGAGGGCCGCGTTGCTGTGACGACTGCCATCGACCGGGATGAGCACTCTCATGGGGATTGCATCTAGGCGACGATCTCTCGGGCGGTTTATTGCGGACGAACGAGCAGCAAGGGAGTGCTGCAGCGGGCTCCTACTCCCGCCGCCACTGAGCCAAGCACGACGAGCTTCAAGGCACTCATACCGTGCGATCCCATCACCAGCATGTCAAGCTTCTCCCGCCGCGCCCATGCGGCGAGCGCCTCACCAGGGTTGGAGCTGACGAGCATCTCCTCGCCGGCGGACAGATCGGCTAAAGCGAGCGCTTCGTGGACAGGTGCCATAGCGCGGTCGAATGCCTCCTGTCGTAGCGCACGAACCTCCTCGTGCTTGAATTTGGTATCGGCCAGGTTGGCCAACGCGGTCTTCACCTGGATCGGCACCTCGTCAACGACATGCGCGACGCGCAAAGTGAAGCGCGGGCCGAAGAGCATCCGCTGCGCGATGACGAAGCTCAGTGCAGCGTGACTGTGACGACTACCATCAAAGGCGAGACCCACCCGGAGCGAGCCGCGCTTTGGCGCAGTGTCGCAACGTATCAGCAGCACCGGTGTTCGGCACCCGGCGAGCACGGCCTGTGCCACCGAGCCGAGCAGCGCATTCAGGCGCCCGGTCCGCCCGTGCGACCCCATCACGATCAAGTCGACATCGTGCTTCTCGGCCCACAGCGCAATCTCCAGTCCGGGATTACCGACTCGATAAAACCAGGCGGGCTCCAGCAGTGCGTCCTTGAGGATGGCAACGGATGGCTTCAGCACCTTGCGTGATTCAGCTTCATGCCATGCGTGCACTAGCTCGGCACCCACAGCGCGACCCGCGCGGGGCGGGATCGGGTACTGGACATTGAGCAAGTCGATCTGCGGGTGCGAACCGTGCTGAAACGGGCGCGCAGCCACGAATCGCAATGCGGCCTCGCTGTAGGGACTACCGTCGACTGGAATGAGGATTTTCATGGCTTCCACTCCGCAAAGAACTCGTGCGCCGCGCTTCGCGGCCGGCCAATGCCCTGCTCATCTGCGATGAGCCGCGAGGGACGTGTCGCCAAGGCTGGTGTCCGGTGGGGAGCGCTCGGTAGAGTGCCTCGCTGACGCACACTAGGTACAGAGCGACTGCCGAACTTACGCCGGGAAACCAACAGCGTTGCGGCCACGTGGAAGTGGTGTCACACGAGAGCGCACTCGCTGCGACCAAATCGAGTCTAAGAGTGGCGCAATTGCTCCGGGGCAACAGCCGGGGTAAGGCTTGACAACTGTCAGTCGGTGCTCCGATTTGGGAGTTAACCCTTATTGCGCCGCGCCGTTGCACTGGTTTCCAACCTGGGAAGGGAGATTGAAGCGCGAGCAGAGCGCTTTGTGCCCGATCGCGCGGCCGATCGATCTTGGGTGCTATCAGTGTGGACAGCGAGAGCCCGACCGCTTCGCGTTGGTCGCGGGTCTAGCGACGCTTCGCGCGCGGGGTGGCGATGGTGTCTTCTGCTCACCACGCGATCTGGCTGGTTGCCACCCATGATCCCTCTTTCCACCATGCGATCAGCAAACCACAAGAAACTGTGCGTCAACTCAGCCGACGCAACGTAAGCCTTAGTAGCTGGGCGCTCCAGCACTTCACTTCAATCCGTCATTTCCCTCATCTGCGCGGGCGGATTGACGAGAGTCAACCGGCGACTCGATACCGCGCCAGCGTGAGCGCACGGTTCCTACACTCGGCTCGTAGAAGAGAGTCTCGCGGCGAATGTCGGCGCCTCCGCAGCTGGCATCTCCTGACGCCGCACGCTTCGCGAAGCGAGGATCGATGCGGCACTGGATATCGCCCCACTTGCCGGCCGACTGCGGCGGCCCGCAAGCCGCGACCGCCGTCTTGTGGATTCGGCTGATCGAACCGCCACGGACCGACTCGCCCCTCCCGACCGACCCGGACCTTGCATGAATGCCGCCGAACGATCCGTCGCCAGCGATGAGCTGCCCGGCTTCCATGCCCTGACCACCGAGCGGGCGTTGGAGGCGCTCGTGAGCAGTCAGGAGGGACTCAACGCCAACGAGGTGCGCGCCCGTCTCGCGCAGCACGGCCGCAACGAACTGCCGCCGCCGCCCAAGCGCAGCGCGTGGCTGCGTTTCCTGCTGCAGTTCCACAATCTGCTGATCTACGTTCTGATGGCCGCCGGGGTGGTCACGCTGCTGCTGGCGCACTACGTTGACAGCGCGGTGATCTTCGGCGTGGTCATCGTCAACGCGATCATCGGCTTCATCCAGGAAGGCAAGGCCGAGCGTGCGCTGGAGGCGGTCAGCGCGATGCTGGCCAGCCACGCGATCGTGCTGCGCGACGGCGTGCGCCACGAAATCGACGCTGCCGACCTCGTGCCAGGCGACATCGTGCTGCTGGCCTCGGGCGACAAGGTGCCGGCCGACCTGCGTCTGCTGAAGAGCCGCAACCTGCAGATCGAAGAGGCGGCGCTGACCGGCGAGTCGGTGCCGGTCGACAAGGACAGCGCGCCGGTGGCCGCCGACGCGGTGATCGCCGAGCGGCATGGCATGGCCTACTCGGGCACGGTGGTTACCTACGGCCAGGCGACCGGACTGGTGGTGGCCACCGGCCCGCGCACCGAAATCGGCCGCATCGGCGCACTGGTGGCGGGCGTGCAGGGCATCGCCACGCCGCTGACGCGCAAGCTCGACCAGTTCGCCACGCGCATCACGGTGTTCATCGTGATCGGCGCCGTGCTGACCTTCCTGTTCGGCTACCTGGTCCACGACTTCCCGGCGATCGAGATCTTCCTCGCGGTGGTGGGGCTGGCCGTGTCGGCGATCCCCGAGGGGCTGCCGGCGATCGTCACCATCACGCTGGCGATCGGCACCACCCGCATGGCTGCGCGTAATGCGATCGTGCGCCGGCTGCCGGCGGTGGAGACGCTCGGGTCGGTAACGGTGATCTGCTCCGACAAGACCGGCACGCTGACGAAGAACGAGATGACGGTGGTGCGCGCGGCGCTGCCGGCGCGCACCCTGCAGGTGGAAGGCGCCGGCTACGCGCCCGAGGGCGGCTTCACGCACGACGGCGCGACGGTCGCCGCCGAGACCGACGATCTCGCCGAGTTTGCGCGCTGCGCGCTGCTGTGCAACGACGCCCACCTGCGCCACGCCGACGGCCACTGGACGCTGACCGGCGACCCGACCGAGGGCGCACTGCTCGCACTGGGGCTAAAGGCCGGGCTCGACCCTGCCATCGAGCAGGCCGCGCTGCCGCGGGTGGACGCGATCCCGTTCGAGTCCGAGCACCGCTACATGGCCACGCTGCACCACGACCACGCGGGACACGCGCGCGTATATCTCAAGGGCGCGCCCGAGCAGGTGCTAGCGCTGTGTACGAGTACGGCCGACGGGCGGCCTCTCGACCGCGCGTTCTGGGAGGCGCAGATCGAAGCGGCGGCGCGCGCCGGCCAGCGCGTTCTCGCGCTCGCGCGCGGCGAGATGCCCGCGGGCACCACCGCGCTGGCGATGGCCGACATCACGCCGCGCTTTGCGCTGCTCGGGCTGGCCGGCATGATCGACCCGCCGCGACCGGAGGCGATCGAGGCGATCGCCGACTGCCGCGCCGCCGGCATCGCCGTCAAGATGGTCACGGGCGACCACAGCGTCACCGCGGCGGCGATCGGCGCGCAGTTGGGCTTGGCCCACGAACACGCGCTCGACGGCCGCGAGATCGAGCAGCTCGACGACGCGCAGCTCGGCAGCCGCGTGCAACAGACGGACGTCATCGCCCGCGCCAGTCCCGAGCACAAGCTGCGGCTGATCGCTGCGTTGCGGGCGCGTGGCAATGTCGTCGCCATGACCGGCGACGGCGTGAACGACGCGCCGGCGCTGAAGAGCGCGGACATCGGCGTAGCCATGGGCAGGAAGGGCACCGACGCCGCGCGCGAGGCGGCCGACCTCGTACTGACCGACGACAACTTCGCCAGCATCGACCTCGCCGTGCGCGAAGGCCGCACCATCTTCGACAACATCAAGAAGTCGCTGCTGTTCATCCTGCCGACCAACGGCGGTGAAGCCGGCGTGATCCTGCTCGCCGTGTTTCTCGGCCTGGCGCTGCCGGTCACGGCGGCGCAGATCCTGTGGATCAACATGGTCACTACCGTGACGCTGGCGATCGCGCTCGCCTTCGAGCCGCCCGAGCCGGGCGTCATGCAGCGCCCGCCGCGGCCGCCAGCCGAGCCGCTGATCACCAAGCTGCTGCTGGCGCGCGTGGTCTACGTCAGCCTGTTGATGATGGGAATGGCGTTCTGGGTGTTCGAATGGGAACTGGCGCGCGGTCAGTCGCTGGAAGCCGCGCGCACCGCTGCCGTCAACATGCTGGTCGTCGGCGAGCTGGTGTACCTGTTCAACTCGCGCCACTTCGTTGCCCACTCGCTGGCGCGCGACACGCTGACCGCAAACCCGATTGCTTTGTGGGCCAGCGTGGTGCTGATTGTGCTGCAGTTGGCCTTCACCTATGCGCCGCCGCTGCAGTTCATGTTCAGGACCGTGCCGCTCGATGCCGCGTCCTGGGCGCTGATTCTCGGCTTAGGGCTGGTTAAGTTCCTTGCGGTCGAGGCGGAAAAGGCCGTGCTGCGACGCTTCGGCGTGCAGCGCCTGTAGTGTCCGGGCCGGACTCATCACGGAGTAGCCTCATGGACAAGTTCCCGCAGCAACTTCTGGTTGGCACCGATTTCTCGGTGGCGAGCCAAGCGGCGGTCGAACGTGCGCTGCAACTGGCGCGTGGCTGGTCGGCCCGGCTCACCCTGCAGCACGTGGTTTCCTCTTCTTTCTGGGACGACGTGATTAGCACGGCCGCCTCCGCCGCCGGCGTTGACACGCCTGCGCCGGCCGCGGCCGAGGCCGCGGCCGCCGAGGCGCTGCGCCGCCGCGCCACCGAGATCGAGGCCGCGAGCGGCGTGCGCTGCGACGTCGCGGTCAGCACCGGGCGCACCGCCGGCGCGCTGGCGCACGCGGCAGAGAGCGCTGGCGCCGACCTGCTGGTGATCGGCGCCCACGGCGCGCACCCGGTGCGCGACCTCCTGGTCGGCACCACGGCGCAGAAGCTGCTGCGGATCAGTCCCTGCCCGGTGCTGGTGGTAAGGCGCAAGCCGACCGCCGAGTACCGCGCTGTCCTGGCGCCGACCGACTTCTCCGCGCCGTCGCGCGCTGCGCTGCAGACCTGTATAGGCCTGCTGCCGCAGGCCACCGTGCACGTGGCCCATGCGTTCGAACTGCCCTACGAAGGGCTAGCCCGATACGCCAGCGTCGATCCCGACACGCTCGTGCGCTACCAGCGCGAGGCGCGCGCGCGACTGCACGAGACGCTGCGCAACTTCGCCGACGAGGTTGGCGTCGCGCCGGGCCGGCGCGTGCTGCACGTCGCGCACGGCTACGCGCCCAAGTGCATCGATCAGTGGATCGAGACGACCGGCGCTGATCTCGTCGTCATCGCAGCACATGGGAAGTCCGAATTGGAGGCCACCTTCCTTGGCAGCGTCAGCCTGCACACGGTCATGGCGGCGCACTGCGACGTGCTGCTGCTGCGCGGCGGCGCAGCGCGGGCGAGCTGACGCCGCGCGAACCGCCTCACCCCTATGCGAGCGATATCCCGTTGAAGCCGCTGTTCGAGATCCTGCTACTGCTCGCGGCGATGGTGTTCGCCGTTGGCCTGTTCCAGCGCGCGCGCATCCCTTCGAGCCTCGGCTATCTGCTCGTCGGCGCCCTGATTGGACCGCATGCGCTCGGCCTCGTCGCGAGCGCCGAGTCGATCCGGCTGGTAGCCGAGTTCGGGATCGTATTCCTGCTGTTCACGATCGGCCTGAACTTCTCGCTGCCGCAGATCTACGCGCTGCGCCACACGGTGTTCGGGCTGGGTACCGGCCAGGTGGTGCTGACCACGGTCGGCGTCGGGCTGCTGGCCTGGCTGATCGGGCTGGCGCCGGCCGCGGCCTTTGCTGTAGGCGCGGTGTTCGCACAGTCGTCGACCACGATCATCGCCAAACAGCTTGCCGAGCAGGACGAGTTGGGCACGCGCCACGGCCGGCTGGCGCTGGCGATGTCGGTGTTCCAGGACGTGACCGCGGTGCCGTTCTTGGTGGTGATACCCGTTCTCGGCGCGGCGGCCACGGTTGCCGGCTCCCAGCTGGCGGGTGCGCTCGCCGTCGCGCTCGTCAAGGCGCTGGCGGCGTTCGCGGTGGTGTACGTCGCCGGTCGCTGGCTGCTGCGGCCGCTGTTCCACGAGATCGCCGCGCGTCGTTCGCCTGAGCTGTTCACACTGTCGGTGCTGCTGGTGTCGCTCGCGGCCGCCGCAGCGACCGACCAGCTCGGGCTGTCGCTCGCCTTCGGCGCTTTTCTGGCCGGAATGATGCTCGGCGAGACCGAGTTCCGGCACCAGATCGAGTCGACCATCCGGCCGTTCCGCGACGTGCTGCTCGGCCTGTTCTTCGTCTCGATTGGCATGCTGGTCGATCCGCACGCGCTGCCCGGCGTGTGGCACTGGGCGCTGGCGGCGGCTGCCGTGATGCTGGTGGTCAAGGCGGTGCTGGTGACCGCGCTGGTGCGCGCCAGCGGGCTGGATCGCCCGACCGCCGCCAAAACAGGCATCACGCTGGCAGTGGGCGGCGAGTTCGGCTTTGCGCTGCTGGCGCTGGCCATCGGGGCGAACGTGATCGACAGCGCCGCCGGCCAGGTGACGCTGACGGCGGTGCTAGCGAGCATGATCGCCGGACCGCTGCTGATCCGGCACAGCCGCGCGCTGGCCGACCTGCTCGGTGCCCATCGCCTGCCCGCGCGCACGGATGCGCCGGCGCCCGACCTGCCGCAGACCGCGGCGCTGCACCACCACGTGATCATCTGCGGCTACGGCCGCATTGGCCAGAACGTTGGCCACTTCCTCGAACAGGAGTCGATCCCCTACGTCGCGCTCGACCTCGATGCGGCGCGCGTGCGCGAGGCCCACACCGCCGGCGAGCCGGCCTACTACGGTGACTCCGCAGAGCGCGACATGCTCGAGGCTGTCGGCCTGAGCGACGCCCGTTTGGTGGTGATCAGCCACGACGACGTCGGCGCCGCGCTGAAGACGCTTCACGCCGTGCGCAGCCTGCGGCCCGAGCTGGCGGTGATGGTGCGCACACGCGACGAGAGCCGCGTCGACGAGCTGATGCGCGCCGGCGCCACCGAAGTCGTGCCTGAGACGCTCGAGGCTGGCATGATGATCGTCACGCATGCGCTGCTGCTGCTGGACGTGCCACTGGCGCGCGTGCTGCGGCGGGTGCGCGACGTGCGTGTCGACCGCTACCGGCTGATGCGCGAGTTCTTCCGCGGTGGAGACTCGCTGGCCGATGACCGGGTGAGGACGGACCGGCTGCACTCGGTGACCTTGCCGCACGGCGCTGCAGCGGTCAGCCGGACTCTTTCCGAACTGGACCTGGCACGGGATCATGTGCTGGTCACTGCGCTCGTGCGCGGCGGCAAGCGCGTGCTTGCGCCGCCGCCCGACATGGCATTACAGGCCGAAGATGTCGTTGTGCTCTTCGGTTCGTCGAGCGATCTTGAGCGTGTTGAATTGCGCCTGCTCGGCTGACTTCGATCTGTCGCAACACTCGCATCACAACCCCCAAGGTGCATCCCGGGGACTCCTGATGAAAATCCTGAACTCCTTCAATGCAGGGCACACAGCAGCGCCTCCGTGGCCTTCGGGACTTGGCGTCTTGCGTCGATCGGAGCTCAGCCCGAGTTCGAACTCGTCAGTCGAGTGAGAACGCTGTCAGCGCCCAGCGCGCGATTGGTTCCACTTTCGCAAGAGACAGCGGGCGTTTTGGAGTCGCGGTCTTAAAGATGAGACCCAAGTCGCCTTTTGGCGAGGAGGCGACGACCGCTTTCAGAGATTGTCGAGAGCCACGCTGGGTCGCGATCAGCCCATCGCGCGGATGGCAGCTTTCAGCGTGAAACCGACGGCCGCTTACAGAGAGCGCGAACGGCCGAGTAGGGTCGTGTCCTGTCTTCCGCGGTTGCCCAGATCTCATGCCAAGGTCACTTCCGCAATCCAGCACCTTAGCCCTGTAGTCTCCTCGATTTCCTCGAGCATCCTGTCGGACTCTCTTTGACACGGAGGAGCAAAACAACGCACCGTTGTCGGTGGCGAGTCTGTGCCGGACTTCTCTCTGCGTTGCGGTGAGGCAGGAAGTCGACACGCGTCATGCGCGGTCTCGGCCTGGGGCCGAGCTGACCCCTTGTGCGCGCTGCTACGCTTGAAGCTCGACCACCCCATCAGAACGCCATGACACAAGACGAATTGAAGCGGGCCGTCGCCGCGGCCGCGGTCGGTTTCGTGATGCCTGGTGAGATTCTGGGTGTCGGAACGGGCTCGACCGTCGATTTCTTCATCGACGCGCTTGCGGCTGCAAAAGTGCCGGTGCCGGCTGCCGTTTCCAGTTCGGAGCGCTCGACGCGGCGACTCGAAGCGTGCGGCATCCGCGTTGTCGATCTCAACGAAGTGACGGAGATCTCCGTTTACGTGGACGGCGCCGATGAAATCGACCGGGGTTTCTCGATGATCAAAGGCGGCGGCGGGGCGCTCACGCGAGAAAAGATCGTCGCGGCTGTCGCGCGCACTTTCGTGTGCATTGCGGACGGCAGCAAGCTGGTCGAGCGACTTGGAAGCTTCCCGCTGCCGGTCGAAGTGATTCCGATGGCGCGCGAGTACGTGATGCGGGAACTCCAGCGCCTGGGCGGGACACCGCGGCTGCGCGCGGGGTTCATGACCGACAACGGCAACGTCATTGTCGACGTCCTGGGGCTTCGCATCGACGAACCGCAGAAGCTCGAGCAGCGTATCGATGGCATTGCCGGCGCGGTGACCAACGGACTGTTCGCGCGGCGCGGCGCGGATGTCCTGCTGCTCGGAACACCGGACGGCGTCCGCGAGTCGCGGCGCGTCTGAGTGCCGTGCGCGGCGCGACAGACGTCGTGATGCGCACGCTGGTTCGCGGAGTTGCCCTGGCTTTGGGGTTCGTTGCCGGCATGGTTCTTCTTTACGTGCTGGCGGCGCTCCTACTTGGCCTGGTTCCGCGCAACCCGGGCTTCGTCGAGACCGCGGACGGGGTCGAGATCTACGTACGAACGAACGGCGTGCATGCCGACTTGGTCGTGCCGACACGATGGAACGGTGTCGACTGGAGCGCGGAGTTCCCGGCGCACGACATGAGCGGGCTCGTCGCGCCCGCCCGCTGGATCGCCTTCGGCTGGGGGGACCGCGGCTTCATGCTGACAACGCCCACCTGGGCCGACCTACGGCCCGGCACCGCCTTCATTGCGCTCAGCGGCGTGGGCCAGGGGGCAATGCATGTTGAGTACCTGGATTCGCCCGGCGCCTACGACGCGCGACGCGTGCGACTTTCCGCGGAGCAGTACCGGCGCCTGACGGCATTCATCCGGGATTCGTTCGTTCGCGATGCCGGCGGCGCGGTGCGCCGGATCGACGCTGCGGGCTACTTCGGCACGGATGCCTTCTACGAGGCGGTGCCAACGTATACGTTCTGGTTCACCTGCAACGAGTGGACGCGTCGTGCTCTGGCGGCGGCCGGAGTCCGGACCGCATGGTGGGCCCCATTCGATATCGCGGTGATGCATCACCTGCCGGCGGGCGCTGCGCGCTGAGCACGCGCCGGCGCAGGGGCTTGGAGGCTTAGCTCGTCGGTGGGACGTAACCCTGAGCCATGTCGGCGCCTTCGCCGAAGAAGTGCTTCTCCATCTGCGTCTGCAGGTACTTGCGGGCACGCGCGTCGGCCAGATTGAGACGGTTCTCGTTGACGAGCATCGTCTGGTGCTTGAGCCAACCGGCCCAGGCCTCCTTCGACACGTTTTCCCAGATCTTCTTGCCGAGGTCGCCGGGCACCGGCGGGAAATCAAGTCCCTCGGCTTCGCGGCCGAGCTTTACGCAGTGAATCATGCGCGCCATGGTGAGGCCTCCTAGAGCGTCTTGACGAGCACCTGAGAGCGGCGCTGCCAGTTGTACATGTGCTGCCGCGTGGGCGGCAGGTCGTCGACCGTTGCGGGCTTGAAGCCGCGCTTGATGAAGAAGTGCGCCGTGCGTGTCGTCAGGACGAAGAGACGTTCGATGCCGGCCGCCTTCGCCTTCGCCTCGATGCGTTTCATCAGCCGTTCGCCATCGCCATAGCCCTGGTAGTGAGGGTGGACCGTCAGGCAGGCGAGCTCACCCGACTTCTCGCGCGGGAACGGGTAGAGCGCTGCACAGCCAAAGATGAAACCATCGTGCTCGAGCACGGTGAAGCGGTCGATCTCGCGCTCGATTAGCTCGCGCGGCCGCTTGACCAGCGTGCCATCGGCCTCCAGCGGCTCGATCAGCTTGATGATGCCGCCGACGTCGTCGGACGTCGCCTCGCGCATCTTCTCCAGGTTCTCCGGCGCAACCATCGTGCCGACACCCTCGTGCGTGAAGAGCTCGACCAGCAGCCCGCCATCGAGTGCGTAGGAGAGGATGTGCGCCCGCGCCACCCCGCCACGGCAGGCGCGCACCGCGTAGCGCAGGTTAAAGGCGGCATCGCCGGACACTTCGCCGGCGCCGAGCATGCGCTCCGCGTCCTCGACGGAGAGTTCGTTGAGCAATTGCCCCGCGGCGTCCGCAATGCCAGACGTCTCGGTGAGCAGCACGAGCTTGTCGGCCTTGAGCGCAGTGGCAACGCTGCAGGCGACGTCCTCCATCGTCAGGTTGAACGCCTCGCCAGTCGGAGAAAAGCCGAGGGGCGAAAGCAGCACGAGGCCGCCGTTGGCGAGCACGAAGCGCAGTGCCTCGGTGTCGACCTTGCGCACGACGCCCGTCAACGCAAGGTCGATGCCGTCGATGACGCCCATCGGACGCGCGGTGACGAAATTGCCACTCACGACGCGCACCTTCGAGTGCGCCATCGGGGTCGAGGGCAGGCCCTGCGAGAACGCCGCCTCGATGTCGAGACGGATCTCGCCGGCGGCCTCCTTGACGCACTCGAGCGCCGCCGCGTCAGTGATGCGGACGTCGTTGTGGAAGCGCGACTCGAGGCCCTTGAGCGCGAGCTGCGCCTGCACCTGCGGTCGTGAACCGTGCACCAGGACGATGCGGATGCCCATGGCGTTGAGCAGCGATACGTCCTGGATCAGCGCTGTCAATGCGCCGGCCTCGATGAGGCTGCCGGAAAACGCCACGACGAAGGTCCTGCCGCGGTGCGCATGCACGTACGGCGCGACCTGGCGCAGCCAGGCGACGAACTGCGTCGCGTCGGACAACTGAGCCAGTGGAGGCAATGCCGGCGTGTCGTTCATTGGCGAAAGTATACTTTCGCGGATACTGCACACCTGATGCAGCCACTCCGCGAGACCACAATGAAGCGCTAGCACCTTCGGGTGCGACGCGAGCCGATGCAGCCACCTTCGCCCAACCCGCCCCGCGCCAGGGGGCCCCGGGTTCGCGCGCCGCTGCCGGCCATCACCTTTCCCGAGGAACTGCCGGTCTCGGCCCGGCGCGAGGACATCGCACGCGCGATCGAAGCGCACCAGGTCGTCATCGTCAGCGGCGAGACCGGCTCGGGCAAGACCACGCAGCTACCCAAGATCTGCCTCACGCTCAGCCGCGGTGAGCGGGGAGTCATCGGCCATACCCAGCCGCGCCGCATCGCGGCGTCGAGCATCGCGCGCCGCATCGCGGAGGAACTGAAGACCCCGGTGGGCGAGATCGTCGGCTACAAGGTCCGCTTCACGGACCAGACGCGGCCCGGGGCATCGATCAAGCTGATGACCGACGGCATCCTGCTCGCCGAGTCGCAGGCCGATCCGCTGCTCAGGCAATACGACACGCTCATCATCGACGAGGCGCACGAGCGCAGCCTCAACATTGATTTCCTGCTTGGCTACCTGCGCCAGTTGCTGCCACGCCGGCCCGACCTCAAGCTGATCATCACGTCGGCCACGATCGATGCCGAACGCTTCGCGCGTCACTTCGGTTCGGCGGACGCGCCGGCGCCGATCATCGAGGTCTCCGGGCGGCTCTATCCGGTCGAGATCCGCTATCGCCCGGTTGAAGACGTCGACGACGCCGATGACCGCACGCTGATGGATGCGCTGGCCGATGCCGTCGACGAGTGCGCGGGCGCCGGTCGCGGCGATGTCCTGGTATTCCTTCCGGGCGAACGCGAGATCCGCGAGGCGGCCGAGGCGCTGCGCAAGCACCATCCGCCCGCCACCGAGATCCTTCCTCTCTACGCGCGCCTTTCGGCGGAGGAGCAGGACCGGGTGTTCCGTCCGTCGGGGTCGGGTCGTCGCATCGTGCTGGCGACCAACGTCGCCGAGACGTCGCTGACGGTGCCCGGTATCCGCTACGTGGTCGACACCGGGCTGGCGCGCGTCAAGCGCTACTCCTACCGCAACAAGGTCGAGCAGCTCCAGGTCGAGCCGGTCTCGCAGGCTGCCGCCAGCCAGCGTGCCGGCCGGTGTGGACGCGTTGCCGATGGCATCTGCATCCGGCTGTACGCGGAGGAGGACTACCTCAAGCGGCCGCGCTTCACGGATCCGGAGATCCTCCGCGCCTCGCTGGCAAGCGTCATCCTGCGCATGAAGTCGCTCGGTCTGGGCGAGGTTGCGGACTTTCCCTTCGTCGAGGCGCCGACCGGACGCGCAGTTGCCGACGGCATGCAGCTTCTGGCCGAACTGAATGCGATCGACGAGCGCAACGCGCTGACACCCATCGGTCGCGAACTCGCCCGCTTGCCGCTCGATCCCCGCGTGGGACGGATGATGCTGGCCGCGCGGGAACAGAACTGCCTCGCCGAGATGCTGGTGATCGCGGCGGCGCTGTCGGTGCAGGATCCGCGCGAACGCCCGCTCGAGGCGCAGGAGGCGGCTGACCAGGCGCATCGGCGCTTTGTCGACGAGCGCAGCGACTTCCTGGCGCTGGTGAAGCTCTGGGCGTTTGTGCAGGAGCGCATCGGCCACAAGAAGTCGAACCGCAAGCTGACCGACGATCTGCGCAGCCAGTTCCTGAGCCCGCGCCGGGTGCGCGAGTGGATCGACGTGCATGGCCAGCTCGCCGCGCTAGCCGGCGAACAGAACTGGCGTCCCAACGCCACGCCGGCGACCTTCGAGCAGGTCCACCTTGCCTTGCTGGCCGGCCTGCTTGGAAACATCGGCTGCCGCGTGCTCGACGCCGAGCGCGGCGAGCCGCCGTTCGCCGGCGCGCGCGGCATCAAGTTCTTCCTCTGGCCCGGGTCGTCGCTGGTGAAGAAGGCGGGCCGCTGGATCATGGCGGCCGAGCTGGTCGAGACCTCGCGCCTGTTTGCACGCACGGTTGCGACGATCGACCAGTCCTGGCTCGAGCGGGTGGGCGAGCACCTGTTGAAGAAGTCGCACGGGGAACCGCACTGGGAGAAGCGGCCGGCGCAGGTGATGGCCTTCGAGCGAGCCACGCTGTACGGGCTGCTCGTCTACCAGCAGCGGCGCGTGCACTACGGGCCGCTCGACCCGGCGCACGCGCGCGAGATCTTCATCCGCGAAGCGCTGGTGGCAGGCGAGTACGACACCCGCGCGCCGTTTTTTGCGCACAACCAGCGCGTGGTGCGCGAGATCCGCGAGCTCGAGCACCGTGCGCGGCGGCTCGACGTGCTGGTCGACGACGAACTGATCTTCGCTTTCTATGACCGCCTCCTTCCGGCCGACATCACGACCGGAGCCCAGTTCGAGAAGTGGCGCGCGGTCGCGGAACGCGAGCAGCCGAAGCTGCTCTTCCTCGTGCGGGATGAGCTGATGCGGCACGAGGCTGCCGGCGTTACGACCGAACTCTTCCCGAAGCAGTTCGCGCTGCGCGGCCGCACGGGATCGGAGACCGTGCTGGCGCTGACCTACCACTTCGAACCGGGCAGCCCGCGCGACGGCGTGACGCTGACCGTCCCGGTGGTCGCCCTGAACCAGGTCGATGCGGTGCGAACCGAGTGGCTCGTGCGCGGCATGCTGAAGGAAAAGGTGCATCTTCTGCTGAAGTCGCTGCCGCAGAAGCTACGCCGCCACTGCGTGCCGCTGCCGGAGTACGCCGCGCGCTTTGTCGAGCGCCAGGGCGAGCGGACGGACGAGTCCCTGATCGACGTGCTGATCGCCGACCTGCGCGAGCAAGTCGGCGTCACCTGCCAGCGCACCGATTTCAAGCTCGAGACGCTGCCCATGCACCTGACGATGAACTTCAAGGTTGTCGACGAGCACGGCCGGCAGCTCGCGATGGGGCGCAACCTTGCCCAGTTGCGCGCCGAGCTCGGTCCTCAAGCGCAGCAGAGCCTGCGGTCGGTGGCGGCCGCGGATGCGGTGGTGGCGCCGACCCTGCAGGCCGACATCCGCGACTGGGACTTCGGCGAACTGCCGGAGATCATGCAGATCGAGCGTCGCAGCGCCGACGGGCGGGCCGTCACGCTGGTAGGCTTCCCGGCCCTGGTCGATCGCGACGACCACTGCGAGATCGACGTCTTCGATGACCCCGACGCCGCGCGCGCCCAGCATCGCAACGGACTGCGGCGCCTGTTCCGCCTCCAGTTGCGGGAGCAGGTGAAGTTCCTGGAGAAAAGCCTCGCGACGCTGCAGACCACACAGATGCAGGCCTCGACCGTACCAGCGCTCGCAGCGGCGCTGCCGGGGTTTGAAGCCCTGCGCGAACAGGTGGTGACCGCAGCGATCGATCGCACCTGTCTTCCCGAACCCTGGCCCGGCAATCGCGCTGCCTTCGTCGCACGCAAGGAGGATGCGCGCAGCAAGCTCAGCCTGATTGCGCAGGAAGTCGCCCGCCTGCTCGCCGCCATCGTGGCCGAGGCCGCCACGCTGCCAAGGAAGCTCAACGCCAGCCGCGCCTATGCCGCATCGGTCTCCGATGTCGAGCAGCAGCTGACGCGACTGTTTCCGCGCGGCTTCGTCGTCGACGTGGCGCCGGCGCAGCTCGCTCACTATCCGCGCTACCTGAAAGCCATCGGCCTGCGGCTCGAAAAGCTCCGCTCCGATCCAACCCGCGACGCGCAGCGACTGCAGGAACTGGTCGCGCTGCAGACGCCCTGGCTGCGTGAAGTGGCCGCCCGCAAGGGCGTTGTCGATCCACGGCTGGACGAGTTCCGCTGGCTGCTGGAGGAACTGCGCGTCAGCCTGTTCGCGCAGGAGTTGCGCACACCGATGCCCGTGAGCGCCAAGCGCCTGCAGAAGGCGTGGGATGCGCTGCAGCGCTAGCCGAGTTGAACCGGCGCCGGAGAACCTGTCGCGGCATGAACGTGTGTGAGCGGCATGGCAACGACTGGAGTGACGGGCGGCGCCGCGTTGTGGCCGCGAAGCTGCGGTCGAACGCAGCGATCAGCCCGGTTTGCGGCACACGACCTGGATCGGATCGGTGCGGCCTTCGATGATGTTCCGCGCTGCGTTCCGCGTCTTCTGCAGCGCGGAGTCACCGAGCAGCAGATGAAGGCCCAGCGGCGGCAGGGCACCTTGTTCCGCTTTCTCGATGGCAGCCTTGTAGCCCGCTGCGTACTTGGGACCGGTGTGGTCGACGACGATCGCCTCGAAGCCGGCCGCGCGCAGGTAAGCCTCCGTCTCGTCCGCCGAGACGAGCCAGGCACCCGTACCGTCGGCCGACCAGGGCACCGGATGATGGGGATCGCCGGTCGGGCCGAGCGCGTGCTCGGTCAGCGCGAAGAATCCGCCGGGCCTAAGGACGCGGAACGCCTCGGCAAAGAACCGCGTGCGGTCGGACACGTTCATCGTCACATGCTGTGTATAGCCGCCGTCGAAGACCGCATCCGCATAGGGCAGTTGCTGACCGTCGCCGAGTTCGACCCGGACCTGCTGCTCCATCCGCAGCAGCGCCGTGAGCCGGTTGGCGGCCTCGACGAAGGACGGCGTGATGTCGAGGCCGCTCACGGCGCAGCCGAAGCGCTGTGCGATGTAACGGGCCGGGCCGCCGAGCCCGCAGCCGATGTCGACGACATGCTGGCCCGCCAGCAGCGGCAGCCGGTCTGCCAGTTCCACGGTGGCCGGAAAGCCACGCGCGTGGAAGTGATCGACCGGGGCGAGATCCTCGATCGTCAAGCGGTCGAGCGGTTTCGACATCTGCTGCAGCACAGACACGATGCGTCCGTAGATGTCGCCCTGGTCCCAGTGGTCCGCGATTGCCTTCGTATCGCTCATGGCGACCTCCTTGGCTGTGCTGCGCGGCGTCCCGGCGTCGACGGGGATGCGTCGGCGGTCAGCTTCCGCTGCGGTCGATCAGGCGCTGCAGGCGGGCTGGCTCGTCGCGCACGAATGACGGATCCTTGCCCAGTTCCCGAACAGCCTGGGCGAAGTATGGTCTTGCTTCCGCAGACCGTCCGAGCGCGTCGAGGTTCTCGGCGATCTCTTCAAAGACATAGCCGTCGCTGCCGCCGCTGGCGGACCACTCCGCCTCGAGGCCTCGCTGCAGTTTCAATGCCTCGTCGTAGCGGCCGAGCGAGCGCAGGCAACGCGCCACCGACCAGGTCGCAATGCGGCCCTGCGGTTGCTTGCCTGTGGCACGCCACGCGGACTCCGCCTCGATGAACACGGGTAGTGCTGCGTCAAAGCGGCCGGCGTCGTGCAGGTTCCAGGCATGATTGTTCAGCAGGGCCGGGAGCAGGGCGACTGCCTTGGGGTCGGTCGAAGCGCGGGCCAGCGTGACGCCGGTGTCGGTCCAGCCGGCGGCCGCCTCCATGGGCGTGACCAGTGCCAGCATGTGGGCGGCATCGACGGCGAGGCCGGTCTCATCGCCGCCAAGCGCGACCTCGTAGGCTTGCAGGAAGATGGGCTGCGCGGCCGCCTTGTCACCGGCGGAACGCAACGTGCGACCGCGTTCGAGCAGGTAGCGCGCGCGTACGCGCGCACTGGAGTCCCCGAGTGCGGGCTGCACCTGATCAAGTATGCGGTGGGCCTCGTCGAACTGGCGCCGCAGCGAGTATGTGCGAGCGATCTGGGTCTGAAGTTCGAGGTCGCGGTTGCGGTCGCCGCGGCCGAGCGCTGCGCGGAAGCGCTGTTCGCTGGCAGCCGGGTTGTCGTACTCCCAGAAGTTGTCGATGTCGCCGTCCGCACCTGCGGCCATGGCAGAAACGAGCAGCGTCGCCAGTGCGAGGATCGCGCGCGGACGCCGCTCAGGTCTTCGAGCCGGTGCCGCCACCGCGGTGCGGGTTGCGCGAGGGTGCGGGCTCATCCTTCGGTCCCATTTCGATGTCGAACGCGAACTCCCGGATCAACTGACCATCGATGTAGACGCGCATCTTGTGCGCGCCGACAGGGTCGCCGGGCGCGTAGCGCCACTCGTTGGCGATAAATCCAAGGCGCGTCGGGATGATGCGCTCGGTGACCGCGGTCTTGCGGTCGGGCGAAATCGTATAGATGCCCATCGCTTCGCCCGGGCCCCAGGTCGGCGGAGGCTCAGGCAACTCGAACTCCTCACGCCAGATGACGGTCGGCTTGCTCGTCTTGAAGACGATGTACCAGCCGTAGGGTGCCGCGATCACGGCCGGGAACTTGTCGGTCTCGTAGAGAATTCGCCGGCCGGCCTGATCGGCGCCGAACACGCCGAACTGCGCCGACACCACCTCCAGCGCGGGTGACTTGGTCACGGCCACAGGAGCCTCCGTGGCCGCGGCGGGGGCAGCCGGCGGCGCTGCCTTCTCGGGCGCGGCGCACGCGGCGAGCAGCGCCGCCACGGCGATCGTTAAGGCAGCTGAGCGAAGGCTCGATGGCATCTTCATCCTCCGGAGAGCAACAACAGGCGTGTGTCAACACGCTGCGCTTCCATTTAAGCACAACCGATCCTGCGCGCAAGATCATCCCTATGACATGCCGTCTTCGCTTGGGTTGCATCCGGGCAGTGGGGTGTGCACGAAGGATCGGCCTGCGTTCGGGCCCTATTCGGGGCGAGGGCGCGAGCGCCGGTCCTTTAGAATTTCGGTCGGCGGCACGGAAGGTCGCGTCGGAGTGCAGGGCAATGAGCAGATGGATAGCAGGATTTGTCTACCTCGTGGGAATGTTCGCCGCGGCTTCGGCGCAGGCCGGTGTCGTCGTCGTGCTGAATTCCGGCGACGCCAGTGTCAGCCTGATCGATCAGGCGACTCGCAAGGAGATCCGGCGTTTCGAGGTCGGCAAGGAGCCGCATCATCTGATGGCCACGCCGGACGGCCAGACCTTGATCGTCGCGAATGCTGCGGGCAACGATCTGGTTTATCTGAACCCCGCGACGGGCGAATTCCAGCGCCGCGTGCGCGACATTCCCGATCCGTACCAGATTGGCTTCTCGCCGGACAGGAAGTGGTTTGTCGTAGCCGGCAACCGGCTCGATCGCATCGATCTCTACGCGGCGAATGGATCGGAGCAGAAGTTCGTGAAGTCCGTGCGCGCACCGAAGACGCCGAGCCACATCGCGTTTTCCGCGGACAGCCAGTTCGCCTTTGTCACGCTGCAGGACAGCGATGAACTGGTCGCGCTGAAGCTGGCAGACCAGTCGGTGCTCTGGAAGATCAAGGTCGGTGCCATGCCTGCCGGCGTCTGGATGACACCGGACGATCGTCACCTGCTGGTCGGCATGACAGGGGCCGACTACGTCGAGGTCATCGACTGGCGGTCCCAGAAGAGCGTCAAGCGCATCCCGACGGGCAAGGGTGCCCATAATTTCCGACCCCGGGGCGACGGCCGGCATCTTTTCGTTTCGAACCGGGTGGCCAATACGATCAGTGTCATCGACCAGGTCACGCTCGAACGCCTGTACGACATTCCGGTACCTGGCGGCCCGGACTGCATGGAAGTGACGGCCGATGGCAAGTACCTCTGGGTCACCCAACGCTGGATCAAGCAGGTCTCGGTCGTCGACCTTGCGCAGCGTGCGGTGGTCGACAAGATCGCCGTGGGACGCTCGCCCCACGGTATTTTCTTCGTCAACTCCGCGCCGTGGAAGTGAGCCTCGGTCTTGGCGATCCGGCATGAGCGGCGTGGCGTGCTGAACCGGACGCTGAACTGGCCGAACGTCCTGCGCAAGTGGGCTGCGTCGTGCGCCGCCACTGTGACGGGTGCCGTTCTCGCCCTCGGCCCGCTCGTCGCGGCGGCAGCCGAGTGCAGCCGGGTGGTCTATCTGACGCTCGACACGGGCAACATGCGCCATGCGGAGGCCATTGCCGCCATCCTCAAGCAGCACGACGTTCGGGCCACGTTTTTCCTGGCCAACGAAAAGACGGCGCGCGGGGACTTCGCGATCGACGCGTCGTGGGGTGGCTACTGGAAGGCGCGCGCCGACGAAGGACACGCGTTCGGAAGTCATACCTGGCGCCACGGGCGCATCGCCGCCGCGCCGCGTGGCATCGGCTACCGTCCGCAGTTCGGCGCCGACGCCGGCAAATCGCTGGTGCTCGATGACGCGTCCTTCTGCGCCGAACTGAAGCGCGTGGACGTCGAGTTCCAGCAGTTCGCGGGGCGACCGCTCGATGCGATCTGGCGCGCGCCGGGCGGGCGCACGACCGAGCGGGCGACCGCGGCCGCGCAGTCCTGCGGCTATGCGCACGTGCAGTGGGCGCCGGCCGGCTTTCTCGGCGACGAACTGCCCTCGGAGACCTACCCGAATGCCGTGCTGCTCGCGCGCGCCCTGCGCGATATCCGCGATGGCGATGTGCTGATGGCACATCTCGGTATCTGGTCGCGGCAGGAGCCGTTCGCGCCGATGCTCGATCCGCTGATTGCCGGGCTGAAAGAGCGCGGCTTCTGCTTCCGGACGCTGCGCGAGCATCCGGAGTACCGCCGTGCGTCGCCGCGACCGGTACTCGCAAGCGTCGCGGCGCAGGGTGCTACGGGGGCCCCGGCGCGATGATCGACGGCGTCGTAGCCGCGTTCACGGCGGTGCAGGCGTGGCTCTTCGAGTCCAGCGTGCAACCCTTGCTTTACGCGATGGGATGGATGCGCTTTCAGGAACCGGCCTACGAGGCCACCGAATGGTTTCTGCTCGGGGTGGTGCAGATCGCGGTGCTCTATGTCGTTCTGCGTCCGCTCGAGGCCCTAGTGCCGGCCGAGCGATGGACGGACCGGCGTGACACACGGGTGGACGTCATCTACACCCTCCTGCACCGGCTGGGGCTGATCCCGCTGCTGCTTTTCCTGCTCCTTACCCCGGTCTTCGACGAGCTCGCTGCGCTGATGCGCGCCGGCGGACTGACACCGCTGAACCTCGATGCGGTCTGGCCGGGAGTGACCGATGTGCCGATCGTGAGCTTCTTGATCTATCTGCTCGTGCTCGATCTCTTCGACTACTGGCTGCATCGGGCGCAGCACCGGTTCGACTGGTGGTGGGCATTGCACGCGCTCCACCACTCGCAGCGTCGCATGAGCTTCTGGGCCGATGACCGCAATCACCTGCTGGACGACCTGATCATGGATGCCTCGAAAGCGGCGCTGGCGCTGGCGATCGGGGTCGAGCCGGCGCAGTTCGTCCTGTTGATTGTCGCGACCCGCATGCTGCAGAGCCTGCAGCATGCCAACGTGCGCGCGACGCTCGGACCCCTGGGCCAGGTGATCGTGAGCCCGATCTTTCACCGCCGCCACCATGCGATCGGCGTCGGTCACGAAGGTTCACACCAGGGATGTAACTTCGCGGTGCTGTTTCCGCTGTGGGACCGGCTCTTCGGGACCGCCGACTTTTCGGCTGCGATCGCACCGACCGGTATCCGTGACCAGCTCCCCGCCCCGGCGGGAGATGGCCGGGACTACGGGCGCGGCTTCTGGGCGCAGCAGTGGTTGGGACTGGTACGCCTGTTCAGGCGCCGCCCTCCGGCCACCGCAATGGCGAGAACATGACGGCGCTGCGAATCGGGCTTGTCATCGTGGGCGACGAGATCCTCTCGGGCAAACGCGAGGACAAGCATCTCGCGAAAGTCATCGCATTGCTCGGCCAGCGCGGGCTGACCCTGGCTTGGGCGCAGTATGCGGGCGACGACCGCGCGGCACTGGTCGAGTTGTACCGGCGCACATTCGCCAGCGGGGAGGTCGTATTCAGTTGTGGCGGCATCGGTTCGACGCCGGACGATCACACCCGGCAGGCGGCCGCCGCAGCGCTGGGCGTGCCGCTGGCTTTGCATCCCGAGGCCGCGCAGCTGATTGCCCAACGCTGCGCCGACATGGCAAAGGAAGGGCGGGGCAGTGCCGACATGACCCTGCCGGAGAACCGCCAGCGCCTCACCATGGGTGAGTTCCCGGTCGGTGCGGCAATCATTCCGAATCCCTTCAATCGGATTCCCGGATTCGCGATCCGCCGGCACTGGTTTGTACCTGGCTTTCCGGTGATGGCGTGGCCGATGATCGAGTGGGTGCTCGATGCCCACTACCGCGATTCGTTCGGATCCGGCGTCAGCGCCGAGCGGTCGATGCTCGTGTTCGAAACCGCCGAGTCCTTGCTCGTGCCGCTGATGCAGGATATCGAGCGGCGCTTCGACGGCATCAAGTCGTTCAGCTTGCCTTCGGTCGGGGACGGCGCCGACGGGCGAATTGCTCGGCGCCACATCGAACTGGGGGTCAAGGGGTCGCCCGCGCGGGTCGATGCTGCCTTTGCGGCCATGCTGGCAGGCGTGGTCGCGCTCGGCGCCGAACACAGTGTCGCCTCCTGAAGAAGGGGCAAAAAAAAGCCCGGTCGAGACCGGGCTTTGAAGAGCACCACCTTGGAGGAGACAGAGGCGTTTGGAGGGGGTCCAAACCGTGGTGCCAAGGAGACAACTGCTTGCAACTCGAAGGACTCACCTTACCCCGCCGCTCGACGGTTGAAACGTGAATCTTCTGCAATGAAAAACGGTCATTTCTGACCGTTTTCATCGACTCTAGCCTGCGTCCATGACAGACGCATGTCAGAGGCGCGGAAAGCCGGGCTTCCCGCGCGCTCCGAGCGCTGCTTAGGCGGCCTTGCGCTTGGCAGGGGCCTTGACCGAGTCGTTGGCGGCAGCGGCGGCCTTCATCGTGGCCGATGTCGCGGCAGCGACGTTCGACTCGGCGAAGTCCACGGCCTGCTTGGCGGCCTTGGTGAACGTGTCGTACGCGGTGTTGGCGGCGGCGACGGCGCTCTTGAGCGCGGCAACGGCGGGCTCGGAGCCGGCCGGCGCGTTCTTGGCGGCGAAGTCGATCAGCTGCGTGACCTTCTTGTTGTTCTCGGCCAGTTGCGACTCGACGATGCGCGACAGTTCCGTGCCGGCGCCGTTGGCGATGCCATAGACGGTGCGCGAGTAGCTGACGGCCTTCTCGAGCGTCGGCTGCGGCAGCGACGCGCTCATGGCCATGAACTCCTGCACATCCTTGGCGCTCATCAGGGCCTGGACACGCTCAACCGACTCTTCCAGCGTCGCCTTGGCGGCGGCGAGGTTCAGTTCGACGAGGCGCTCGGTCGCGTCGAAAAAGGTCTGGCCGAGGGCAAAAGCGGCGTCCATCTGGTTCTTCTGCAGTTCGGTGATCTGGGCGGGGGTCGTGAACATGTAAGGCTCCTCAGGTGGTTCGTTGACTGGATGTGCTGCTATCGGTGTGGCTGCCTTGCGGGCGGATTCTCTTGCAGCTATGTTGCGCTGCACAAGGCGAATTCTCGACCTCCCGACGCCTCGTGTCAAGCACTTTTTGTGCGGCGCAGCAGATGGGCCCGTTCAAAGAAGCCTACATGAAATCATGGGCTTGGCTTTGCCGGGTCCGGTGATGGCGCGAATCAGCGGGCTATGTTCATCGCGATGCAGCAGGCGTGGCGTCGGTCGACCTCTGCCTACAATGCCGCCGGTGAAGGCCTACACGAGCGACCAGTTTGTCCTCCCCCTGCCGGCCGGGCATCGGTTTCCGATGGACAAGTACCGTCGTCTGCGGGAAAGGGTCAGGGAAGAACTGCCGGATGTGCACCTGGTTGAGCCGGACGCCGCGACCTCGGGCCAGCTTGCGCTCGCCCATGCTCCCGAGTACATCGACAAAGTTGTCGGCGGCTGGCTCGATGCGGCGGAGCTTCGCGCCATTGGCTTTCCCTGGTCGCCCGCGATGGTGGAACGCTCGCGTCGCTCGGCCGGTGCCACGATCGGCGCCTGCCGCGCGGCAACCGTCGATGGCATCGCGGTCAATCTCGCAGGCGGGACCCACCATGCACAACGCGCCCGAGGCGCGGGTTACTGCGTCTTCAACGACGCCGCGATTGCCGCCCGCGTGATCCAGTCGGACCTTGCAGCCACGCGCCGCCAGACGCGCGTGGCGATTGTCGATCTGGACGTTCACCAGGGTGACGGCACGGCGCAGATTCTGGCCGGCGACGCCTCGGTCTTCACGCTGTCATTGCACGGTGCGAGCAACTTTCCGTTTCGCAAGCAGGTGAGTGACCTCGACATTGCTCTGCCGGATGGCACCGCCGACGCCGCTTACTTGACTGCACTCGACGCGGCGCTGCAGGAGATGCAGCGGCGCTTCGAGCCGCAGTTCATCATCTATCTCGCCGGCGCCGACGCCCACGAAGACGACCGGCTCGGCAAGCTGGCGCTGACACAGGACGGGATGGCGGCGCGTGACCGGCGCGTGCTGGACCTGGCGGAACTGCTCGACGTGCCGATCGCGATCGCCATGGCCGGCGGTTACGGACGCGACATCGAGACGACGGTGGCGATTCACCTGCAGACGGTGTGTGCTGCGCGCGACGCCTGGGCGCGCCGGCAGCGCGCCCGCGGGCCGGTGCCGCGGAGCGTTCATGGCTGATGCCCGCGCCGGCGGTTCGGACGCGCGCTGGTTTGCGCTGATGCCGTTCGTCTTCGTGCTGCTGTGGAGCACGGGCTTCATCGTTGCGAAGTACGCCGCGCCGCACGCGCCACCGCTGACGTTCCTGCTGTACCGGTTCGCGGGCGTCATCGTGGTGCTGCTGCCACTGGCATGGCTGATGCGGGCGCCCTGGCCGCAGACTCGGCGTGCGTGGCTGGACATTGCCGTCGTCGGCGTGCTTCTGCAGGCCACGTACCTCGGCGGCGTGTGGGCGGCCATTGCGCTCGGCATGCCGGCCGGCGTTTCCTCGCTGCTGGTGGGCGTCCAGCCGCTGCTGACCGCGGTCTTCGGCTTCACGGTCGGTGAGCGCGTGAAGCGTCTGCAGTGGCTCGGCTTGCTGCTCGGGCTCGCCGGCATCGGGCTTGTGTTGTCGGACCGGCTGACGCTGGCGGGCGTCGGTCCGCTGGCGCTGGGAGTAAACCTCCTTGCGCTGGTTGGCATCACGGCGGGCACGCTCTACCAGAAGAAACACGGGGCCGGGGTCGATCTGCGCACCGGCAGCATCATCCAGTTCGGGGCTTCGTTCATCGTGCTGCTGCCGTTTGCGCTCGCGTTCGAGTCGCTCGCGGTCGATCACACGCTCGAGTTCTGGCTCGCACTCGTATGGTCGATCGTCGCGCTGTCGCTGGTCGCAATTTCACTGCTGCTGGTTATGATCCGGCGCGGCCGTGCCACCCAGGTGGCCAGCCTGATGTACCTGACGCCGGCGATGACCGCTCTGCTCGCTTGGCTCGTCTTCGGCGAGCGGCTGGGCGCTGTCGCCTGGACCGGCGTGCTGGTCACGATGATCGGGGTGGCGATGGTGGTGCGCCGGACGGAAGGAAAGACATGAGCACGCGCGAAGCGGCGCACCGCCGCGGCGAATACCGGCACTTCCACTCGATCGCGACGCGCTGGATGGACAACGACGCCTACGGGCACGTCAACAATGTCGTTTACTACTCGTACTTCGACACGGTCGTCAACGAGTACCTGATCCGCGCAGGCGTGCTCGACATCGAGCGCAGCGAGGTCATCGGCCTCGTCGTCGAGACGCAGTGCCGGTACTTCAGCGAGCTGTCGTTTCCGCAGACGGTGCGCGCCGGCCTGCGCGTGGCGCGCATCGGCACGTCGAGCGTGCGCTACGAGATCGGGATCTTTGCGGACGCTGCCGACACGGCCTGCGCGCAGGGCCATTTCGTGCATGTCTATGTCGATCGAATCTCGCGCCGACCCACGGCCTTGCCGACGCCCTTGCGCGCGGCGCTCGAAAGGATCCACACATGAAGGACCGCTCGCCCATCGGGCCACACGAGGTCGTGGATCACGCGATCGTCACACGGCAGTCGATCCGCGCGTTCCTTCCAACGCCGGTATCGCGCGCGACGATCGAGGAAATCCTCGCGATCGCTGCCCGCGCTCCGTCGGGCACCAACACCCAGCCGTGGAAGGTGACCGTCCTGACGGGCGCAGCCCGGCAACGGCTCAGCGCGGCGATCGTCGCTGCGTATGACGACGCGGAGCAACGCCGCCAGCACACCGAGGAGTACGCGTACTACCCCACCCAGTGGATCGAACCCTACCTCGCGCGCCGGCGCAAGATCGGCTGGGACCTCTACTCGCTGCTTGGCATCGGGCGCGAGGACAAGGCGAAGATGCATGCCCAGCACGGGCGCAATTACCGGTTCTTTGACGCACCCGTGGGACTCATTTTCACGATCGACCGCATCATGGAGCAGGGCAGCTGGCTCGACTACGGGATGTTCCTGGAGAACATCATGATTGCCGCCCGTGCGCGCGGTCTCGATACGTGTCCGCAGGCGGCCTTCACGCAGTTCCATCGCGTGATCAAGGACGAGCTCGCGCTGCCAGACAACGAAATGGTCGTCTGCGGCATGTCGCTCGGCTACGCCGACATGAGCCAGGTGGAAAATGCGCTCGAGACCGAGCGCGAGCCGGTCGCCGGTTTTGCCCGGTTCCTGGAGGAGTGATGGCACAACGGATTGCAGTGATTCCCGGTGACGGTATCGGCAAGGAAGTCATGCCCGAAGGCCTGCGGGCGCTCGACGCCGCAGCGCGGCGTCACGGGCTCGACTTCACGTACGAGCATCATGACTTTGCCAGCTGCGACTACTACCTGAAGCACGGTGCAATGCTGCCGCACGACTGGAAGGACCGGCTGCAGGGCGTCGACGCGATCTTCTACGGTGCGGTCGGCTGGCCGGCGACGGTGCCCGATCACGTATCGCTCTGGGGTTCGCTGCTGAAGTTCCGGCGCGAGTTCGACCAGTACGTGAACCTGCGTCCCTGCCGCCTGATGCCGGGGATCGCTTCGCCGCTCGTCGACCGCTCGGGCAAGCCGCGGCCGCCGGGCGGCATCGACATGATGATCGTGCGCGAAAACACCGAAGGCGAGTATTCCTCGATCGGCGGCCGCATGTTCGAAGGGACCGAGCGGGAGGTTGTCATCCAGGAAACGGTGATGACGCGCACGGGTATCGATCGCGTGCTGAAGTTCGCCTTCGAACTTGCGATGAAGCGCCCGAAGCGGCACCTGACTTCGGCGACGAAGAGCAACGGCATATCGATCACGATGCCGTTCTGGGACGAGCGCGTGGAAGCAATGGCCGCCCGCTTTCCGGACGTCGCGGTCGACAAGTTCCACATCGACATCCTGACGGCGCACTTCGTGCAGCGGCCGGAATTCTTCGACGTCGTGGTGGCGTCGAACCTCTTCGGCGACATCCTGTCGGACCTGGGACCGGCCTGCACCGGCACCATCGGCATCGCGCCGTCGGCCAACCTGAACCCGGACCGCGCGTTCCCCTCGTTGTTCGAACCGGTGCATGGTTCGGCGCCGGACATCGCGGGCAAGGGCATCGCGAACCCCATCGGCCAGATCTGGAGCGCGTCGCTGATGCTCGACTGGCTCGGCCATGGTGCGGCGGCGGCCTCCGTGCTGAATTCCATCGAACGTGTGCTGGCGGCCGGCCCGGCGCACGCGCCGCTCACGCGCGACATCGGCGGGACGGCGGCGACCCAGGATCTGGGCCACGCTATCGCAGCGGCCATCTGAGCCTCGGCGGCAGGCGGCGCGGAAGGGCGCGCCACCTGCCTGTTCGACAGCGCTTCGGGCGCTGCCACGGGCCGCCCGCGGACATCACTGGCTTCCCCCGTGCCGTGTCTGCGGTTCGCTCCTTGGCAATGCCGCGCGCTGGCGCTAGATTTGAATCAGTTCAGCCCAATTGACGGCCCACCCTCTGCGAGGAGGTTCAAATGGGACTCGTTGGTTCAGGCGCCCGCGTTGACGGTGGCGCCGGCGCGGAAGCGCGGTCGGGAAGGGTGAAGCAGCTTGCCGACGCCTGGTCGCTATGTGTTGACGCTCCGCTGCGCATCGTCCTGCCGGATCAATCGCGTCTCGACCTGGGTACGCCTGCCCGGGTCACGCTCAGGATCCGCGACCGCTCGCTGATTGCCGAACTGGCGGCCCCGACGTTCGAGTCGCTCGGGGAAGCCTACATCGACGGCCGCCTTGACGTCGACGGCGACCTGCTCGAAGCGCTGCCGATCGGCGAGCGCATCGTCGAAGCCGGTGGCGCGTCCGTTGCCCAGCGCGCGCTGCAATCCTGGCGCCGCCATCGACGCCCGGATGACCGCTCCGCCATCGGGCACCACTACGACGTTGGCAACGACTTCTACCGCCTGTGGCTTGATGAAGACATGGTCTACTCGTGCGCGTACTACCGCACGGGCGAAGAGTCGATCGACGAAGCGCAGCGTGCCAAGCTCGAGCACGTCTGCCGCAAGCTGCGCCTCGCGCCTGACGAGCGGCTGCTCGACGTGGGCTGTGGATGGGGCGCCCTGGTGTTGCACGCGGCGCGCCATCACGGCGTGCGCGCGGTCGGCATCACGCTGTCGGAGAACCAGGCCCGGTTCGCCCGCGAACGTGTCGCGGAAGCCGGGCTCGACGGGCAGGTCGAGATCCTGCTGATGGACTACCGTGATCTCCCGTCGCGCTTCGGTGCGGACGCCTTTGACAAGGTGGCGAGCATCGGCATGTTCGAGCATGTCGGCTTGCGTAACCTGCCCGACTACTTCGCGGCCATTGCGGCGGTGCTGCGCGATCGGGGCCTCTTCTTGAACCATGGCATCACTTCAAGCGATGTCGACAGCCGTCCGGTGGGCAGCGGTGTCAGCGACTTCATCGGGCGCCACGTGTTTCCGCACGGCGAACTGCCGCACCTGCACCTGGCCGTGCGCGAGATGTCCGCCGCCGGGTTCGAGGTCGTCGATGTCGAGTCGCTGCGCCCGCACTACGCTCGCACGCTGGCCCAGTGGTACCGGCGACTCGAGTCGAGTAGCCGCGAAGCCATGCGTCTGGTTCCGGCGCGCACCCTGAGGACCTGGCGCATCTACCTCGCGGGCTGCTCCTACGGCTTCCAGCAGGGCTGGATCAATGTCTACCAGCTGCTGGGCAGCCTCGGCAGGCGGCCCGGTACGACCGAACTGCCGCACACGCGCGATTGGATGTACGCTGAGTAAGATCTGACAGCCGCCGGTTCAACGCAGATTTCCAAAATAATTAAGGAAGGAGACCTACATGAAGTTCGTACGCCGTGCTGTCACGGTGCTGGCGCTACTGGGGCTGTCAACCGTCGCGCAGGCGCAGTTCCCGGCGAAGCCGGTGACGATCGTCGTGCCGTTCACGGCCGGCGGCCCGACCGACACCGTGGCGCGCTCGCTTGCTGTCGCGATGGGCAAGAACCTCAACCAGTCGGTGGTGGTGGAAAACGTCGGCGGGGCGGGCGGAACGATCGGCGCCGCGCGCGTCAAGAATGCCGCCTCGGACGGCTACACGCTGCTGCTGCACCACATCGGCATGTCGACGGCGCCGACGCTCTACCGCAAGCTGCCGTACAACCCGATGACCGATTTCGAGATGATCGGTCTGGTCGTCGAGGTGCCGATGACGATAATCGCGCGTTCGGACTTTCCGCCCAAGACCGTGGGTGAGTTCATCGCCTACGTGAAGGCCAACAAGGACAAGCTGAATTACGGCAATGCCGGTGTCGGCGCGGCGTCGCACCTGTGCGGTCTGCTGTTCATGAGCGCGATCGAGACTGACCTTACGACGGTGCCGTTCAAGGGAACGGCCGACGTGATGAACGCGCTGCTGGCCAAGACGATCGATTTCAGCTGCGACCAGACGACGAACACGACCGGTCAGATACAGGCCAACCTCGCTGATCCCACCAAGGGCGTAAAGGCCTATGCCGTCACGACTAAGCGACGCCTGGCGACGCTGCCGAGCATCCCGACGCTGCAGGAGGCCGGGCTCAAGGACTTCGAAGTGACCGTGTGGCATGGCCTGTATGCGCCGAAGGCCACGCCGCGCGCAATGGTTGACCGGCTGATGGTTGCCCTGCAGGCCGCGGGCAAGGATCCCGACTTCGTCCGGCGCATGAGCGACCTCGGCGGGATCGTCTACAGCCCGAATCCCTACATGACGCCCGACGGACTGGCCGCACTGCTGAAGTCCGAGATCGAGAAGTGGGGGCCGATCATCAAGAAGGCCGGGCAGTACGCCGACTAGCCCGAGCTGCGCAGCCACAACCGTTCGCGCGCCCGCCGGCGCGGCTGCTGGCGCGGCCGGGCGCGCGGCGTCAGTGCAGCGGAGTGGCCGGACGATCCTCGGCTTCGTCCGGCGGCTCGGCGTGCACGACATGCCCAGCGGCGTTCGGAAACATCGGCGCGCCGCAGTCGTCGCAGAACTCCAGCGGAAAACGGTGCGTGTGCATCACGACGCGGCTGATGCCAAGCGCGCGCAGCGCCTTCTCGACATCCTCCATCGTCTGGTCCTCGTCGTCGCCCAGCAGCGGCCACACGACGCCTTCGATCACGGCGTCGTCGTCGGTGGCCTTCGCCAGCCCGATGCGCACTTCGCCGCCCGAATTGCCCTGTGGGTCATCGAACAAGCCGGCAGCGGCTGCCAGCATGGACGGCGCAAAGTCGTAGGCAAGCTTCAGGTAAGCGACGGCGGCTTCGAGCGAGAACTCGCGCAACTCGCGATCGGCGAACCGCAGGGCCGAGTGGAACGCGGTGGGCGACAGGACGCGATACCGGCAACCGGTCAGGATCGGCTGCAGGACCGACGCCGCCTGTTCCCGGAAAGCCGACAGGGCGCCGATCTTCGCGTCCGGATCGACCCCCAGCTCCTGCCAGTGAAAAAGCGGCGCGCCGCTAGGCACGGCCACAGCCAGGATCAGGTAACGCGTGTCGGCCAGCATGCCGATCGGCTCCCTTTGCTTGCGCGGGTCGATATGCAGCGCGATGCCCTCGGCGGCTGCGTCACCCAGCTGCTCGGTCAGGCGGCGAACTTCGCCAAAGGCCTCGGGCAACTGATCGATCGCGTACAGGAAATCGGCGACCGCCACGCGCGCCTCGCGCGCGGCAATGTGACCCGCCACCTGCGCACGCAGGTTGTCCAGCATGCTTGCCGGCAGTGTCGTGGCAGGCAGCTTGTAGCGCGACCAGGCAAGCAGCGGCAGGGCGAGCAGCAGTACGTCGTGAGGCTTGCCGTCGATCTCCACGGCGGTCGACTCGGCACAGCTCTCCGCCAGGTCCGCGAGATCGTCGTAGGCGCGCTGGCTGGTGCGCGCCAGATCGTCGAGCGCGGCGTCGATGGCTTCATCACTGCGGCGCGCCAGTCGATCGTTGATCAGTTCGATCAGCCGGCGCTGCCAGAGCTGGTCTTCCAGCCGGCTACCCGACTCGGCCAGCCGGCGCG
>Ga0105103_10000213_pt1 | contig 32247 bp, 27 predicted proteins | sample PPLLaktember2015_2_FD_79107 | JGI IMG/M metagenome (GOLD analysis project Ga0105103, IMG submission 79107) | Freshwater sediment microbial communities from Prairie Pothole Lake near Jamestown, North Dakota, USA - PPLs Lake P7 Core (6) Depth... | ecosystem: Environmental > Aquatic > Freshwater >...
CTTGCCCGCGGCGGTGATCTGGCCGTTGAAGAAGCGACCGAAGGCGTTGGCGGCCTCGATCACGGCGCGGTAGCCACTGATGCTGGCCATGGAGGTGAGCGCGTCCATCTTCTGGGCGCGGGAGAGCTGGCGCGGCAGCGAGTCGATGGCGAGTACGGTCAGCTTGCGGTCGGCCAGCTGCTTCATGAGGTCCGGGTTCTGCGCGGGCCAGACGAAGCCAATCAGCGTGGTGCCGGGCTTCATCTGCGCGACCTCGTCGGGCGTCGGCGGGCGCACCTTGAAGATCATGTCGGCGGCGGCGTAGAGCGCGGCGGCGCTGGCCGCGATGCTCGCGCCGGCGGCCTCGTAGGCGTCGTCGTCGAAGTTGGCGGCGGCCCCGGCGCCGGTCTCGACGGTGACGCCGAAGCCGAGCTTCACGAGCTTCTCGACCACCTCGGGCACGGTGGCGACGCGCTTCTCGCCTGCGAAGGTCTCGCGCGGAACTGCGATGGTTTGCGGCATGATGACCTCGTCGGTGCGGTCGTCCCGTGGCCGCCGCCTATCTTGCGGCTGCGGCTGGGATTTCTCGGTGTCTGGTGGGCTGCAAAACCGTTGAATTATCGCACAGCGGTGACGTATCTTTCAGGCCATGTACGCGCTGTCGCAGGAAGTGCTGCGAACCGACGTCTCGGGGATGCCACTGGAGTGGATCGACTACCGGGACGCCGTGCGGCTGCACTTCATGGGGCAGGTCGCGTACTCGTTCGGCCAGCCGCTGTTCCGGCTGCGGGGCGGCACCAACGCGAAGACCGGCCGGCGCACCGAGTTCGAGGTGAACTCGATCGTCGCGACGATCGGCCACAGCAACAATCCCGGCCATCGCCACCACGCCTACGTGCCGCCGCTGAACAACGAGACGCTGTTCCGGCGCGACGGCCACCTGTGCATGTACTGCGGGCAGCGCTTCCCGTCCGGCCAGCTCTCGCGCGACCACGTCACGCCGCTGTCGCGCGGCGGGCGGGACGACTGGAAGAACGTCGTGACCGCCTGCCGCCGCTGCAACAACCTCAAGGCCTGGCGTACTCCCGAGCAGGCGAAGCTGCAGCTCATCGCCATCCCGTTCACGCCGAGCTACGCCGAGTACATCTACCTCAAGGGACGGCGGGTGCTCGCCGACCAGATGGAGTACCTGCTCGCGCACTTCCCGCGCTCGAGCCCGCTGCACAAGCGCCTGTCGGCTCAGCCCGCGGCATCGTAGGCCCGGCGGATCCAGCCGACGAGCTCGGCGTCCACCTCGGAGGCCGCCGTCAGCTTCACCTTGCACTGGCACATGCCGCCCGGCTTCTCGGCGAGCAGCCGGTCGGTCGCGGGCACGTCCTTCATGTTGAGGCCGACGTCCACGCGCGTCGCGCTGCCGGGGCCGATCATCGCGAACTGCTTCTTGCGACGCAGGCTCACGTAGCCCTTCTTGGGCGCAACCTCGAAGTTGCCGAACCTGCCGATCGCGGCCATGAGCGCGTCGTGGATCGGGCGCAGCGGCGCCTTCTTGTCGGCATAGATCTCCGCGAGCACGTCCTCGCCGGACTTGCCGGCGGCGGCGCTCTGCCCGTCGCTCGCGAGCGCGAGGTGCACGAGCGTGTTCGCGTCGCCGTGGCCGAGGCCGAGCTTCTCCATCGCGAAGCTGCGCAGCTCGCCGTGCTTCTCGAGGCCGCTGCCCTTGAGCAGGACCCTGAGCTGATCGAGCGACTTGCCGGTCTTCGCCTCGATGTTGCGAAGCTGGGTGTCGCGTGCCTGGTCGAGTGAACTCATGTCGTTTCCCCCTGTTGTTTACGGTGGTCTCCGAAGAAGGGGACGCTGCCCTTCTCAGGCAGAAGGGTGGCGTCCCGTGTCTGAGGCGAGTCGCGCCATCTGCAGCGCGTCGAACGCCGTGCCATCCACGACGATATAGCGCCGCAGCCGCCCTTCGAGCTCGAACCCGTGCCGGCGGTACAGCTCGATCGCGTGCTCGTTGTCCGCGCGTACGACGAGCTCGATGCGGGTGAGTTCCCGCGTGAACGCGCCTGCGAGAGTCGCCCGCAGCAGGGCATTGCCGATCCCGAGGCCGCGATGCGAGGCGGCGACCCCCATCCCCAGCGTGCCGCTATGGCGCAGCGTCTCCTGCGATTTCGGCACGACGTCGCACCAGCCGACCACGCGCTCGCCGTCCACCGCTACGTGCTGCGAGATGCCGGCGCGCAGACCGTCAAGGACGAACCGGCGCACGCGCGTCATCGGCGGCGCCTCGAGGAAGGCGAGGTAGCGCCGCTCGCGGGCGACGCCGTCGAGCACCTCGCGGAAGCCCGCGATGTGGCGTCGCTCGATCGGTACGACCTGCCAGCCCATGTCCCGTCCCGCGCAGCCCCCGTGCGGGCATTCTGCGACCGGGGACCCCGGCTGCAAAGTGGCGTGCCGGGGCCGCCTCCCGCAGAATCGCCGCGTGCTCTACCTCGTCGACGCCAGCGTCTTCATCTTCCGCGCCTGGTTCTCCGTGCCAGTCGAGTTCGTCGACCGCGACGGCAACCCGGTCAACGCGGTGCACGGCTTCGCGCGCTTCCTCGGCGACCTGCTCGAGCGCGTGGCACCGACGCACGTCGCGGTCGCCTTCGACGAGAGCCTCGAGACGTCCTACCGCAACGAGATCTACCCGGCCTACAAGGCCAACCGCGAGCCGGCCCCGGCCGAGCTCAAGGGCCAGTTCGAGCTGTGCCGCGAGCTCACGCGCGCGCTCGGCCTCGCCGAGTTCGGCAGCTCGCGCTACGAGGCCGACGACATCATCGGCACGCTCACGGTGCGCGCCCGCGCCGAGGGCATGCCGGTGACGATCGCGAGCCGCGACAAGGACCTCACCCAGCTCGTCGGCCGTCCGGACATTTATTGGGATGCAGTGGCCGACGTTCGCTACGGCTACGACGACATCGCCGAGCGCTTCGGCGTCGTGCCCGAGCGCATGGCGGACTTCCTCGCGCTCATGGGCGACGCCGTCGACAACATTCCCGGCGTGCCGGGCGTGGGCCGCAAGACCGCGGCGACGCTGCTCAAGCACTTCGACACCCTGCCCGGCGTGTTCGACAACCTCGCGGCCATACCGAAGCTCAAGTTCCGCAACGCAGTGTTCGTCGCGCAGTCGCTCGAGGAGCATCGCGAAGCGGCCTTCCTGTCGCGCCAGCTCACCGGCATCGCCTGCGACATGCCGCTCGCCGCCGGGCCCGGCGATCTCGCGCGCCGCGCACCCGACCTCGCCGCGCTCGACGAGTTCTACGAGCGCCTCGGCTTCGGCCGCCTGCTGCGCGAACAGGCCCGGCGCATCGCGCGGGGCTGTCCGGCTACCTGAGGCGCAAGCCGCGCGGCAGGCGATCGACCACGACGCCGGCGCAGAACAGCAGCAGCGCGAGCCCCACGAACCAGCGGTCCGGGCGGCTCGTTGCGGTCGCGGTCCCGAGGCCAGCCAGGCCGCGCGCGGACGGATCCCAGCGTTGTACGAGACCCTCGCTCACCCAGCGTTCGACTTCGGCATCCTCGCCCCAGCCGTCCTGCTCCGCGCGGTCGTCGCGCAGGTGCAGCGCGCGTTGCATGCCCGCCGGGCCCGACACCACCAGCGTGTACGCACCCGGCTCGACCTCGGGCACGATCGCACCGAGCCGGCCGGGCGCCACGGGGCGCAGCGCGATGGCGCGACTGCGGCCGCCGGGCGTCACGACCGAGAGCGTGGCCTGCGGCGCGACAGTCCAGCGGCCGTCGGCCTGCAGGTCGGCTTCGACCACGAGTCCGTCGGGTGCGTTCGAAACGAACATCGAGACCCGGCCCGCGCCAGGTGATCCGCTCACCCAGTCCGCGAGCCCTCCGGCGAGGTCGGGCCAGGCGCTCCACGCCAGCCACTGAGGCGTCCACCTGCCGAGCCCGCTGGTAACGGCCACCACCCGGCCCGAGCCCGCCTGCCAGGCGGCGATCACGGGATCGCCCTGGCCCGACTGCAGCCACGCCGACGCCTCCGGCCGCAATCGAGTGACCGCGTACGCACCGATGCCTGGCCAGCGCACACCGGCGTCCGCGAGCACGGGCATCGCCTCGCGCGGCTCGACCTCGAGTTCGCCGCGCTCGATCCGTGCGCGTCGCCGCTCCAGCCCGCTGCTCATCGCCTGGGGCAGCTCGGCCGCTTCTCCGACGCGCAGCACCACGCCGCTCTCCGCGCCCACGAGGCGCGCGAGCGCGCTCGCGTCGGCGTCGGGCCCGATGGCGAGAGCCACCACCTCGATACGCGACTCCTCGAGCCGGCTCTGCAGGGCCTCGAGCGGCGCCTCGTCCACGAAGCCGTCGGTGACGACGACCAGCATGCGGCGACCGCTCGCGACCGCCTCGAGCTGCTGTGCGGCGAGCTCGATCGCGGGAGCGAGCCGCGTCCCGCCGCGCGCCTGCACCGGCCAGTCGCCCGCCAGCACCTGCGTCGCCTCGCCCGCCGGCGCGATCGGCAGCAGCACGCGCGGCTCGACGTCGAATACCACGAGGCCGGCGGAGTCACGGGCCGCGAGCGTTCGCGCAGTCTCGAGCACCGCACGCTGCGCGAGGCTCAGGCGGTCCACCCCACCGCTGCCTTCGCCCATGCTGCCCGACTTGTCCACGGCGAAGACGACGCTCGCAGGCTGGTCGAGCGCCGCCGGCTCGGAAAGCACCGGCAGGACCGGCTCGAGCACGGAGTCACGGTAGCCGCCGCGCGCGAAGGAGCGCTCCCCGCCGAGCACCAGCAGGCCGAGGCCGCGTCGCGTCACTTCGTCGACCAGCGCCCGCCAGAACCCCGCAGTGGCATCCTCGATGGCGAGGTCGTCGAGCACGACGCCGTCGTAGCCGCCCAGTCGCTCGCGGTAGGCGTCGGCGCGTCGTGCAGGCGCGGCCTCCAGGACCCAGCCGCCCCTGAGCAGACTGCGCGCCAGCGGGCCGGGCGATCCCTGCAGGTAGAGCAGCCGCGCAGCCTCCACGACATCGATGACGGCTGCGTCGCGCCGTTGCTCGATCACCGCGCTGCTGCCGGTGTCCTCCAGCGACAGCGAGACCACCAGGGGTCCACCGCGAGCGGGCGCGAGCTCGAGCGTCGCCACGCCGCGCTCGTCGGGCGTGGCGCTCGTCGCGACCACTTCCCCGCCGGCGTACCGCGCCGTGGCCGTCACGCGCAGCGGCCGCGACGTGTCGCCGGCCAGCGGCACGGTGACAAGCAGGGTTTGCCCGCGGCGCGCCCGGGCGGGGGCCTGCACGTCCGTGATCCACGCGACTGGCGCGGACCGCGCGACCGTCAGCCAGCGCAGCGGCAGTCCCGCTTCGCGTGCGCTCGACAGTGCCCGCGACGTGTCGCCTGCGTTGGCACGACCGTCGGAGAGCACGACCGCTGCGGCATAAGGCCGCTGCGCGTGCGCGGCGAGCGCGGCATCGAGCGCCTGCTCGAGATTCGTGACGGACGGCAGCAGGTCCGCCGCTGCGGCGCGAGCGTGCGCGTCTACCTCGGCGCCGTTCGCCGGGAGCGGCGTCGGCGAGCCCGCGCGTCCCGCGAACTCGAGTCGATCGAGCCGGTGGCCGGGAGCAGCGCGCCTCAGTTCCTCGAGGACCGCGTCGGCGTCGTTGCGCGGCACGCTGATCGAGCGGTCCACCAGCACCAGCAGTGCCGGGCGCGAGCGATCGTCGAACGAGCGCACGCCGGCAAGCGCCAGCAGCAGCGCAGCCAGAGCCAGAGCCTGCAGCGCAAGCGCCGCGGTGGTTCGTGGCAGCGGCGATTTCATCCCGGCCACGCCGTGGCCTCCAGACGCTCGCGCCGCCACCGGCCCCACAACGCAGCGAGTTCCCACAGCAGCACCAGCACCGCCAGCACGAGCAGCGGCCACGTCCGGTCACGGGACTGCCGCGGCGCACTGGGCGATGCGGCTGCAACCCCGGTCACGTCGTCGAGCGGCACGACCTGCACGGAGCCTTCCTCGCGTGCGGCGACTGCGACCGGGTCGAGCAGCGCCGCGGACAAGACGCGATCCACGAGGAAGGCGACGAGCAGCGGCGTCTGCGGCGGATCGAGCGTGTCCGATTCGGTGTCGAGCGCGGTCTCGATCACCGCCGCGCCTGCTGTGCGGCGCTGCACGATCAGCGGCGTGGATCCGGCGGCGAGCAGCACCTCATCGCCGTCGCCGGTCGGTGCGAGCCCGCCGCGCGTGCGCAGTGGCGACGCGTCGAGATTCCGACGCTGTCTGGCGCCAACGCTCGATGACCACGTCACGAGGCCGTCGACTGCGGTCGAGGCGCGATCGCGCAGGAATCGGATGCGCGGGAGCGCGGTCGCCACCGCGGCGCCGCCGCAGTCGACCGCGAGTTCGGCGTCCGCGCCGCTCGCCGCGACCGCGAGTGCCGGGTGTGTCCGAAACGCCGCGACGAGAACCTTGGGGCAGGCGGCATCGACCGCTACGCGACGCGTGGCGAGAGCACCTGCATCCAGCACGAGTACGTCGTCGTCCGCCAGCGCATCGCCCGGCTCCAGGCGCGCCTGCACCTTGAGCGGCATAGGTGCCCGCGCCGACAGCGTCGCCGTGCCGCCCGCCTCGAGCGTCAGCGACGCGCGCGTCACCTCGCCGGAATCGGTGGCCAGCACGGCGACGCGTTGTTCCGTGACGTTGCCGCCGTTGCGCACCTGCAGTTCGAGGTCGAGGCGGTCCCGCTCACCGAGGCTGCGACGCGCCGCCAGGCGTACGACGCCGACGTTGCGGGTGCCTTCGCCGACGCGGAACAGGCGGGAGAACCGCGCATCGGCCGCTGCGTCCGCGAGCGCGGGATCGGCTCCGTCGGTCAGCAGCCAGTGCTGGCGATCGACCCGCAGCAGGCCGGCGGGCGGTGCGGCCGGTTCCCGCTGCCCGGCATCCGACAGCACGGCCTCGACGGTCTCCGCTTCCAGTCCATCGAACGCCTGCCACGGATTGCCGAGCGTGCGGACCTCCACGTCGATCCGGCGCTGCGCGGCGAGCTCCGCGGCCACCTCCGCGAGACCGGTCTCGAGCCGCGACCCGCCGGACTCCTGCGTCAGCATGCTGAGCGAATCGTCCACCCACAACGTGATGCGCTCGACGGGCGCGACGAGGCGCGGCCCGGCCAGCGCGACGGCGAGCAGCGCCACCGCCAGCGCACGCCGCCGCCACGCGGGATCGGGCGGGCGACGGGTGCCTGCGGCAGGACCCGCCACCGCAGCCTTGCGCCACGGTGCGAGGCTCGCGACCGGCACGCGGCGCAGCTGCGGCCCGCCACGGTGCAACCACCGGATCACCGGGACCAGCAGCAGTCCCAGCAGCCACGCCGGTGCCGCGAAGCTCAGCAAACGGAGCGCGCCCGCGCGAGGTGGCCGACCAGGGTCTGCTGCCAGGGACGCTGCACGTCCCACGCCGTGAAGGCGATCCCCGAGCGCTCGCAGAAGCTGCGCAGGCGGCGCGTCATGGCCGCGCGCTGTTCCGTGGCCTGCATCGCCGCCGATGCGTCGAGCTGCGCCGCGAGGCCCTCGCCGGTCTCGACGTCCACGAGTTCCACCTCGCCCGAGACGGTCGCCGACGTCTCGCCTGCAAATCCGACCTGCAGTGCGTGCAGCGAGGTGCAACGCTCGAGCAGCGCGGCCAGGTCGCGGCGCATCTCGTCGTCGGCGAGGAAGTCGCTGAACACGATCACCGAGGCGTCGCCGTGCAGGCGGCGCGCGCAGGCGCCGAGATCGCTGGTCTCGCCGGCCGTGGCAGGCCGCAACGCGCCCAGGAGCCGGACGACGCCGGCATAGTGCGAACGACCGCGACCGCTGCGGCACTCGGCCCGCACGCCGCGGCCGAAGGCGAGCAGCCCGACGCGGTGACCGAGCTCGAGCAGTGCGTAGCTCATGGCGGCGGCACCCTGCACCGTGGCCTGCCACTTGGCGCCGCCGTCCACCGCCATGGAAGAACTCAGGTCGAGCAGCACCCTCCAGTCGGAGACCGACTCCGACTCGAACTGCCGCACGATCGGACGGCGCCGTCGCGCGGTCTGACGCCAGTCGATGTGGCGCACCTCGTCGCCGGGCCGGTAGTCGCGATGGTCGAGGTGCTGGATGCCGACGCCGGCCCGGCGCTTTACCACCCGCAGGCCCGGCGCGCGTACCTGCCGCTCGGCGAGCAGGTGCGCGACCGCGCGCGCGAAGGATTGCAGCTCGGCCTGTGCGGGCAGGGCGGCCGCGTTCAGGTGCGGCTGCGCCATTCGCCGAGCACCGACTCGAGCACCGTGTCCGCGTCGAGCCCGTCGAGCTCGCTCTCGAGCCTGAGCAGGATCCGGTGGCGCAGCACGGGCGCCGCGACGGCCTCGAGGTCGGCGATGTCCACGTGCGAGCGGCCCGCCATCACGGCGCGCACCCGCGCCGCCCTCACCAGTGACTGCAGCGCGCGCGGGCTCGCGCCGTAGCGCAGGTGGCGACGCGCGGCCGCGGCTTCCTCGCCGGCGTCGGGCTGCGTGGCGAGCACCAGGCTCACCGCCGCCTGCTTGCAGCGCTCGGCGAGCAGCGTCGAGCGGCACACGGCCGCGATGCGCAGCACGTCCTCCGGCCCGGCGACGGCTGCGAGCGAGTCGGCGGGTTCGCGGTCCAGCGACACGTCGAGCATCGCGCGCAGCGACTCGCGCGCCGGAAACGGCACCTTGAGCTTGAACATGAAGCGGTCGAGCTGCGCCTCGGGCAGCGGATAGGTGCCCTCGAGTTCGATGGGATTCTGGGTGGCGAGCACGCAGAACGGCGTCGGCAGGCGGTGGCAGGCGCCGGCGTTCGTGACCTGCCCCTCCTGCATGGCCTCGAGCAGCGCCGCCTGGGTGCGCGGCGTGGCGCGATTGATCTCGTCCACCAGCAGCAGCTGGGCGAACACGGGGCCCGGACGGAACACGAAGCTGGACCCGCCGCCCGGGTTCGTGGCGTAGATCTCGCCGCCCGTGACGTCCGCGGGCATGAGGTCGGGCGTGCACTGAACGCGCGAGAACTGCAGGCCGAGCGCCGCCGCGAGCGCCTTGGCGAGGTGCGTCTTGCCGAGGCCGGGCAATCCCTCGAGCAGCACGTGGCCGCCGGCGAACACGGCGGTGACGAGGTCCGTCACGAGTGCCTGCTGGCCGACGATGACGCCGTCGAGCAGCGCGCGAATGTCTAGCAGGCGCTGCTGCGCGTCCTGGAAGCCGCGGTCGTCTGTCGACGTGGCGGTCATCGCTGCTGCGTCCGCATCGAGCGAGCGGTCTCGGCCCAGTTCGCTGCGAATGCCGCCTCGGCCGGCGTGAGCGCGATCTCGCGTCGTGCCGCGGGCGGGCGGGCGGCGGCTGGCTCGGGCAACGCGTCGGCCACGCCGCTCGCCGATGTCTCACCCTCGTAGATTCCTGCCTGTCCCATGTCTGCCTGCCTCGATGAGTCCTCGCCGGGCCGGATCACGTCGCGTCGCTGCACGGCCAAGGCTCCCTGCAGCGCGCGGCTCCCGGCCGCTGCGGCGAGCTCGTCGCGACTCGCGCCTGCCTCGCGGCCGGAGCCTCGAGCGACTGTGCTCGAAGCCTCGCCGGCCTCGTCTGCGGTCCGTGGCGCGGCGGCCGCCCCCTCGGCGCCGGCGGCCGCGACCGACGCCTCGGCGGCCGTCGCCTGCCGCGCGTCGTCGCTCGAGGCCGTTGCCTGCGCAGCAATCGGATCGCCTGCCGCCACAGCCGACGTCGCAGCGTCGCCGTCGCGCGGGCGTTGCATGCTGCCACGCCCGGGGGTCGGGGAGCCATCCGGCGAGTCGCGGGGCGTCGAGAGTTCGGCGGCGAGTTCCTGGGCGAGTGCATCGTCGTCGAGCGACAGGGGCTCGGCGGGTTGCGACGATTCGCGAGCCTGTCCCGAGGGCTCGACCTCTGCGCCGCGGCCGGCGGCGGGCAGGGCCGTCACGAGCGCCGCCACGACCGTGCAGATGACCGCCGCGGCGAACGGTCGGGCCAGCCGCAACGGCAGGTGCAGCGCCTCGAGCGTGCTGCGGCTGCGCGGAGCGGCGGCGGCCGTCCACTGCACGAGGCGCCGCAGTGGCGGCGTGTCGTTCGCGAGGCCCGCATCGGTACGAGCCTCGAGCCAGGTGGAGTAGGCGGATTCGCCGCCGAGACGGCGGTCGGCATACAGCGCCGACTCGGCTTCGCTCGGCCGTTGCAGCGCAGCCCAGCCGAGCGCAGCGAGACCGGCAACCGTCGCGACGACGACGGCGACCGCGAGGCCCGGTCGTCCCGATGCAAGGTGAAGCGCGGCCGCGATCGCGAGGATGGCGGCCCACGACCAGAGCGCCAACCGCAGGGCCGCAACCAACCTTTCCAGCCAAAGCCGGCGGCGCACGGCGCCGAGCAGCGCGCGCACGCCGGTCGATCCGTCGGTGTCGCCCGTCGGTGGGTGCCGGCCGGTGTTCATGCTCGCGCTCGTGGCGGACTCATCCGTTGACGCTGATCCACACGGTACCCCAAATCCACAGGGCGGCCGACAGCGCGCCGCCGAGAACCGTGCCGGCGAGCGCGGCGCTCCCCGGTGATCGCAGCAAGGCGCGCAGTCCGTGTCCGACGGCGGGCAGCGCCACTGCGGCGACGAGCAGGGCGACCTCGCCGAGCACGATGCCCATCACTGCAGGTGCAGCCGCCGACGCGGCGGCCACGACCACGGGCCAGCCCGCGACGACGATCGCCAGCGAGGACGAAATGCCGTGCCGCCAGCCGCCGATCGCACCGGCGCGCAGCGCGAACGGCGCGAGCAGCATCGCACGGGTCACCCACAGGCCCGCGAGCAGGGCGGCGGCAAGGGCAGCGGTGCCCAGGGACTGTCGCAGCGCCAGCTGCGTGGCCCCGAGCCACCACGTGGCCCCCGCTGCCGCCACCGTGAGGCCGACCACCATGCCGAGGCGACCGGGACGCGAGTCACTCATGTCTGTCCAGCGACCGGCACCAGCAGCCAGGCCACCGCGCCCGCCGGCGCGTCCGCGACGGCGTCGAGTTGCAGCGACCAGAGCAGCGCGTAGCCGTCGTAGGGCGTGCGCGCGAGTGCCGCACGCGTAGCGTCGTCGCGCGGCGCCTGCCCGTCGGCGAGGCTCAGCGTGGCGGATGCACCGGGGTTCAGTGCGGGCAACTCCTGCACGGAACCTCCCGCGAGGAACTGGCCGGCGGGCCACGCGAGCGTGCCCTGGTTGCGCACCTCGAGACGGTCGCCGTCGAGCGGCGTGACCGAAAGGGCACGCATCACCGGGAAATTGCCCGAGTAGCAGAGCGCGACGGGCTCGAACAGACGGCTGTCGAAGGAAGCCGTCACCGGCTGCGCGCGCGCCGGATCCACGGCGAGCTGCACGGCGCGCTGTCGGTCGCAGGCCCGGGGCGCGGCCAGCCCGGCGAGCACCGGTACGTCGAGGCGCCTGCGCGCGACGCCCGACATCGAGTGCCACGCCTGGTACTGGGCGACACGGGCCGAGGGCTCGGCCTCGGCCCAGACGACCAGCCGCGGTCGCGGCTCCCACGAGTGCAGCAATGCGGCGAGGAACGCGCTCGCGAGCAGCGGCACCAGCAGCAGGACCGCAGGCGAGGCCGTGAACGCGACCGCCAACGCGGCGATGCCGAAGAACGCGACGAGTGCCGCGACGATGCGCGGCCACGCCGTCGGTTCGGGTCGCAACAGCGCAGCCAGGTCGGACGCCGAGGGGGGCGTCGCCGCCGGTGAAGCCAGCGAGTCCTCCAGGCGCCGCAGCGCCGCGTCGAGCGTGTCGCCGCTCACGAGCATGCGCGCGCCGCAGCCGGCCGCGCCCTCCAGCACGCGCCACGCGCCGGCGTCGGGCGCCACGAGCGCGATGCGCCCGCAGGCGGCGGCGTGCCCGATCAGCGCGCCGAGCTGCCCCGGATCGAGCGCCCGCAGCGTCGCCGCATCGAGCACCAGTGCGTCCATGCTCGCGTAGGCGGCGGTGCCGCGGGGCAGGTCGGCGGGAACGAGCGGAACGGAGTGGAAGCCCTCGATGCGTGCCGCCTCGCCACTTGCGAGTGCCAGGCCCAGCAGTGGCGACTCCGACAGCGACAGGGCCTGCGCACGCGACTCACGCGGCGCGCCGTCGAGGTCGATGGTCACCTCGAGGGATTCCGCGGACGCCACGGGAACCTCGAGCCGCAGCGACTCGCCGGCGGCGAGGTTGACCGGTGCGCGCGCGGACTGGGCGCCCGAAGCGATCTCGATCGCGCCGCGAGTGGTCGCGTCGGCCCGCACCTGCACGGCGACCTCGGTCGCCCGTCCGGGCCGGCTCCAGCCGGCCCAGGCCGGGGTCAGCTCGACCTGCGGTGCTGCCCCCACGTGCGGCGCGGACGAGAGCGCCAGCGCAAGCAGGGGGACTCCGAGGCCGCGCAACTCGATCTCACTTGAGCGCGTGCTCGAGCGCGATCACGCTCCAGGCCGTGACGAGCGGCGGCTTGTCTTCCCACCACTTGTTGGAGTCCTTGTTGACCCAGGAGCCGTCCGGCTGCTGCAGGCTGACGAGTTTCTGCGCGAGCTCGTTGCGCCAGTTGCGCTTCTGGCCCTTGCCGTCGACGAACTCGTCCTCGCCGTAGGCGGCCATCACCTTGGCGAAAGCGTTGTAGTAGTAGAAGAGGCCGTGCTTGGCGTTGGTGCCCGGATTGACGTCGAGCGTGTAGTTCGTCGTCATCCACTTGTAGGCGGCCTGCACGCGCGGGTCGCTCTTGTCCACGCCGGCGAACAGCAGGCTGATCAGGCCCGCGGCACTCATGCCGCCGTACGAGTTGGTGCCATTCTCGAACTCCGGCGGGTTCCAGCCCGGCATGTACACGAAGCCGCCGTCGTTGCCCGCGAACGCCTGGTCGTTGCTCTCGCTGCGGTTCTGCGAGCGGCTGACGAACACCATGGCCTTCTCCCACACCGGGTCCTTGGGGTCGGTAGCCGCCGCCTTGAGGCCCTCGAGCGCGATGTAGAGATTCGACATGTCGGGCCGCTCGTCGCCGCCGTAGCCGAGGCCGCCGTAGTAGCGGTGCTCGGGCGAGTAGCCCTCGCCCTCGTCGATCTGGTGGCCGATGAGGTACTTGCGGCCCGCGGCGATCACCGGCTCGTACTTAGAGTTCTTGGCGGCGGCGAGCGCGTTGAGCACCACCGCCGTGTTGTAGCTGCGGTTCTGCAGCGTCTCGCTGATCGAGCCGTCGTCGTTCGCCTTGCTGAGGATGTAGTCGACCTGCCGCGTGATGAACGGGCCGTCGCCCTCGTTGTAGCCGCGATGGGCCTCGAGGAACGCGCGCAGCGACAACGCGGTGATGCCCACCGAGTTCATCACCGAGCCGTTCTCGGCCTGCTGCCCGCGCAGGTAGTGGAGGCCGCCGTCCACGGCGCGCCGGGCCTTCTCGCGCAGTTGCGGGTCCATCTTCTCGGCGGACTTCTCGGCGGATTGCGCCGGAGTCGCCGCGAGCATCAGGCCGGCGAGCGACGCCAGCAGGACTTTCTTGATCATGGTCGGTGCTCCTGTTCGAAGGTTGTTCCGGAGGCAGTTGCCGCCGCTGCTGGCCGTGACCCGCGGATCGCGGGTACCAGCAGCAGGACGGCGGCGAGCAGGCAGTAGGCGGTCATCACGGGCGCGAGGCGCGGATAGTCGAACCGCAGCCCTGCGAGGTTGGAGTGCTGGTAGAACCACTGGTTTCGCAGCAGGTCGTTGCCGCTCGCGACGGCGAGGTGCGTGAGCGGGCTCACGGCCACGACCGTTTCCACTGCCCGGGCACGATCGGCGAGCGCCAGTTCCGCCGCCGGACCGAGCCACAGCGGGGCCGCGCCGAGTGTCACGAGTGCGCAGGCCGCCATCCATGCGGCGCTTTCGCGCGCGGCCTCCGGTCCGGCAGCCCGCCGTCGCAGGAGTCCTTCCACGGCCGCGGCAAGGGCGTGCACCGCGACCAGTGCGAGGAACAGCACCGCGAGCGAATTCACGGCGCGGGGCAGCCGCTCGAGGCCCAGGCCCGAGAACACCGCGACTGCGGCCGCGAGGCCGGCACCCGCAAGCGACCAGCCAATGATCCGCACCGTGGTGGCCCGAGCCGTTCCGGCCCGCCCCGGCCAGAACAATGGTGCCAGCAGTCCGACCACCGCCGTTACCAGGACGATCCGCGCCGAGGGCTGCAGGTCCGCATCGTTCGCGCCCAGCGCAGCGAGCAGTAGCAGGGCGGTGGCGGCCAGCCCCGCGAAGCGCGCGGCGATCCCGGTCATGGCCCCGCCGGCTTCGCTTTCTCGCGTGCCAACTGCACGACGAGCTCGATGGGCGTGCCCACCGGCGGCAGCAGGTCGGCGTTGCCGTTTACCGACCCGTAGGCGCCGATGCCGAGACCCAGCGCCGACTCGATGATGCTGTTCGCGTCGTGCACGAATCCGATCAGCGTGCCGGTGATGTCGGCCGCGAACTGCCCATCAGGCGGCATGGACAGCGAGCCCGTGTACACCCACTCGACCGACTCGGGCTTGACGTCGCCCTTTGGGTCGAGCAGGGCCTCGGCCGCGGAAATCTCGCGCCGCTTGCCGCCGTCCTGCCAGGCGATGCTCACCCGCACCTTCGGCCCCACCACGGACGCCTCGCTGAACTGGTAGAACGGACCCTGCCGGGGATCACGCTCCAGCCCGAGGAGGATGCACGCGAGGTTGAACTCGCTGCCGGTGGCCTCCGCCTCGAGCAGCGTTTCGTAGTCCTTCATGCCTTTCGGCGAGGTGGCCAGGTACTCGAGCGGCTGCCCCATCACCAGCACGCGACCCGGCACGGTGAAGCGACCCGCCTTCTTGTCCACGACGATGCGCCCGACCTGGTAGCGGTCCTTGCCGAGCGACTTGAGTTCGCCGACCGGCGGAGGCCGACCGGTGGTGAACGGCTGGGAAGGCGCCGCGGCGGCCGGTGTCGATGATTGCGCCGGCGACTGGGCCGAAGCGCCCGCAGCAAGCAGGAGCGCGGCGCACACCACGGTTGCGACGACCGGCGCCCGCGGGCTCAAGGCTTGATCCCCGTCACGACCCGGTGCGGCATGGGCGGCGGCAGCGGTGTGGTCTTGAGTTCGACGAAGCCGCAGCCGGACATCCAGCCACGCACGTCGGCGTCGGCGTGCACGCCACCGTCGGGTGCGGTGAGCATCATGTTGAGCCCGAACATCGACGCGAAGGCAGGCTCGGTGCCGCCCGCGTCGGTGAACACGTCGCTCACGGCCAGGAGTCCGCCCGGCGCGAGACATCGCCACGCCCGCTCGATGAGGCCGCGGCAGGTGTGAGGCGTCTCGCGGTGGAACATCCCGGACATCAGCACGGCGTCGCGACCATTGCCGAAGTCGGCCGTGTGGTAGTCGCCGTCGCGCAGCGTGACGCGGTCCGCCGCGCCGGCCGCGGCCACGATCTCGCGCGCCACCGCGGCGACGCCGGGCAGCTCGAGCACCTCGGCGTGCAGGCCCGGGAACTTCCCCGTGAGCAGGATCGAGTACGTGCCCGGCCCGCCGCCGACGTCGAGCAGGTTGCGCCGGCCGCCGAGGTCGAGGATCTCCACCAGCGCTCGCGCGATGCCGAGGGCACGGCCGTGCATCGAGTGCACGAAGGTGCGGGTCTTGTCGGGGTCGTCGCCGAGGTAGGTTTCCGCCGCCATGGCCGGCTGGCCCGAGCGCAGCGCCTGCTCGAGCTGTCCCCAGGTGCCGTAGAGCTGGTCGCTGTAGCGCATCGCGCCGCCGAGGTAGGCGGGGCTCTTCGAGACCAGGAACGCCGCGGCCGAGGGCGAATTGCCGAAGCGGCCATCGTGTTGCTGCAGCAGGCCGAGGCCGGCGCAGGCGCGCAGGAAGACGCCCGTCGCGCGCGGGTCGAGCGCGAGCGCAGCGGCGATCTCGTCGGCCGAGCGCGGACCGTCGGCGAGCACGTCGAACACGCGCAGGCGATTCGCGGTGAGCAGCGTCTGGCTGTCCCAGTAGGCGGTGCTCAGGCGCACCAGTGCGGTCGGGTCGGGGCGCGTGGCGGCCGCGACGCCCGATGGCGGTGCCGAATTCATGCAACGACTCCCGCCGTGCGGTCGACGTCGCACTCGAGCTGCATGTAGGCACAGCGATGGCACATGAAGCCCGGGTCTACCTCCAGGCCATAGCGCCTGCGGATCTCGCCGTAGCCGGTGACCAGGGTCTCGAAGTAGTGGCGGATGCTCGAGTGATAGTCGGAGCGGTCGCGCCCGCCGACGGGCCATACCAGCGAATAGATCGGGATGATGCCGCGACGGCACAGATCCTCCGCGCCCTCGAGCGCGGTGCGTGCCGCGCTCTGCCAGTCGAGGCCGTGCTCCGGCTCGAGCTCGATGCCTGCCACCATCGCCGAGTACACGTGGCCGCGACCCCACAGGCGCACGGCTGTCTCGAGCGCGGCGATCCAGCGCGCGTAGCCCACGTAGCGGTTCTTGCCGGGGCAGATCTTCGCGAACAGCGGCTCCGACCACATCTCGAGGTTGAAGCAGACGTTGTCGACCAGCCCCTCGGCGTGGAACTGCTCCATCTGGTCGTCGGGCAGGGCGCCCGAGCCGAGCGAGACCGGGATGCCGCGGACGTTCGCCTGCTTCACGAAGCGGGCGAGCTGCAGGAAGCGCTCGCCTTCCTTGCGCCAGTCGGTGAGGGAGCCGCCGACGAGGTAGACGTGGCGGATCTCGGCCTGGCCGGTCACGGCGGCGAGCGCCTCGCTCATGCGCGTGAGCGTCTGCTGCGGGATCTCCACCTGTCCGGTCTTCTGGCCGAGGTGCGCGGTGCGCTCGTCGGGTGCGCCGTAGGCGCAGAACGCGCAGCGCATCGAGTTCCCTTCGTGCTTGTGCAGGAAGTACTCGCAGCCGGGCGCCACGTTGATGACAAGCATGTCGCCGTGAGTCGTGACGCCGGCCTGTGCGAACGGCATTCCGTCCAGGGTCTTCTGCGTCATCCACGGACGCAGCGGTTCGAACTCGATCGGCACGGCACGCCCGTCGCGATCGTCGATCAGGCGATAGCCCAGCGCCTGATCGCCTTCGACGTGCCAGGGCGAGTCGCCGCTGCCGAGGATGCGGATCTCCGTGCCGTCGCCGAGGTTGATCAGGTAAGGGATCGTCGCCGTGCCCTTGCCGGTCGGGTCGTGCTCGCCGGCCTTGAAGCGATACGGGTAGTAGTTCGGCATGGAGTGCAGTGCCGCGCGACCGAGTGCCTCCGAGTAGCGGATGCCTTCGCACATGACCTGCACCTTGAAGGCAGGCGAGCCAGTCAGAGCCTTCATTGCGATGCTTCCCTCCGGTCCCCGTGCCGACCTGCGAAATGCGGCGGATTTCTCGTCCGGCGCGACCTGCTATCGTGTCGGCTGGTTCGCCCGTGTGGGCACAGGACCATGCGCCGCGCAGCCCGTACCGCACTTATTATTACCGCAGCCCTGTGCATTCCGCTCGTGCCGTTTTTCATAATCGGCGAGCTTCCTGGCGAACAGTGGCTGTCGGCGCGTGACGATCACGCATTCGCCTTCGCGCTCGCGGGCGCCGGGCTGCTGGCCGTCGATGCGCTGCTGCCGGTGCCATCGAGCATCGTCGGCACGATGCTCGGCGCGCGGCTCGGCTTCCCGGCCGGGTTCCTTGCGACGTTCGGCGGCATGATGACGGGACAGGTACTCGCCTACGCCGTGAGCCGGTGGGTTTTTCGCAGTCGGGAGCAGGCCCTGCCGTCCGCGCCGACGCTGGTCGCGGTGTTCCTGAGCAGGCCGGTGCCGGTGCTCGCCGAGGCCGTCGCCATCGCTGCGGGTGCTGCACGCGTGAGCTGGCCGCAGTTCCTGCTCGCCTGCGGCGCCGGCAATGCGATCTACGCGGGCGCGCTGGCCCTGAACGGGGCCGCGCTGGTTCCCGAGGCGCCGCTCGGTCCGGGCCTCGTCCTGCCGATGCTGCTGCCGGCAGGCGCGTGGCTGATCTGGCGCGCACTGCGCCGCAATACCGTGAATGGAGGCTGACCATGCTGTTCCTGCTGACCAATCGCACCCGCAAGGACCTCACGCCCGAGCAGTACGGCCATCTCGCCGCGCTCGCCAAGCAGTTCTACGCCTCGGTGCCGGCGGGCGTGACCATTCGCGGCGAGTGGGCCGCCGTTGACCAGTCGCGCAACTACACGCTGCTCGAGGCGCCCGACATCGGGACCGTCGAGCGCATGCAGGCGGCGTTCGTGCCGTACGTCGACATGGAGATCGTGCCCGTCGTGGCGTTCTCGGGCTGGACGGCGAGCTGATCTTCCGGGGACCGTCGAGGCTCGAGCATACGCGGATCGGGCTCGTCGTTTCGCGGCAGACCGGCTGTCCGATGGTCCATGCCGGGAGTCTGCGCCTCCTGAAACAGTAACTTGGCGCCACGGGTGCCGGTTCCGGCAGGTTGTCCTGTAAAGAAATCCGACGTTCTTGCTGGGGCTCACCTGGCCGTGGTGGTGGGTCCCTCGGATCTGCGCTCGATCACGTAGCGCCGGTTCGCCGGGAACGGAGTATCCAGCACGGTCTTCTCGCCAGTCGACCAGACGATCTCGACACGGTCGACCTGCCCCGGCGCCCCCAAGCCGAAGTGCGCGACCGGCGCCTCGAACGACAGGTAGCCGCCGCTCGCCTTCAGTTCACGCATCTGCTGCCCGGCCCGGCCGGCCTCGCGGTAGTACACGTACACCTTGCTGCCGATCCCGAAGCGGTTGCCGAGGCTGTCCCTGAGCTCGAAGCTGATCGAGTTGTTATCGGAGTTGCGATTGACGAAAACGCGCAGCGGTGCGTTGACGCCGGTCGCGATCACGTCGAGGTCGCCGTCGAGGTCGTAATCGAGTGACACGAAGCTCGGCGTGTTCACCGCGTCTGCAAGCCCGAATGCGTCCTGCGCGATCTCGAACTTGCCACTGCCCAGGTTGCGGAAGAACACGTTGCTGTGGATCTGCCACTCGCCCTCGCCGAAATGGAAACCATTTCCGACGTAGATGTCCTGCCAGCCGTCGTTGTCGAGGTCGGCGGCCCGGGCGTTCCAGGTCCAGAAGCTCGACGCGGCCCCGGAGGCCGCCGTGGCGTCGCGGAACCCACCGCCTTCGGTGCCCATGAGCAGGACGTTACTCTGCTTCTGTGGCAACTCTGCGGCGACGAAGTACCGTTCCTTGCGCTCGTCCTTGCGGGCAAGGTTGCGGCAGTACTCGCGGTGCACCGCGTACCGGTCGGGGATTCGCTCGCACAGCTCCACGTCGCCGGTTGTGATCGCTACGCCCCGATAGATAGCCGTCAGGCATTCCTCGCGATCGCGGCGGTCCTCGAGCCCGCGGCACCAGGCATGATCGCGACGCTCGATGCGCTCCCGTCCCTCCAGCAGCAGCTCGCAGCGGGCGCGCGCATCACCGATCTGGATCGCGTCGCAATAGGGCCGCTTCGGCACGTTCGCGAAGGTCATGTCGGTGGAGAAAATGTCGAGCCGCAGGTCGTTGTCGAAGTCCGCCGAATCGACCGACATCGTGTTGAGCGTCGTGACCGGGATCCAGCCATCCGCGCGACGGCTGCGCTCGAAACTTCCGTCGCGGCGACCAACGTAGAACATGTCGGGAATCTCGCGGTCGTTACCGACCACGAGGTCGGTCCGCCCGTCGCCGTTGAGGTCCGAGAACAGCACGCTGAGCGAGTCGCCGCTCACTTCGTCCAGTTCGCGCTGCTTGAATCCTGTCGTGCCCTCGTTGATGAGCAGCCGGTTGGTGGAGTAGTTCTCCAGGAAGGCCTTGTCCTCGCCGAACGACCAGTTGCCCAGCATGACGTCAAGGTCGCCGTCCAGGTCCACATCGGCGAAGCCACTCGATATCGCGAGGATGGCGCCGTCGTTCGGCAGTAGCTGCACGCCGCTGGTCCGGAACCCCTGGCGGTCGTTCAGCACGATCGCCACGCGACCACCGTAGCCGGTCACGTAGATGTCCTGCCAGCCGTCATTGTTCAAGTCGGCGAGGGCGACCACGTAGGCATCGCGGGGCAAGCCGTCGAGCGGGGGAAGAGGCTGCGGCGTGAATCCGCCTCGTCCGTCGTTCCGCAGCAGGTGGACTCCGTCGTTCGAGGCCAGCAGCAGGTCCGGCCAGTGGTCGTTGTCGAAGTCACCCGCGGCGATCCCGCGACCGGTCATGAACGGCGAGCGGAACTCCAGCATCGAGAACCGCCAGTGCTCTGGCAACCCGAATTCCGCGGCCTCGACACGGGTGAATCCGTGGCCGCGTGGCCCGCGCGCACCGTGCTCGAAGTAGCCGATGGCGATGCCGCCTTCGGCGCCGAACGGCTGCAGGGCGCGCGCGGCGGGCCCGGTCGGTTCCGGTCCCGACGCCGTCGCGGCGGAGGGGCGGGCACCGCGATCCGATCCGATGTCAGCGGCGAGCGCGCCCGTCGTCGCGAGCGCGACTGCCATGTGGATCCGCCGGTTCATCGCCTTGCGACGACACGATTCCTCAGCCGGCCCGATTCCCGAGCAGACGGAGTCATCACCCAGCCGCCCTGCCTCGACCAGGGCCGCGAGACTCCGGCACTCCCGTTCGAGCGGCTCATCGCCGATCTGCGCACAACTCTCGCCTCCCGATCCGTCCTCGACCATGCTGATGGCCACGGCACTGCGGCACTGCAGCTGCTCGCGAGGCTTCTCGAGCGTCGAGCAGTCCTCGAACCGGCGTCCCATCGCCAGCTGGGAAGCGCGCGCGAGCCCCCTGCAGTCGTCCGCGGCCGCGGCATCCTTCAGGTAGCTGCAGCTCTCGCTGTCGTTGAGCTTGCGGAGACGCACCTGAGTGCCCATCTGCAGGCACCACGCGACGCCGCGCTCGCTCGGCAGTTCATTGCAGATCGACAGCGGCTCGCCGGCGTCGATGCGTGACCGGATCGCCTCCTGCATGCAGGCCACCTGTGCGGCGGCATCCGACAGTTCGGCGCAAGGCCCAACGTTGCTGGCGGCGATCGCGCGCCCGGTGACCTGGCGTTGCCGCAGCCGGTCCTGGCACAGCGGCTGGAGGCTCGCGCTCGCGGTTCCAGCCAGGTCCTCGCAGAGACTGGCATCCGCACCGTCGGCGATCTCCGACATGAGGTAGTCCGCGACGCAGCGTTGCTGATCCCCGGGGGCTCCTTCGCTGCAAGTGCGCTCGGCAATGATGATCTCGTTGACGGTCGCCGCGCCCTGCGTCGACGCCGCCGCCACGGTTGCCTCGAAGGCGCCCACGGCCTGGGCATTGCGGCGGGCGTCATATGCCTGGACTCCGTAGGCGGTCAGCAGTCCCAGCGCGGCGACCGCCACGAACATCGCCGAGGCGACCCGCGGCGAGACATTGCGGGCAAGGATCATCATCGGGTAGATGCTGAACGTCCCGAGCGTGAACAGCAGGATCGTCGAAAGCAGCACCGGTACGCCGGCGCCGAGCAACAGCGACACGGTCACCACATCGAAGGACATCGGGACTGGCAGGAGCGTGCCCACCAGCGCCACCAGCAGCGCCGTCCCGAAACCGGTGCCGAGTTGCGAGAGGTCGCCGACCGGAATCGACTCGACCAGCACGGCACCCAGCAGCCCGGCGAGCAACATGAACGGTACCGTCGTCTTCACGACGAACCACAAGGCGCGGGCGTAGTCCTGAACGAATCCGACCAGCGATGGCAGCAGCTTCGTCGTCGTCAGCGATTCAAAGCCCGCTTCGTGTTCACCGTGGACGAGACTGTGTCGGTGAAAAGTTGCGGCCAACTCCGCTTCGATGCGACGTTCCGCAGCCGAATCGAGCCCGCGACGGTCGAGGCGCGCGATCAGCGGGATCACCGCAATGACGAAGAACAGCACCGCAGCGACCTTGGCGAGTGCGAGGTGGAAAGGCAGCAGCGAGAACGCCATTGTCAGCACGATCACGTTGAGCGTCGGTGAGCTGACGAGCGTGGCCAGGACGGTCTCGGTCCGGACGCCCGCCTTGTACATGCCGTGCGCAATCGGGGTCGCACAGTTCACGCACACGCCGAGAGGCGCCCCGGTCAGCGCGCCCTTGAGCGCGTTGAGGAACCGGTTGTTGAACGAGTGCCGCGGGAAATAGCTCAGCAACGCCAGGAATGCTGCCGCGAACAGCAGCCCGAAGGTCATGCCCTTCCAGTTCGTGTACCACCAGTTCACGGTGGTCTGGGCCACGCGCAGCGGCCACGCGTCTGCCGGATCCACGTCGTAGACAGTGTCGAATGCGATGGCGTGCACGACCGTGCGCTGCCCCATGGCAGCCTTCTTCTCGAGGCCCGGCATGCGCGACTGGCTGAGGAAGTAGATGAGGATCGCGAGTGCCGAGCACAGCGCGAACAATATCTTCCAGCGGTTCCTGCGCAGCGCGAGCTTGAAGTTGGCGGACAACTGCATCATGTGCGAGTGGATCCTCGTGAACCCCACGGTGCCGGACTGCCTCCGGTCGAGGCGACGGTATGACAGCGCCCCGGGCTCAGGCAAGAACGGCCGCGAGACTCAAGAGAGGATAGGTGACGCAATCGGTCGCCTGCGACCGGTTGCCGGGATCCGGCGCCTCCCGCAGCGGCATTGCTGATCAAGTCTCCGGAACTTTCAGGTAGACCCGGAACTCACCCGCCGCATTCACGAGGTTCAGGCGAGGCGGCATGCCCTGGTCCAGGGTCTGCTGGATGGTCTTGACGGCCTGTTCGGCCGAAAGCACGGGTTGCTCGTTGATGGCGACGACGCGCGAATTGGGAGGGAGGTTCAGGATCGGGGCCAGCCGGAGCGCTGTGTCGAGGGCCGGATCCCCGGTCTTGCGGGCCCTGGCCACGGGAGGCCCGCCTGCGGGCGGCTGCTTCACCGCCGCGCCGAACGCGTCCGGATCAATGCTCCGAATCATGATGTGGTCGTTGTCGGACTGCTCCTGCAGCACGCCGAGAGAGACGGGCACCTGCGCCGGCGCTCCTGAGCCGTCGAGAGCGATCTCTATCGTTGGCCGTCCGGGGAATTCGATGCGCAAGCGCGTGGCGTCGAGAACTACGACGCGTCCCCCGTCCTCCAGGGTGCTGCCGCGACGTACCAGCAACTGGCCGCCGCCTGGCAACTCGAGGATACCCAGGTAATCGGGCCCGACGGCCATCACGCCGGCCAGCCGGTAGCGCCCAGCGTCGTCGGCCACGGCAGGCGTCGACAGGAGAACTGCGGCCAACGTCACCGAGGCCGCACTTCGCAGGAGTCTCTTCATCTTCAAGCTCCGTGCAAAGAAAAGGGGCGGCCCGTGAAGGCCGCCCCCGGATGTTGCACGACTCGCAGGTATTGCCATGCCCTGCGATCGTCCCCGGCCGCAGGTGCGGCCGAACGGGTCAGGCCACGCGTCGACGACGGGCCGCGAGACCCAGCAGACCGAGGCCGAGCAGCGCCAGGGAACCCGGCTCCGGCACGCCCTTCGGCGGGTAGCACTGCACGTTCTCGGCGCACTTGATGTCGTTGGCCAGGCCCCAGTTGACGAGGCTGATCACGGGCACGCCATCGGCGAGTGCCGTGAAGCCCAGCGTCGCCAGCGTCAGGGTCGGCCCGCACACGTCACCGGGGCACTGCAGGGCGCGAATGTCCGCGTCCGCAAACAGCGATACCAGGAAAGCATCCGTGAGCCCTGCTCCGAAGACGACGTCGAAAATCGTCTCGTCTGGGCCCGCGCCGCCGAAAGCGTCCACTTCGAACGTGATGACTCCGTTGGTCAGCAGCATGGCGTCGAACGCCACGTCGATGTCCCAGGCGGTGATGATCTCGTCGACGATGCCCGTCACGACGATGTCCACGGAGAATGAATCACCGGCGGTCACCGCGGCAGGGGCCCCCTGGACGCTGACACCGATGGCCTGGGCGGGCTGCGCCGCCGCCAGCAGCAATCCGGCCGCCAGTCCTGCACCGACACTGAAAATTGCGCGTCTCATGATCTTGATCCTCGTTGTCCGATTCCGGTCTTCTTCCTGATCGTCTGGAAACCACCACCCCGGGGTTTGCCCGGGGATTCATGGAGGGCCGGCATAGCCGCCGGCCCTCCATGCGGTTTCCCTACCTCGTCGCGCACTTCGGCCGCGTGCAGATCAGCGTGCAGCCTCGGGCGTCGTTGACGTTGATGAACTTGTTGTTGTCGTAGTCGGCGGCAGCCGGAGCCGGCGGAACCGTCTTGCCGCGCAGCCTGGTGATCGCCCGGATGTCGTTGCTGTCGATGTCGCCGTCGCTGTCGAGGTCGCACTTCCCAACCTCGCAGGCGTCGCCGATGCCGTTCTTGTTACTGTCTTCCTGGCCGGGGTTCGGCACGTCCGGGCAGTTGTCGCAGGCATCGCCCACGCCGTCGCCATCACGATCTTCCTGGCGCGGGTTCGGCGTAGAAACGCAGTTGTCGATGTCGTCGCAAACGCCGTCCCCATCGGAGTCGATGCATCCGCCGCCGACCGACCGCTGCAGAACGAGCAGTGCGTAGGCCTGTCGCGAGTAGTTGTTCCACGCCCCCGGCGCGCTGTTGCACGCATACTGGCCCGTGGCGCACTGGTGCTGCATGATCGTGTAGGCGTAGTCGGGGTACCAGTCCTTCTCCTCGTCGTAGTACCCGGCCCCGTTCGCGCCGAACAGCGCGATGCGCGGCAAGGCCGAGACATCGCGGTTCACCTGCCGCCCCGCGCAAGCCGGAGCCGACGCGGCGGGCAGCGAGCCGAGGTCGGAGGGCATGAGGTTGCCGGCATTGGGAGTCACGCCCGAATTCTCGATGAACTCCCACGCCTTGGTCGCCGTCCACAGGTAGTACCACGTGGATGATCCGGACCAGTCGTTGCCCGAAATGTCGCTGTAGCGGAAGCGGTTGTATACCCAGCGCAGGTAGGCCTGCACGTTGGGGTCATTCACGTCCGCACCACCGAGCAGCTGGGCCCAGATTCCCGATGCCGTCTGCTGCAGGGAGTTGGTGCTGCCCACGTTGTAGCCGTGACCCTTCTCGCCGGCCGAGGCTGCGCAGCTGCCGCCGCCCGTTGTACCGTTGGCGGCGTAGGCCTTGCGGGAAAGAAGGGTGGCGGCGTCCAGCTGTCCGGCACGAACTGCATCGGGTGCGAAACCCCCGGCCGAGTAAATCGCTCGCGCCCCGGCGAGGCCCGACAGCGTCAGCTGGGTGGTAGACGCATCGAGGCAACCGTTGTTGACGTAGCACCAGTAGCCGTTGTTGCCGTCGCCGCCGGCAAGGCCCTTCCGCTGGTTGGCGATCGTGCGATCGAACACCTTGTTCAGCGTTTCGATCAGGGTGAGCGGCGCGCCGTCGAGCTCGGTGGTCGGGCCGTCGTCCTTGTCGACGCCGCCCGTACGCATGTAGAGCGAAACGGCCATCATGTAGCCACCGTCGCGATAGGCGTAGAAACCCGCCCCCTGCGCGTTGACCTGGTTGATGATGTAACGGATGACGCGCCGCATCCGCGCCTTGTCCGCCTCGCTGGCGCCCGCGTAACCCAACGGCGGCCCGCCTGGGGGGTCACCGGCCCGCTTCTCGAGCAGCGCCAGCAACGTGAGGCCGGCAGCATCGCCTGCGCTGCTCGGGTTGTTGAATGCGCCGGACGAGTCGAGCCAACCCAAGCCCAGGTTGATCGACAGGCCGACATCCTTTTCGAAGTTATCGTCGGCGGCCTGCACGGCAGTGGTGCCAAGCACCGCCAAGGCCGCCCCGGCAAGGCACTTACTGAAAATCGTTCGCAGCATGATCGTCATCCCTCCCAGCGAGAAACTGCCAAAAGCGTGACTCCCCCCGGAGTCGGTGATTGAGGCAGCGATTGGTAAGTCGATCTCAGCCCCTGCATAGAGCGTGCCAGCCTGTCTACGGGAGGCAAATCAATCAGTTGCATCGACTGGGCTCGAGCCGCGGCCGTGAGGCGTAAAGAAACTCGACAGCGCCGCCGTCCTCAACCCCGCCTTTGAGTGGGCGGGTAGGTATTAACCACTACCGTAGTGGCGTGCTGAGCGGCTGAGACGCGACCGTTCGCTGCAGAAGCGGCGCGACCCGGGCGAAAAAGCGGCTCTGTGGTCCAGTCGGACCACGGCCGTGCCTGCCGGTGCTGCCGGAAGGAAGCCTGACGCAAACGGCATTGGAAAGTTTCCTGACGTCTTGCCAGGTCAGGGCTCGTTCGGGGAGATGTAAACGCGGGTTTCCCCGCCGGCCCCAGCGATGTTGAGGCGCGGCGATACGCCTTCGGCGAGCGACTGCTCGATCAGGGCGATGGCTCGCTCCGCGCTCCGAACGGGCTGCTCGTTCACCGCCAGGAGACGCGTGTCCGGAGGCAGATTCAGGATCGGCGCGAGGCGTCGCCCGGCCTCGGTCGTCGGGTCTGCGGCCCCTGCCTTCATTCCGGGCGTCGCCGGGCCCGAGGGGGTGGGCCTATCCACCGACTCCGCGAATGCCTGCGCATCCACGCGGCGGATCATCACGTGGCCGTCGTCGAGCTGTTCCTGAACGACCCCCAGCCCGGCCGGCACGACCGGGGCGCCCGTCGATCGGTCGAGGGCAAGGACGAGGACGCGGTCCCGCAGGTCGAGGCGCAACTGGCTGGAGTCGAGAGCCACGATCCGGCCCCCGCCGTCGATGGTGCTGCCGCGCCGCACCAGCACCTGCTTGCCGCCCGGCAGTTCGAGCAGGCCGAGATGGTCCTCGCCCACTGCGATGATGCCGGCGAGGCGGTAGCCATCCGCCGTGCCCGCGTGGAGCGCGGCGGACGGCAGCGCCGCCAAGGTGAGCGCGAGGACGAGGGCGCGCAGCACCCTGGGCACTCAGGCCGCGCGCCGCCGCAGCAGCGCGAGGCCGACGAGGCCAAGGCCCAGCAGCGCGAGCGCGCCCGGCTCCGGGATCAGCGCCGGATAGCACTGCAGGTTGTCCGCACACTTGACGTCGTTGGCCAGGCCCCAGTTCACCAGGCTGATGACCGGCACGCCGTCGGCGAGCGCGGTGAAGCTCAGCGTGGTGAGCTTGAGCGTCGGGGCACAGCTTCCGCCCGGGCACTGGACGGCGGTGAGATCGGCGTCGCTGAGCAGCGACACCAGGAAAACGTCGGTCATCGTGGCCTGGAAGTCGGCGTCGTAGATTGCATCGGCGAGGTCGCCCCACGGGTCGGAGAACCAGGTCACCGCGATGTTGTCGAGCACGGCCGAATCGAATGCCACGTCGATGTCCCATGCCGTGATGATCTCGTCGACGATGTCCGTGACCACCACGTCGACCGTGAAGTTGTCCCCCGCGACGACCGCGGCCGGCATTCCCTGCACCTGTACGCTGATCGCCTGCGCGGGTTGCGCACCTGCCAGCAACAGGCCGGCCGCCAGCGCCGCACAGGCATTGAGAGCTGCAAGTCTCATGTTCCGGATCCTCTTTCTGCGATTCCTGATGACTTCCCCGGTCCGTCGGCGGGTCGGCGCACCGGCCGGCCCGCCGCACGGGTCTCCTGCTACCTCGTCGCGCAGCTCGGCCGAGTGCATTTCAGCGTGCAGCCGCGTGCGTCGTTGACGTTGATGTACTTGTTGTTGTCGATGTCGGCCGCTTCCGGAGCCGGCGGCACCTTCTTGCCGCGGAGCTTCGTGATCGCCCGGATGTCGAGGCTGTCGATGTCGCCGTCGCCGTCCATGTCGCACCTGGCGATCTCGCAGGCATCGCCGATGCCGTTGCCGTTGCTGTCCTTCTGGTCGGGGTTGGCGACCTTCGGGCAGTTGTCGCAGACGTCGCCCACGCCGTCCTTGTCCCCGTCTTCCTGGCCGGGATTCGCCACCGCCGGGCAGTTGTCATCCGAGTCGCAGATGCCGTCCCCGTCGGTGTCGAGGCAGGCGCCGCCGAGCGAGCGCAGCAGCACGAGCAGCGCGTAGCCATGATCGGCCGACACGCTCCACGTGCCGTTCGGGTTCGGGAACTGGCCGGCCGCGGTCTGCAGGCTCATGAGCCGGTAGGCGTAGTCGTAGTACCAGCCCTTGGGCGTCTCGGCGTAGTAGCCGGCTGGACCTGCGACGCCACCGTTGCGAGGTGCGGGCCGCGTGTCCGTGGCCGGACTGCGATTCACCTCACGGCTGCGACTCCACGCGTATGTGCAGCTGGCCTTTGCGGGCAGCGTGCCCATGTCGGTCGGACCGACGTTGCCCGCGCTCGGCGTCACGTCCGAGTTCTCGATGAACCCGTACGCCTTGGACGACGACCAGAGGTAGTAGAAGTAGGCCTCAGGCCAGCTGTCGCGCGCGATGTTGTCGCTGTAGGCGTAGTTGTTCTGCAGCCACCGCAGGTAATTCTGGATCGCCGGGTCGTTCACGTTCTTGCCGGTGCCGAGTTGTTGCAGCCACGTGCCGGATGCCGTCTGCTGGTTCGACGAATTGGCGTTCCCGTAATTGCTCTGGTAGCCGTGGCCCCAGCAGGCCTGTCCCTTGGCCGGGTCGCCGCAGGTGTCGGAGCAGTACGTTCCGGTGGCCAGCTTGCCGTTCACCGCGTATGCGGCAGAGGTCAGGTCGAGTGCCGTCGAGATCAACGGCGCGCGGTTCTTGTCGGGCGACTCACCGAGGTTGATGTAGTAGCCCTTCGCGGCCCCGAGGCCGGCCGCCGTGAGCTGCGTCGTGGACGAGTCACGGCCGGTGCCGCTGTAGCCCCAGTACCCGGGCAGTCCACCCGAAGTGGGCGTTCCCTTCGACTGGGCTGCGATCGTCCGGTCCACGACCTTGTCCATCGTGGCGCGCACGCTGCGAGCCGAGCAGTTGTAGCTGCCGAACACTTCGCCGGGAACGTCCGGGCCACCGGTCTGCGCATACACGGACAGGGCCATCATGACCTGCCCGTCGTAGTACGAGTAAAAGCTGCCGCGGTCGCCGAAGCTGCCGTCGTCGATCAGGATGCAGGCCGACCGTCGGGCCAGCGTCTGGTCGGCCGCGTCGAGTCCGGCATAGCCGTCGTCGCCCGTCTTCTCGAGCAACGCAAGCAACAGCAGCCCGTTGCCGGGGCCGTTGCTGCCCGAGGCGATCTGGCCGAACCAGTTTTGGGCGCGGGCATAGGCGATGCCCGCATCGATCGCGTCGTTCACGTCCTGCTCGAAGGGCGTGATCGCCTGTGCGCCGACGGCGCCGAGGCACAGCGCACCGGCAGTGAGTCCGGTGAGTGATTTCCTGAGAATTCTCCGCAGCATGGTGTCGTCCCTCCGAGCAAGACCGCCGGTGGGCGGACTCCCCCCGGAGCCCTGCGCCGCGGCGGCGAAAATCCTTCATTTCATGCACCTGCGAAGTTGCATAAAGCGTGCCTCGCGAAGGAACCCGAAGCGATTCAAATGCCTGCGAAAACAGGGGCGCCCGCATCACGCCGAATATGTAAGAACGGCCGACGACGCGCCTGGCCAGACGCTGGCCGGGCGCAGCGTCGCCTAGGCATTTTTCGCGCGGACGCCGTGTCGAATGCAGAGGCGATTCGACGTCTTCCGCGGTTGCAGAATCCGGTCGGCGAGTTCCCGGCGCACCGCCGTGCTGGTCGCGCCGGTTCGTGGCGTCCCGGATCGAGAACGGATCGCAACAGGGGCGGCATCGCGCAACGTCGAGCGTAAAGATTCCCGACACTTCTCGGCTTACGGGGCCGCATCTTCGTGGATCGCAGCCGCAGCCACGGCCACGCCCCGCAACGCGGGGCCTGCTGGCCCGCAGGCGAACACCTGCCGTAGCATCACCGGCGTGTCATTCCCGCGTTCGTTGTACTGGCGCCTGACCCTGGCGCTGCTCGGACCGCTGCTGCTGGCCATGCTGGCGGCGTGGGCCATCGGCGTGGGGATCGTGACGAAGGCGCTCGAGCAGCGCGTCGAGCGGCAGTCGCGCAATGCTGCGACGGTACTCGCCACGTGGGGGCTGCCCTACACGCCGGAGCTGCTGCGACGCCTCGCCTCGCTGCAGCAGGCCGACTTCGTGCTGCTCGATCGCGGCGGCCAGGTGGCGCTCAGCACCTCACCCGAAGTCGGCGCGGCGCTCGCGGCCGTCCTCGAGAAGCGCACGGTCCGGCAGGATGGCCGGGACGACTCCTTCCGGCTCGACGATCCGGTGCCGAGTGTGGCGGTAAGCCAGCCCATCTCCGAGAACCGCGATCCGCGCTATTCCGCGCTCGTCGCCGTGACCTCGCTCGAAGATGCGACCGCGGCAGCGCGCCGGGCGGCCCTCTGGCTGGGCCTCGCGATGCTCACGGCGGCCGCGCTGCTCGCGGCGCTGCTGCTGTCGCTGGTGCGCAGCATCACCCGTCCGCTGTCCGAGCTGTCGGCGCTCGCCGACCGCATCGCCACGGGCGAGCGCGGCGAGCGCGTCGAGCTGCCGCGTCCCGACGAGATCGGAGCGCTCGCGCAGTCGCTCAATTCGATGTCGGCGCGCCTTGCCGAGTACGAGTCGCGGCTCGCGTCGCGCAGCCGCCTCACGGCGCTCGGCGACATGTCGGCTCGCCTCGCGCACGAGATCCGCAACCCGCTCACCGGCATCAAGCTGCACCTGCAACTGCTCGCCGAGCGCGCCGCGCCGCGTGAACTGCCGCGCCTGCAGCAGCTGCTCGGCGAGGTACAGCGGCTGGAGCTGCTGGTGTCCTCCACCCTGATGCTGGGTGCCGAGCAGCCGCTGGCGGTCGCGCCGGTGGATCCCGCCGAGCTCGTCGCCGACGTGCTCGACTTGATGCAGCCCTCGCTCGAGCACCGCGGCATTGCCGTGCAGCGGGTGCAGGGCGGGCTGCCGCCGGTGCCGGCCGACCGCGCGCGGCTGCGGCAGGCCCTGCTCAACCTCATCGTGAATGCCGCCGACGCCATGCCGCACGGTGGGCGCCTGCGGGTGAGCACGGACCCCGACGAGGCGTCGCAGCACGCGCTGATCGCCGTCGAGGACTCGGGCCCCGGCGTGAGCGACGAGCTGCGCGCGCGGCTCGAGTCCGAGCCGCGCAGCACCAAGCCTTTCGGTCTCGGACTCGGCCTGGTCGTTTGCCGTGACGTCGCGGCCGCCCACGGTGGAGAGCTGCGCATCGAGCGCAGCACCGCCCTCGGTGGTGCGCGTTTCGTCATCGCGCTACCGTTGCAGCCCGTGAGCGAGCCCATCGCCGGAAGTGCCTGAAGCCCATGGCCAGAATCCTCGTTGCCGACGACGAACGCTCCATCTGCGAGGCGTTCCGTTTGCTGCTCGAGGCCGAAGGCCACGCGGCGCTCATCGCCTCCACCGGTGAGGAGGCGCTGCTGCTCGCCCGCGAGCAGGCGCCCGATCTCGCGTTCGTGGACGTGCGCATGCCCGGCATGGGCGGGCTCGAGGTGCTCAAGGAACTCGGCCAGGTGGCGCCCGCGCTGCCGGTCGTCGTCATGACGGCCTACGGCACGCTCGAGACGGCGGCTGAGGCGCTGCGCAACAAGGCCTTCGACTACCTCGGCAAGCCGCTCGACCTTGCGCAGATCCGGCAGGTGTTGCGGCGCGCCCTGCACCCGCCGGCGCCCGCCTCGGCGACCACCGCCGTGGGCACGGACGAGGAGGCGGACCCGCGTCCGCGGCTGGTGGGGCAGAGCGCCGCGATGCAGGGGCTGTTCAAGCTGATCGTGCGCCTCGCCGACAACGATCTCGCCGTGCTGGTGCTCGGCGAGAGCGGCGTCGGCAAGGAGCTCGTGGCGCGGGCGATCCACGAGTCCGGCACGCGCGCACGCGAGCCGTTCGTGGCCTTGAACTGCGCGGCCATCCCGGAGCAGCTCATCGAGTCGGAGCTCTTCGGGCACGAGCGCGGCGCCTTCACCGACGCCAAGGCGCAGCGCGTCGGGCGCTTCGAGGCGGCGGGTGCCGGCACGCTGTTCCTGGACGAGATCTCCGAGCTGCCGCTGCACCTGCAGGGCACGCTGCTGCGCGTGCTGCAGGAGCGCAGCTTCGAGCGCGTCGGCAGCGTCGCGCCGGTGACGTTCCGCGCACGTCTCGTATGCGCCTCGAACCGCGACCTCGCGGCGGCCGTCGCGGCCGGCGAGTTCCGCGAGGACCTCTACCATCGCATCAACACCGTGGCGCTCGTGGTGCCCCCGCTGCGCGAGCGCCTCGAGGACCTGCCCGAGCTCGTCCATGCGCTCGTCCGGCGCGCCAATCGCGAGGCCGGCACCGCCATCCGCTCGGTCGAGCAGGCCGCCATCGAGCGGCTCAGGGCCCATCACTGGCCGGGCAATGTCCGGGAGCTCGAGCACGTCATCAAGCGCTCGGTGCTGTCGGCGCGCGGCGAGGTGCTGACGGTGCACGACCTGAGCCTCGAGCAGGA
>Ga0105103_10000214_pt1 | contig 32217 bp, 38 predicted proteins | sample PPLLaktember2015_2_FD_79107 | JGI IMG/M metagenome (GOLD analysis project Ga0105103, IMG submission 79107) | Freshwater sediment microbial communities from Prairie Pothole Lake near Jamestown, North Dakota, USA - PPLs Lake P7 Core (6) Depth... | ecosystem: Environmental > Aquatic > Freshwater >...
ACATCAGCGGCCCGATGCACCAGCACACGATTGATCCGCTATGGTCCCAGCAGCTGATACAACCAGTACAGGCTCCGGAGTACTACACGACAACTACAACTCAGGCGTCCGTGTGGCCCGCAGCGGTTAGCAAGGAGGACATAAAGGCGGCCTTGAAAGACGCCATTAAAGAGCTGCTGGCTGAGGATACGAGCTTCAACGGATGGTTGGTAAGAAGGCACGGTGTACGATGAAAGCCAACGAGATAGTGCTTACGATAGTGCAGATAGCGGCCCCGGTCTTCTGCTTTGCGGTAGGGCTGCCCACGCAGGGATGGTTCCTGGTGGCGTGGATTGTGTTCTTTGGGGTTACGGAGCTAGTACTGAAGAAGATGACTGGAAAGACTCTGAGCCAATGGGTCTGGACTAAACCGACGTGGGTTAGAGTCGTGCTGTCCGCTTTAATGATAGGAGGAATGCTAGCGCTCGGATGGCACTTCATATGGGGAGCGTAAGGGCTGCTAGAAGACCGTGCCCAAGGGTAGGGCCGAACATGCTCATCAAGACGCGATACGTGCGCAAGTACAAGAACAAGTGCGCCGTGTGCGGGCACACGCTGAGCGTGTACAACAAGAACAAGTACTGCTTCGTCCACATGATGAAGGGCTTCGATATCGAGTGGTCGAATATGCAGCGGAAGCAGTACACGGCTAACAGGAGCCATAGGCTGGAGCTGCAAGCGGCCTATAGGCGCAGCAAAGGAGCGAAGAAACGATGCCTAACATCTTCCCGGTGATCGTGATCGGCATGAGCTTCTGGGCGGGGATCGTGTACGCCGTACAGCGCATGCCGCTGCACGCAGCGTACTGGTTCCTAGCCGGATCACTGAACGTGTGCGTGCTGTTCATGAAAGAAATATAAGAAAAACGTTGACTGTTCCGCCACAGCAGTGTAGTATCAAATCATGGAACGGTCACTTATAGAAACCTATATATTGTACCGTATAAACCCGGACAACGACGACAAAGCGGATAGCTTCTTTGCGTCGTCGTTCGGGTTTTCTATTGATGAGCTCAAGAAAGCCAAGAGACAGAACAAGGACTGGGCCAAGAAGGTCCTCGAGGGACGACGTAAGCAGTATGCAGAGCATATCCTCGGAGTAGATAAAGCGCTATTCCAAGCCGCCAAAGCAGGAGACACCAAGGCGGCTGATTTATTATATAGGAGGTTTGATGGATGGGATCCCCGTACCGTCGAGCAGACGAACAACTTCTATAACTTCTCGGATATCGTTAAGGAGATGAAGGGGAAGCAGAACGTTCGGATCATCAAAAGGGATTTATGACGGATAAGATATCTTCCGACGACGCCAAGCTATTGCTTGAGAGATGCAGCGAAGATCCAGTGTATTTCTTGACGGAGATACTGGGAGTAGAGCCGTGGGAAAAGCAAAAACAGATCATCGAAAGTGTAAGGGACAATCAATACACTGTAGTAGCAAGTGGTCACGGGGTTGGCAAAACGTTTGTGTCAGCCTGTACAGCGCTGTGGTTCCTGTTCACGCACTACCAGAGCCGAGTAATTACAACCGCTCCTACGAACCGACAGGTGGAGAGCATACTGTGGGCGGAGATTTGGAATTTATACAACAACAGTCGAGTCCCCTTGGGTGGACGGCTGCTGAAGACAGCATTGAACATCGAGGAAAAGTGGTTCGCTTTAGGGCTGTCCACTGACGATCCGGATAGATTTCAAGGGCACCATGCCCAGCACTTGCTTTTAATTATGGATGAAGCGCCGGGCGTCGATCCGAAGATTTACGAAGCGTCGCAGGGTATTTTGACGCAGGCGCACAGCAAATGTTTACTGATTGGAAACCCGACGAGTTCTTCGGGGCCGTTCTTTGATAAGTTCAGCAATTCCAGATGGACGAAATTTCATATTTCATGCTATGATTCTCCGGCGATAGAAGAGCCAGAGAAGTATCCAGCGTTGACGACGATGAACTGGATCCTCGAGAGGAAAGAGGAGTGGGGCGAGCACTCACCGATGTTCCAATCCCGCGTTCTCGGACAGTTCCCAGTGGAAGGTGAGGACACGTTGATCCCTTTAGCGTGGTGCGAGCGGGCTGTGACACGGGGGCAGAAGAAACCTATCGTGGCCTCGGATAAAATATATTTAGGACTTGACGTTGCGCGGTACGGCACGAACAAGACAGTGTTGACGACGTATCAGCCGGATAATGTGAAGAGCATCTCGTCCATTCAGAATAGGTCGACGATGGATGCAGTGAACCTCGTCGTGAGAGAAGCCATAGCAGCAGGCGCCAAACTGATGCAGGTTACCGTCGACGATACAGGGTTAGGCGGCGGTGTGGTGGATAGGTTGAGAGAGCTTGGGTACCCGGTGCTTGCAGTGAACTTTAGCCAGAAGCCAACGGATCAGATGCACTTTAGGGCGATCCGTGATGAGATCTTCTGGAACCTGAGGGAGATGTTCAGGTCAGATGAGATTTCTATTCCGCAGAACGACACGTTGATGGCACAGTTGTCGTCGATAAAGTACAAGATCAATCCTAGAAATGGACGGATAGAGATAGAGAACAAGGATGAGATGAAGAAACGGGGCATGGTGAGTCCCGACGAGGCGGATAGCTTAGCGATTGCGGTGTGGGGAGCGAGAAGGATGAATGGATCAATACGGTTTCGTAGGCAAACTTCTTCAAAAGATTATACTTATTTAAACGATAAGGTGTATTATTAGATGAGTCCTTTTAAGTCAGAGAAACAACGTAAATATCTTTGGGCAAATGAGCCGGCTATTGCAAAGCGTTGGACGAAGAAGTACGGAAGCAAACCTGTCGGTAAAAAGACAGTTATGGATAAATTTAAGACAAAGGAAAAGTGATGGCCAGAGAGCTTAAAGACGAACGAGAAGGGTCTCCTGATGTAGAAGATTCAACGTCTTCTACACCTTTGAATCCTCTGCTTCTAAAGGTAGATGAGGATAAGCAGAAAGAACTTGTTGCGGTTATCATGGAGGATTACAGAAACGCTAAAGAGGCGCGAGAGCAGACGGATTGGGGAACGGATAAGGCAGGTAAGGGAATAGATTTCGATACGAAGTATGCGGATCTTGTTGCGTTGTACGAAGGAGCTGATGTTATTCGTCCGGAGTCTTGGATGTGCGGACGGAGCCTTAAACTTGCCCAGGGAATTGTTGAGATGTTGGTGGCTAGGTTGTTCCCGGCGATATGGAATGAAGATACGATTCGATGGAAGCCAGTCGAGTACACGGACAAGAAGAGAACTGAAGACGTTAACAAAATTATGAAGTGGGTGTTTGAAGTCTGGATGAAGATCCGAAGAGATGTCCTAGACTTGGTGCGAATTTGCATCAGTATGGGGACGTCATTCACAGAAATATATTGGTATGTTAAGAAGCACGACTTAGGAGACATTAAAAAAGAACCAGTGCTTGATCCAGCAACTGGTGCTCCGGTCCTGGATGAGATGGGAAGTCCGCAGACCATCGAAACAAAGATGTTGCAAGTCGAAGAACGTCCTGCCATAAAACACATCGCGTTGACTCATGTTCTCACCCAACCAGGTGCTACAGATATTCAAAAAGAACCTATCATTAAATTGGAAAATTATTATTACTATGAACTGGAACAGGAACAGCTTGAGGGCACTGTACAGAATATCACTGATAAACTTAAAGATTCTATTGATAAGACTATCTTTACGAAGTTCGGTGCTGAACTTGAGAAGGCAGAGAAGATCCAAGATTTAAATGCCAAGCGAAGAAACTCAGTGGTTGAGTGTATCACTTGGTACGGGCCGTATGATGTCAATGAGGACGGGTTCCCGGAGGAGATTGCTGTACGCGTCGCTGTTAAGGATGAGATTTATCTTCAAGGATACGAGCTTTCCAAGATATCCCGTAAGGGAGAACGGCCTATCGTTCAAACAAACTTCTTAAATCGCATGTTTAAGTTACTGGGCATAGGAGTTCTTGAGCAAGTGAAACCTTTGGCCGAGGAGATAGACGCTTGTTTCAGACAACTTCAAGATGCGAATACACTAGGGATTATGAAGTGGGGATTCTATGATCCTAATAGTGACTATGATCCCGAGGAGCATGTGGCGAAACCTCGAGCTATGTACCCAGTAACTAATCCTCAACAGAACGTGTATTTTCCTGATATGAATATTCCAATCGAACGGTTGATTAACGCTGTTCGATTGCTTATGGAATTTGTAGAAAGACTGACAGCAGCCTCCTCTTATATTATGGGAAAGGAGTCTGACGTCGTGGGAGGATCAGGTACGGCCACACGCACTCAAGCAATCGTATCTTCTGCGGACGCACGTTTCAATCTTCCGGCTATGAACATACGTGATGGAATAGCTGATATATGCACGCAGATATTTGATCTTTGCTTCCTTAATATGCCCGATGGGTTGGAGAAGCGTATTCTTGGGGAGAGCCACGAGCCTATCTTCGAGAGTGGAGAGGCCATCAAACAAGCATTCTACACGAGAATGGACTGCTATCTTGAGCCAAATGCTGCGTTTGGTGACGTGAATACCATGCGTGAACTGGCAACTATACTTTATGACAAGTTCGTTCTAGGAGGAAACCCTCTAGTAATCGGATCTGTAGACCGTCTTTATCACGCATCTGCAAATGTTTTTAGAGCATATGGAGAGGAGCCGAAAGAATGGCTTGGTACTGCTCCAGTAACGAAAGAAACGAGTGACCCTATTGAGGAACACACTATTATAAGAGAAGGACGTGTGATTTCTCCGGAACCTCAAGAGAATCATCTTGAGCACATCATGACTCATACACAAATGCTACAGACTCCAGAAATTATTACTTGGCCAAAAGAAGCTGTCCAAGTTCTTACGGCTCATGTAGAGCAGCACAAGAGTGCCATGATGATGATAATGCAGTTCCAAAACCAGGGTAAAAAGGGGGAGAGTGGTGGACAGGGAGGAAACGATAAAAAGGCAGGAGGATCTAAGTCAGCTGCAGGAAAACCGGGTGTTTCAGGAAATGCTGACCCAGCTTCAAGTGCGGCTGAAAACCAAACGCAAGGAACAACGCTCGGCTCTGCTGCAATCGGATAGTTTGTTAGTTTTCCGTATCGAGGGGGAGATAGCAGGAGTCGAAGAGGCATTGAAGATTTATGATTCTTTAATGTCTAGTAAAAAGGAGATTCCCACCGTAACTTACTAAGTGGAGGATGTATGCCCAAACCGAATGATGAAGAAAAAAACGAAGGGGAGAAGGACGAAATTGAACTCGAAATAGATGAAGGAAATATAAATCTAGACGAGGGGATGGAAGTAGATTTAGAGGAAGATAAGGAAAAAGAAGAAAGAGAAGAGAAGGAAAGAAACAAAGCGTTTGCCAGCATGAGGATTGAGAACAAGCGTCTTCAGGAGCAACTTGATAAGATACAAGCACAGTTAGAAACACCAAAGCCGCAACAGGACTATACTCCAGTTAATGACGGAGTTCCTAGGACCGATGCAGAGTGGGACGCTCTAGCAGATAAGGACTGGAAAAAAGCAGTAGACATTAGAGCCAATATGAATGCACAGAATGTATTGGCCGCTAATCAACAGGCGTCAAGAGTTCAAGAGGAGTTGGAGAAAGCAAAAGCAAAAGTGCTTGAGCGACATCCTGAACTTAATGATAATTCTAGTGAAAAGGCCAGGATATTTCTTCAAGTTCTTAATAATAACCCCGATTATGTAAATCATCCAAAGGGTCCCATCTATGCTATGCGGGATATGGAAGATCACATGGAAACGGTACTGGGGTATAAACGCGAAGATATTGTATCCGCGGAGCGCAATGGGGCTCAGCGAGAGGCTAGTAGGCAGCACCGGATTGTGCTTAACAAGGGAGGCGGCAAGACGCCGGCGAGTGAGGGGAACAAGGTCACTATCTCGAAAGAGGAAGCCGAGTTTTGCAAGATTCAAGGATTGGATCCTAAGGAGTTCGCCAAAACTAAACAGAAGTTAGCTAAATCCGGTAAAGAAGGAGTTACAATATGAGCCCTACTAAAAAGACAGACACAGATTTTCAAGAAGCACCTTTAGTGGTGGAGGAACCCACGGCAGGTCCTCGTACGGTAGAAGTGTTATCCACACAAGATTCAGCGGTGGCTGATCTTGTAAAAGAGGCTCCAAGCACGGCAGAGGTTGAGCGTGCAATAGAGTCTATGAGAGATAACAAGCTGCCAAATATTCTTGAGTTGCCAGAGGAATGCAAACCGCTTTATAAGGTTAAATATCGGTTTCGCTGGTTAGCGAAGGATAAGAACCTTGAAGCCAAACTCCGTAGCAGCATATGGACGCTGTGTACGAGAAATAATTCGCCTTACATTAAAAAGCATCGCTTTAAATCCCATGGCGCTGTTGAACAGGCTGGGATGCTTCTGGCATTTGCATCGGAAGATGTGGCCAAGATTCGTGAAGAGGCTCCGGCAAAACGTAGTGCTGCGTTGGTTAAGCACTATACGGAGGATCTTGCTAAATCAGGAAGCAAGGAGAAGGGTGGATTTTATCAGCCCGACACCAGTGGTGAGGAAGGCGAATCGGACGAAGGCTTAGTAATGGAATAAACTTAAAGGAGTAACGATGGCCAATTTAAACTTCCCACGAGGTTTACAGCCATACGGTAATCTTCTTAGAGTGACTGAATATAAACTTTCTGCCGGTTATGCACAGGATCTTTTCATCTATGATCCTGTCATTGCCATCGCTACTGGACGTGATGTTAATATCGCCACGGCTGGTACGGGAAATCCCATAACAGGGTCCATTCTTGCTATCTATGATAGCAATAAGGTTCCTCTGGCATATTGGGACAGTGGGCATTCCGGTGAAGGATATGTTCTTGTGGCCGATGATCCTCAGCAGCTTTTTGTCTGCCAAGGTGATGGCGCTGTGTCATTCTTAGACGAAGATGACTGTAGTGGAAACTTGAATCTCGTCAGTGCAGCAGGTAGCACTGTAAATTACCTGAGTGGCTGGCAATTAGACGACTCTCAGACAGCTGGAAACGTGGCAGCTGACCAAGTTCGTTTGATTCGTCCAGTAGATCGAGTAGACAACACAGTCGGTATCGCAAATGCCGATTGGATTGTTAGAATCAATAACCATACGCAATCCGTCGGCATTGTCGGCGTAGGCGTCTAAGGAGATAACCAATGAATAGATCACAATTCAGCAAATCAGTAGTTCCTGGTTTGTTCTCCTTCATGTCTACATCCTTTCGGGAGAGAGCTCCGTTTTATTCGCAGATCTCAACCGTTAAGACATCACGGAGGGCGTACGAGGAATCTGCATATTATGCAGGGTTAGGGCTTTTACCTGAAAAGCCAGAAGGTGAAGCTATCAGTTATGATGACTTCATCCAAGGTCCGACCAAACGCTGGGTCCATAGGACTTATGCGCTTGGTGTTCGTATCACAGAGGAAATGATCGAAGACTCTTTGTATCCTGATATCCCAACAGAGATGTCGGATATGACTAAAGAGCTCGGTCGCTCTGCTCGTGAGACCATTGAAATTCTCGTCCATGACGCGTACAATGGAAACACGAAAACCGCTGGCGATGGCCTGGCTATCTTCAGCAATGTCCACACCAAACTCGGTGGGGGCACCTGGTCGAACTTGATGACTCCTGGTGCTGACTTGCCTGCTTCTTCGTTGAGGCAAGCAATTCAGAACTTCGAGAACACCACGGATGACCGGAGCAAACAACAGGTGTTGATCCCGAAAATCTTAATGGTCACACCTTCGGACGAGTGGAAAGCTCGTGAGTTGTTAAACTCGGCTTACGATCCGGAAAGCGCTGAAAACGCAATCAACCCAATTCAATCCCGGAACCTAAAGATGCTTGTGAATCCGTATCTTACGGACGCAGACACCTGGTTCTTGCTTGGAGAGAAGAATCCGTTGACCACGTTCATGCGCAGACAAGTACGGTTCGCAAAGGATGGGGATTTTGAAACTGGCGATGCCAAGTTCAAAACCAGCTTCCGTATTTCTACGGAAGTCAACTATCCGATGGGACTTTACAAAGTCGCCGGAGTGTAGTTAATATAGGGAAAAGGGGGGCTTCGCTAAAGTTGTCGCTCCCCTTTTCCCCAACCTTGTCCCCGTCGGGTAAGTCTCGGTTAAACTCCGAGAGGCAGGAAGGATGATAAAATGAGCACGACGAAATTTCCTCATGGAGTAGGAGCGGATGATAGTAATAAGCTAACTACCAGTGGACTAACACTTGGAGGCACACTTGTTACAGCGACTGCAGCAGAAATCAATGCCATCTCAGGTGGCGGGCTCGATGCAGCTGAGCTTGGTATCCTGAATGGTGCCACAGTCACTACAGCAGAGTTAAATACTCTCGATGCTTCTGCAAACGTTGAGACGCTTATAGCGGCTGGTGCTGTCAGCGTAACTCTTACGAACTCAAAATTAGCTCTCGTTGGTGCTGGAGCGGTGACGCTCGCGGCTCCGGGTGCAGCTATGCTCGGTAGGACTAAAACTATCGAGATGACTGTCGACAATGGAGATGTAACGCTGGCTTTGACCAACGTCCTTGGCGGAACAGCCGGAACAACGGCGACGTTTTCAGCCATCGGGCAGATGTTGGTTTTGGTTGGTGGAGCAACAGCTTGGCATGTCATTGCCGAATCAGGCGTAGCGCTAACGTAACCTAGGGACCAATGGGGCTGATGTCTTTAAAAGCTGCCTCATCTATCTATAATGAAGAGCACACGATTACAGATTTATGACTGTGATCGCTGTGGCCTTACTTATAAGAAACATGAGTTACGCCGGCAACGCGGCATGATGCTTTGTGAGAGTTGTAGAGATGACTACTCTAAAATAAATCATCCAAGACCGCGGTTCTTTACGCCGAGATCAAACAGTACTTCCGTTACGTCAGTTAACGAGCCTACAATATTTCCGATAAGTGCTGCTACAGGGATCGACCGGATTACTCAATCACGAGTATATACCCGTGAGGGAGGAAGATCTGTTTACCACATGTACATTGTCGGTAACGGCGGTCCTATTAACATTACTGCAGACCCACAAATCATAGACGGCCTTCAAGGCGACGTCCTTACCCTTACTGGCACATCCAATACAAACACGGTTACGATTGAAGACGCTGGCGATCTTGCGCTTACTCATGGGTCTATGATTTTGGGAGATGGAGACTCTATAACTTTTGTTTACAATAAAGATTATACGATTATTATGGGCGGACTTGGCTGGGGACTTAGTGAGTGGGGATCTACAGGATACGGATGGGGAAGTACTAACGAGGCGTGGGTTGAAACTTCACGTACTAAGGGAGGCTTTTAATGGGATCTTATACACCGAATAATCATTTATATAAACCCGACGTGGGAGAGACTGGTTGGGGAGATGAAGTAAATATATCTACAGACGCCATTGACGTTCTGTTACATCCAGCAGCCACAGCCGGAGTGGGTATTAGTGTTGATGCCGCACAGGTGATTACCAATACATCTCCAGATCAAACAGTCGCTATAGCCAGTGGGGCTTCAATATCGGTGACTGGTACGTACCCATCTTTTACAGTGGCCAACACAGACCCCGATCAAGTGGTTGTTTTAACAGAAGGAACATCCATTGAAATCGTCGGGACGTATCCCAATTTCACGATAACAAATACAGACCCAGATCAGGTTGTTACTTTTTCAGGTGGCACGAATGTCACTATCGGCGGAACGTATCCTTCTTTCTCAATCACCGACACCTCTCAAGCATCCGACGCTGGTCTTACGTCTTTGGCTGGACTTGTATACTCTGCTCCCGCATTCGTTAAGTTGACAGCAGGTGACACCTACGGATTAGACACCACTATATATCTTCCACAAGCATTAACTGATACCTATATCTTCGTCGGTAACGGATCAGGTGTAGCAGTGGGCGTTCAGATGACCGGTGATGTTACGATCAGCAATACTGGTGTGACAGTCGTAGCGAATGACAGTCACACGCATAATAATACTACGGTGACGCTTGCACTTGATGATCTTAGTGATGTTATAGCTGCGTCTCCAAATATCGACGAATATCTACGATATAATGGTTCAAACTGGGTCAACGCTCCGGGAGGAACCGTGAGCGCAGGTCCGTCTTCAGTGTTCTTCCTTGATAACGATGCTACGACGGGAGCATATCAAGCTCTCCTTTCCAGTCCTGATACAGTTACTCCAGAGGAGCAGGATTCAGTGGTCGTCAATAATTCTGAAGGACTTATCCAAGGATTTCTATACAATACGGCTTTAGGAAATACTACGATACCTAGCGGAGTCTGGGAGTTCAATTTCTTCGCATATGTGAGCACGGCTACTGCAGTATCTACTCTAATATATGACATCCATAAAGTAGTTACGCACGCTGGTACGGTTGCTATTACTGGAACTGGGACGTCCAGAACAGCAACTGTTACAGGAAGCACTCCGTTTGTAGCAGGTGACGCTAACGCAGATGTCCACTTAGCAAGTTATGTACAAACTCCAGATGGAACGTTTCAGATTACAGCGTACACGAGCAACGTCGAGGTTACAATAGCTACGGATAACGCGTATGTCAATGAGTCCGGAGTCGCATTCACGGTTCATCAGAATCTAATCAGCGACGAGTCTGGAGAGATAAACAATCTTACCACTCCCGTCGAGATAGATACTATTGTTGTCCATACGTCCTTTTCTGTGAATGCCACAGATAAATTAGCATTGAGGGTTTATGGAAAGACGACGCATACTTCTGATGTCACGATTACGATTTCTCATAATAGCACAGACCACTACAGCCATTTCCATGCTCCGTTGGCGATTACGCACAATCAGCTATCTGGTTTGCAGGGAGGAACCAGTGGAGAGTTCTATCATTTAACGAGTGCTGAGTACAGTGATCTTCACGTTCCTGCGACTGCTGGCACTGGAATTGACGTTACCGGCCAAGCTGTTTCTTTGGATCATCTTGGAATAGAGGACTTGACCGATCCTAATGCAGACCGTCTAGCCATATGGGACGATGTTGATGGATCAATGGAGTGGGTCACGATTGGATCGAATCTTTCTTATGACCACGCAACTCACACAATATCTGCAACAGGTGGTGGTGGGGCAACGTTAACCCAATCAATAAATCAGGTCGCTCACGGGTTCGCACAATATCAATGGGTATATCATAATGGAACAGGATACGCTTTGGCGGACGCTTCGGCAGCTGCTAGTGCTGAGTCTATTGGCATTATATCTGCTGTGGCTGGTTTGGATGATTTCACTGTGCAGTTTGGCGGTAGAATCACGGGATTATCAGGACTCACAGCTGGACAAGCCCACTTCCTATCAGAAACAGCCGGGGCAATTACAGCGACGGCACCGGTCACTGAAGGAGCCATTGTAAAGCCGGTACTCGTAGCTGATTCAACGACATCAGGGTACATCTTTAATATGCGCGGGTTCGAGGTTACAGGAACAACAAGCTGGTATCAGGCGTTCACGAATGCCGACCTTACCGCCGGTGTATTGACCGTTAATCACAATCTTGGGCATAAGTACGCTATCGTTCAGATATATGATAATAATGACGATATGGTTATGCCTGATGGTATATCTTTGACCGATGCCAATAATCTTGATGTTGATTTAACAAGTTATGGGGCAATTACAGGAACATGGAGAGTGATTGTTCTGGATGTTGGAACGACCAATAGTAGCGTGGCTTCTGACTTATCTCTATCAGGGCAAACGAGTGGAGATAGAGTTGTATTCAATGGTTCAAATTGGGTTAGAAAACCAGCTTGCCTTTTTGCGGCGTATATGACAGGCGATACCCTGATTGCTGCAAGTGGAGTTTCTCAAGATGTGGAGTTTGATACAGAGGTGTATGATATCGGCGGAAACTTCAACACATCTAACTATACTTTCACAGCTCCGTATACAGGGTATTATGATTTGAAAACATCTGTTATGTGGAAGTTTCTTCAAACAGATACAGGGGAGCTTGATTTAATAATTGTAACAACAGGGCAGAGTTATTATATTGGTCAATGGTTTAATTTCTTTGGTTTGACAGGAGCCATTACAAGATGGTCGCAGTTTAATAATGTTATTGCATATATGGTTGCCGGAGATACAGCAAAAGTTCAGGTTCAGTACAATGGAACAACAGGAACAACAGCGATTGACGACGGAACGGCATTAAATAGCACTTGGTTTCAAGGATATCTAATAGCATAAGGAGATAAACAATGAAATACGGAGATATTGCAAGCGAAGGTTCAATAACGCCTTTACCGTCGGACTTTGCAATAGCAAGCCAGGCAACTGGAAATCTTCTATACTTCAACGGTACGAACTGGGTACGTCTTGCTCAGGGCTCTGCGAATCAGCTTCTCCAGTGTAATGGAGCAGCAGCTCCTACCTGGGTAACACCAGCTGCTGGCGGTGGAGTTCCGGTAGGTATGCAATTATTTACTTCAAGTGGAACTTGGACAAAGCCCGTTGGTGTAACTAGAGTTTACATTAGAATATGGGGGGGCGGAGGTGGAACAAATGGCGGAACTAACGCTGCCGGTGGTGGCGGTGGTGGCGGGTATGCAGAAGGTATTATAGCGGTTACGGGAAATGTTAGCGTTGTTGTTGGTGCTGCTGGAACTAATGGTGGTGGCGGAAATAACGGAACGGATGGTGGAAATAGTAGTTTTCCGGGAACAACAACTATTCAAGCAAATGGTGGAGTTGCAAATAGTGGAACAAGCGGCGGTGCAGGTGGAACTGCTAGTGGCGGGTCAATAAATGTTACAGCAATTGCCGGAAGAAGTGCGAGTCAAGGGGCACATGGTGGATATAATCTAGGAAATGTTATGCAATATGGCTCAACGCTTTCTATACCCGCCGGGAACGGAATATGGTATGGAGAGGGCGCCGGTGGTAATACTGTATTAGGCGGAACTGCGGGAACAGCAAAGAGCGGTTGTGTTATCGTAATGTATTAACAAGGAGAACATTATGGGAAGTTCAGCAATAAATAAATCAAATTTCGCAGCCGTCGATCTTCAGATATCCGGACAGGTGCAGGGAGACCTCTTGTACTTTAACGGTTCTGACTGGATCCGTCTTCCCGCAGGTTCGTCTGGGCAACACCTTAGAGCGAACGGGGCTTCCGCGAATCCGTCCTGGGAGACGAGTCCTCTTCCTACAGATCTCAGCATAGCGAGTCAAGCTACGGGGAATATCTTATACTTTAATGGTACGAATTGGGTGCGGCTTGCTCAGGGATCTTCTGGGCAACTCTTACAGTGCAACGGTGCAGCGGCTCCGACTTGGGTTGCGGCTCCTAGTGGAGGGTCCCAAATACAAGTTTTTACTTCAAGTGGGACATTCACAGCGCCAGCAGGGGTCACTATGGTTTTTATTACAGCCACGGCTGGTGGCGGAGGAGGGGGGGCAAATAATACAAGTGGTGGTGTTGCCCCTGGAGGCGGAGGAGGGGCCGCTGTAATTATGCGTCCGTATACAGTTACACCCAGCAATTCTTACACCGTCACAGTTGGAGCCGGAGGAACGGCTGGTTCTCGATATTCTATAGGAGGAACAGGCGGAACGACATCTTTTGATGGTACAGGAATAAGCCTTCCAGGAGGAACAGGCGGGATCGAATACGGCGGCCCGACCATAGGTGTAGGTGGTGGTGAAGGGCTAAATGCCGAAACAAGAATCGGAGGATATTGTATTAAGGGAGGTAATGCTTTGGGCACAGATAAAGGTGGTGGAGGAGCTTCTGCAATAGGTAAAGCTGGATCACGTCCAAGTGGAGCTGGCGCTGGAAGCGCTGGTGTATTTGGAGGCGGAGGCGGCGGCGCTTACGGTGGTGGTGTAGGGTTCTATGCTGGCGGCGCCGGTGGAGCAGGGATAGTTATTGTAACGTATTAACATATAATCAAGGAGGAAGTAATGGGCGCAACTATGGGGAATTATTTACTAACAAGCGCGCAGATCGCGGCTGGAGGAACGTTCACGTCTGCTCCAATCAACATTGAGAAGGCTAATGCACTGGCTGTGCATCTTACCTCTATTGTTGGGGCCGCTCCGAGCTTGACGTTCACGTACTCACTGAGCTCTAGTGCCGATGGGACGTTTGTAACGCCATCTGCACCGGCCACAATCGGAGCAGTGGTGGGTGCTGCTGATGTACTGGACTTCGCACCGGAATGTGCAAGCTTCATCAAGATCATTGTAACCAATAACAATGGGGCAGCTGTTGTAACGCCGACAGTTATCCTGGCTATTCAAGAGTCTGATTAAGGAGGCTGATATGGGTTTTGCAACTGGTCCTAAGGATAAGACCGAAACAATCGTCCATACGATTGTTGAAAAACAGGTGGAACGTCCAAAGTTTATTGACGTTGAGATCACACGTCCAGTGTACAAGGATGTCATCATCGAGCGCCCGATCATTGTGGAGAAGGAAGTGATCGTGGAAAAGGTCGTTATTAAAGAAGTGGAAAAGGTCGTGGAGGTGCCACGTTATGTCACGAAAGAAATCGAGGTCATCAAGACAAAGATTGTCCCTCAGGATGTCTACTCTGCTAAGGTTATTGAACAAGTGGTTCATGTCTCACGCCCGGAAATTAAAGTCAAGTACCTTGAAGAGGTTATCCGGGTCCCAAAGATCGTCTATGAAGAGACCATCAAAACGATTGAGATCCCGAAGATCGTCGAAAAAGAACTAATCATTAGTAGGCCGAAGTTTGTGGACAAGGAAGTTACGGTCATTAAACCGAAGTACGTTTGTCAAAATTGTGGACACGAGGTTAGATGAGAGCACTTCAGCACGTAAAACAGATTGGTGATTTTGATTACTACCAGGCGTATACATTAACGAACCTGTACGTCGAGCAGACGTTTGGAGAGCATATCTCCACGATCAATCTTACTAATGATTCGACAACAGACGTGGCACAGTTTAGTTTTGACGGCGCCACGCTTGCTGGTGAGGTTCGTCCGGGAGAGTCGCTTACGCTAAACGTCGATCAGAAGAGCAGCATCTATGTTAAGGGATCAGCAGGAGGCGACGTACTCAGGATATGGAGTTACGCTAACGTGAGCGCGTCTGCAGTAACGACATCGTTTCAACCATTGAGTGTAGTTAATAAGTCCTATGAAGACGCAGCGTTCGTCGTTGGGGAGTCTCCAAAGATTATAGACTTCAACGCCGACGCCGGAAGAAATGCACGTCAAGGTTGGGTTACGTGTGATGGATTGGGGGATATTAAGGTAGCCTTCTCTAGAGACGGGTTAACGTTTGGAGACGACTGGACGATGAAGGCAGGGGAAGGAACGAACTTAGAGAACTTTGATATTGATACGTTAAGAATTACCTGGGTCGCAGACTCAGCTTACAGGGTGGTACTAATATAGTGGCGGATTTCAAGCCAGCACAGGTTACAGGGGATTTGGGCGTTACAGGCGCTGTGACGATTAACGGTATTTCTTTATCAACCGTTAAGTCGACAGGATCAGCGACCAATGTAGCAGCCTCTACTTTAACGACGATTCTTTCAAAGACAGCAGATGCGTTGTTTAATAATATTACTATCGTGAGCGTCTCCGGAGAAGCATACGCGAAATACATTCTGTATCTGAATGCGACGTTACTGGATGTCCGGAGAACAGGGCCTGACCGAAATCTCCAGTTTGACTTTACTGGAAGTCCTTTAGCCCTAACAACCGGGGACGTCGTCGATATTAAAGTAGAGCATTACAATACAGGGGATCTTCTAGATTTTGAAGCAACTATCTATGGGTATGCGTAATGAGTGACATAGTAGTCTATAGGCAACGAAACGACCTTGCCAAACCAAATGTAAGAGTTCAGAAGCTGTGGCTAGAGCAACAGATCGCTGAGAAGAAAGCACGGGTTCAGCGTCTGCAAACTGACGCATTTGAGATTATGGAAGGCCGCTTAAAAGGAATACAAGCAGACATCATCATGGCTGAGAGAGATGTCCTTGCTTTAACTCAAACTCTTGATGATCTCGAGCGTCGCTATGAAGGACAAGACGATGCTGAGGTTATCGACATAAGCAAGGAGAAAAACAATGGCTGATGGATTCTTTCCAAGTCTAGTTTCAAAAGATCGTGATGTAAACGCAGTTGCAAACCCGATTTTCGTAGAGTTATCCGACGGTACCGCGGCTGTAAGTATTACCGGTGGTTCGTTAGATGTGAACGTTACAAATACCAGCGTTCCCGTAACTGGAACGTTCTACCGTGATTTGGTGGCTGGCGTTGGTGCCGGTGAGGACAATGTCCTTATCTTTGCTAACACTGTCAAGGACGGATCAGGAACCGACTATGTTCCATTGGTAGATAGCGACGGTAATTTGCAGGTGGACGTTCTTACCATGCCAGCTATGTCTATCAATGCAGAATACCAAGTGGACGATGCGGCTGGTGCAAGCGATTATGGTATCCCGACGCTGGCTGTGCGTGATGACACCTTATCGGCATTGACTCCTGTGGATGGAGATTATGTCGACCTTCGTGTTGATGCAAACGGAGCACTGTGGGTAAACTTTGTTAATACCACGATTGCTGTCACGGCTTCTGACCTGGACATCCGCAATCTTACCCTAGCGGACGATGCGATTAAGATTAGCGGTAACGCAAATGCTAACACCGAGACGAATCCTATCTTCGTTCAGAACGTTAGCACAGTTATTTCTGGTGAAGAAGTTCACAACTATGATACATCTGTCAACGTCGCTGTTGATACGGCAGATAACCATGACTACGCTGTGACAGGAACGAGCTTCTTACTAAAGTCTGTTATCGTATCGGCAAGCGGTAACGTGAAGTTTGAAGTTCAGACTGGTCCCGTGGCAACTCTTGTAACGAGGGCTGTCGGATTCTTGAACGGGCGTCAAGGAGATACGCAGCAGTTGTTCTTTGACCCGCCCATTGAAGTGCCTGTCGCTAGCACGGGAACTGTTCGTATTGCAAGGACAAACCGGCAAGGTGCGACGATGGATGTTTACAGCACGATTATTGGGTATGATGTCTAATGCTAAAGAGAGACCGAGGGTTGTCTAGAATGCTTAGGCAAAATAGGGCAGGCCTTCACAAAGAGGTAGGGCTCTTGGTGCTCTTGCTTTTAGCAGGATGTACAGTCGCAGAAACAGATCCATCCAGATACCGATGCAACTGGATAGACGAAGGTAAGAGTTGGAATTGCATCAAGGATAATATTGAGTTCAACTGTGAGTATAAAGAAAGGCGTTAAGATGAAAGAGAAATCGACTCCAAATGCTGTCCGTGATGTTAAGGCGACAGAGGTCCCAGGCAGTCCGACACAACAGGTTCAGATTCATGCTGGTAACACAACAGTATTAACGGTCCAACTCCTTGGGCAGATTGCCAAGAGCTTGGAGAAGATAGCCGCAGCGTTGGAGAAAAAGTAATGGGTGACATAACCGATAAGACGTTAGATATCAACATATGGAACGACGAGTATACGAAGAAGGTTAGCGTAATCACTGATGGTTCCATTGAGCGTCTTGCCATCGACGGAACGATAACTTCTGACGATTCTCCGACGAAGTACCAACTCAAGACGGACTTTGATGCAACGGGCGATACCCTCGGAACTGGTGCTGATACCACGCTCTCTACTTTTACGGGAGCAGGAGTGCTGGACTTCATTGCTGTAACAGCTCCTACGTCCTCTAACTTCCTTGTGGCTCTTGTCGTTGATGGAGTTGAGAGGTTTAGGATAAACATGGCTGAGCTTGGAACTGACCTCGGTTTGACAGCAGGAACAACTCCTATGTGGACTGAAACCGCTAACAAGGCGTTTCGTTTTTATCCGCAGGACCCAATGGGGTTTACTATGGGTTTCTCAGTCATTGGCCGGTCAACTGTTGGATCCGTCCTTGTGAAGCACATCACGATGTATAGAGAGAAGGTGGCGTAATGGCAATTAACAAATCAAATCCAATAGACGCACTTGCAATCAGGGATACGTCTGCTCACAACGGAGACGTCGTATTTAACGGAGACTTCGTTATCAAGACATTGATTATTGAGAACAGTCTTAATCAAACAGTTACGCTCCAATGTCAGGGTTCTGCTAATGGAGACTTCAGCAATAGCTTTAATGTCGGCTCGTCTTTCGATGTAGCGGCTTCCACTAATACTTACATGACCTGCGATACATACCTTCCTTACTGGAGAATGGTTGCAACTTGCTCTGTTGCTCCTGCAAGCGGAACGTTATCGGTCATAATCTTCGGGGTGGCATAATGGGAACACTCGATACATTAACAAATGGGATATACACTAAGACGGCAATCTACAGTTCAACGACAGTTGGCGATAATGCAACTCCGGTTGTTCCTGCTGTAGCTGGTAAGAAGATTCGGATATACGCTATATCAGCGACGACGAACATTGGTGGGACAAACTTTTACCTTAGAAACGGGGCGGCTGGCACAGCACTCACAGAGACATTCTATCGTGCGATCTCTGGGTCTCCTTCAGCGGCTTACTATTCTAGGGTCGGCTACCAAGGGATCTGGTTGTATGAGACCGAGGTGGGTAAATCAATCATACTTAATTGCACGACAGCTTCCGCACAGGTAAGCGTGAGCTTAGTGTATTCTTTCGTATGATATTAAACTGTCCACATTGTGGGCATAATGTTCACCTGGAAGATGGGCATTCATGTTGGATATGTCCTAATTGTGGAGGGTTTATTGAATGGAACACTGGCAAGTTTACAGCATCGGAATAGGCACCGCAGTTGGAATCATAGGGATGGTGGCAGTTATGGCAGAAAACTGCAAAAAGAGCATTAACAGAGTGTACCAAAGGTTCGATGAGTATAAGCAACATATGGAAGATACTCACGTCAGCAAAGAGTTCTTTGCGTTTGTCCATAAGCAACTTGTGGAAGACATCTTAGAAATCAAGGGAGATGTCAAAACTTTGTTAAGAAATGGACACTCTAAATGAGCGAGCATAAGTTGAACCTTGACGTGCAGGAGCTGGCACACGCTATAAAAGAGATTCGAGAAGGAGTGGATCTTATTGAGTATATCGTTCAACAAGCACTAATCGAGGATGTGAATAATGGGAATAACGTGGACAAAATCGTGGCAGGCGTCGGACGACGGAACTGTTCTGAAGGGAATTGATCTCAAGAATATCCAGGACGATATTACGTCTGGATCGACTGGAGACGCGACTTCAATATGGGGGGTGGACATCGAGACTCCTACCGCTGCCGATGATGGTAAAGTTCTATACTATGATCACGGAGCTGCTGCGTTTGATTATCTTACAGTTTCCTCAGCACTTATACCGGCAGGAGTTATCTTGTTGTGGTCTGGTGCAATTTCTGCGATCCCTAGTGGATGGGTTCTATGTAACGGAGCCAATGGTACGCCCAATCTTACGGATCGCTTTATCATACACGCTGACGCAGACTCAGGAGGGACAAACAATGTCGGAGCTACGGGAGGAGCCAGTACGCACACGCATAGTGGCGGAGTCACTGGTGGCCCGTCTGCTACGGTACACGTTGATGATAACTCAGGTGGGACGGACTATAACGTCGGGAGCGAGACACATACCCACACCTTGAGTACAACAGGGTCTTCGTCAAATGTTCCTAAATATTACGCCTTGGCGTATATCATGAAATCGTAAGGAGGAGATATGAATTATTGGATTACCTTAAAAAAAGCAGTACTTGGATTCTTAGCCGGATTGGCCGCTGTAGTTGTGGCCGGGGTTATTAAATCTATAACCGATTATGTTCCAGTTGCTTGTTCTTCAACAGTGACAGAGAATTGTCTTCCAGGTTATTTATTATATATTTACCAAGGGATAGTTCCTGCCGTTATTGCAGGGTTAGTTGCTTTCTCTAACTGGTTAAAACATAGGAACGACTAATGCCTGATATAACTCCAGTCGGAGCCATAGCATCAGCGATCTCTGAAGGCTTTAAACTTCTAAAGACAGTTATGGATACAGCGGAAGTTCGTAAAATGCACGCCGCTATCGAGGCCGCAGAGAAGTATATTCAGGTTAATACGAAGACCGGACAGTACGAGAAGATCGACGACAAGAAGCAGAAAGATTATCTGCTGCACTTCTCAAAACGGTTTTTTAAGTACAATAACTAGGAGGCGTGATGGACGAAGTGACACTCCAGTGGATAAGCATTCTTAAAATCCTGCTCATAGCAGTGTTTGCCGGACTCTACGGATTTGGTGGAATCTCTGGCAAGTGGAAACGGCGTTATATCGCCCCGGTTGTGTGGGTCGCCGGAATATGTGGATTCGGTCTATGGTTGGATTCCTTTACATACTGGTATTTGCTCTGTGCGCCGCTACTCTTTGGGGCCTTGAGTCTTGGATACGGGGGAGATACCGTCGCAGAAAAGATTAAGAAACGTGCAATCTATGGATTCGCGTGCGCGTGTGCTACACTTCCTATTTTCATAGTGCAGCAGGCGTATACGCTGATTCCAGCCAACATCTTAGTGGTCGTTTGCATCTCTGTAGTTGCCGGCACCTGGAATCAAACATCATCTGCTCGTGCAGAAGAGACTTTGATAGGGGCCGCTATAGTGTTAATTCCAACGTTCGTAGTTTAAGGAGATAAAATGGGAAACCTTTCAAATACTATACCGTTCACAGAATTGTGGGAACGTCTTCTGACGATGGGACGTATTGACTCTCCTAACAACGTCGACTATGCCAAGGGCATTATCAACGATGTGTATGTCAGGACGCTTCCTCGTATAGCTGATTGGAATCCCATTATCGTAGAATCAAATCTGTCAATGTCAGCATCATATAACACAGGGTCCGCTACTATCACTGCCGGATCTACTTCAGTCACTGGGACCGGAACTGTGTGGACTACGGCGATGCTGGCAGTTGATGGATATAAGATCAGTTTCGCAGGGAACGACAACATTTATTCATTCACACGTACCGCTGACACCACTGGAACGATCTCTCCGGCACTGTCGGGGGACCAGTCGTTAACTAATGTTAACTACAGAATCTATAGGGACGAATACCCCTTAGCTGCAGATTTCGACAGATTGTTGAGGAATGGGTCGATCTATGTATACTCTGGTGGACGCGTTAGCGATATTATAGAGGAAGTTCCGCGTGATGAATTTCGTGAGTATTTCTCCCCAGAAGCCACAGACCCCCTGAGGCGTGTTATGCTGTCTGGTACACATAACACAACTGGTTACCGGCTCATAAGGGTAAATCCACCGCCGTTAAAAGCAGTGGTTTACCCTTATGAGTATGTCAAGAAGATAACTCCGATGACAGAGTACTCTGTAGGAACTGTGTCAGTTACCAATAGCAGCACTACAGTAAACGGATCTGGGACAACCTGGACGGCAAGTATGGTAGGACAGTATTTAAGAGTAGATGCCAATGGAATCGGGGACAGCTCGAAGTGGTATCGAATCGCCACACGAGTCAGCAACACACAGATTACTCTGGAGACGGCGTATGAAGAAGCTACAGAGGCGTCTCTAGATTACCACATCTCCGGATCTCCGACAATGTTCCCGTCGGAGTTCCATGAGTTCATTCTGTACGAAGCGCTTACTCTAGTAATGGGAGAGCAGACAGACCCAACGATACAGAACGTCCAAGCACAGAAGACGTTCATTCTGTCCGATCTCAAAAAGAACTATAAGAACAGGAGAACCAACGTGCAGTTCTCCGCTGATGATGACGGGTATCGCTCATGGCAGTAGGACGAAGATTAACTACTCTTAATATGGATGAGTACTCCGGCGGTTGCAACTACGACCGGGATCTGACTTCTCTAAAAGAGAAGGAATCTCCTAACGCAATCAACGTTGTGTTCGATAACACAGTGATCCGAAAACGCACTGGGTACAAGGAGATGGCGGATACGGGAGTCACAACAGCTATAGGGTATGCTTTGTTTGACTATGGAGTGTCTGGAGTTGGGCGTAGGCTAGTATCTCATATAGGAACTAGCGTCTACAAGATGTCTAATCTAGATGGTATTCTTTCAGCGATCCGTACAGTCACACCTCAGTGCATCTCCTATATGACCGAGGTCAAGCAGCTATTGATCCATACATTCAGTGATTACTCTGCGCCTTACTACTGGAACGGAACTGATCCTGCTATGATGTTGTTGTCGTTGTCTTCTCCAGGGTTCAAGCACGCTATAGAAACACAAGGATATCTTCTAGGAGGGAACACACAGGCTGAGCCACTCCGCATTTACTACGAAGACATCAACACAATGGTCGGGGGGAGTTACCTTGATTATTTCACACTCACTGGTGCTAAGAACGACGAGATCACAGGCTGGTTCATTATCAATGGCAGAACGTATGCGTCTACTAAAACAGGTATCTTCCGTGTCAGCTTTATAGGTGGAGTCGCTGTATTTGAGTACAAGCAGGTAGTGTCTGATGTAGGAGTTATACCTAGAACAGCGAAGGTCGTCATCTCTAAGGAGTATGGCCAGGTCGTTATTTTCCTAGGGTATGATCTTAATATCTATTTATTCGACGGAACTTTCATCAGAGTGATTTCAGAGAAGTACAGAAATGCAAACAACGACACGCCTATCGCTCCGAGCTACGTAGAGTGGAATAAGCTCGACAACTGCAACGCAACATACGATCCGATATCACAGGTCTACAGTGTGTACATCACGGCTAAGGGAGACGATACAAACTATTTCTCCTTTAACGTGGACATACGGGACCTCTCCTATTACCCCTTCGATAATATGCCCTTCCACTCTACTACAGTAGCCGAGGACGCGATAGGACGGAAGTTCAGACTAGGGGCTGATTACAGTGGAAAAATCCACAAGATGTTCGGGAACTATAACAACGATAATGGTGTGGTCATCATAGAGAACTATGAGAGCCCGATGCTTATGCAGAGGCCAGCACAACGAAGCAAGAGCACGACGCTAGACCTGTACTTCAAACCAGTGGCCTTTTACGAGATTCAACTTGATGACAGAACAGACTTTGATAAGACCTGGAAGCCGAGGACTGTTCTAAAGATGCACCATGTTCGAGACCGATTTCTAGGATACAACACAATGCTAGGTAACACGGCAGTGCTTGGAAGCGACGTTGAAATCACAGCACCTCGTCCGAATATTCCAGTTACCAGCAATACGTACCGCTTTCGTCTTCATACTCAAGACCTGTCGGATGCAGGGACCATCGTTCAGTGGGAAGAGGGGACAGTGAGTGGGACCGGAGAAACGACATCTATCACTGGAACAGGAACGGCGTGGCAGTCTTATATGACGAGTGAAAACGGATATAAGATTCATATCAAGTCAGGGCTACATGCAAACACTGTATACGATTTTACCTATACATCCCCGACGACAGCGACGGTAGGCACAATGCTTGCAGGAGACTTTGCAGGAGTTTCGTATGAGGTGTTCCGTACAAACTACGCAGGAGCAGGGCCGGCCTGGGAACTCCTCAAAGTTGACTTCTTATCTCAAGCACTCGGGGCCGGTAAAGAGGAGCCGTTAAGATGAGCCGATTACCTGACTACGACTTGACCAAGGACTCGATACAGGTGCAGGAGTTCTCCGACGATGTTCGTAGAATAATTAACAATGGACTCTACGAGGTACAGGTTACAGCGACGTCGTCTCCTAACTTTGATGCTCCTAATGAGCCTGTGATTGTGCTCTCGATATTCGGAGCTCAGTATAGATTGTATGTCAGTTATCTAGGGCAGTGGTATTATGTTAACCTTACTGCATTACCATAGGAGATAGAATGGCTATTACATGGACAAAATATTGGTCAGGATCAGATGATGGAACGGTTCTAAAAGGAATTGATATTAGAAATATTCAAGACGACCTTTCTGTTGTCCAGACTGTTGATGATGTTTTAGATATTCCAGGACAAACGCAGGGTGATCTTCTCTATTATAATGGAGTTGATTGGACGAGGATCGGAGCAGGGACGGACGGCCAAGTACTGATGACAAAAGGCCTTGGGTTTGATCCTGAGTGGGGGCTACCTGAAGATTTGGTTATCTCAGGACAGACAACTGGAGACGTCTTACAGTTTGACGGGACTAACTGGGTTTCAGTAGCCGCATCTACAATCACAGAGGGAAGGATCCAGCTATTCACGGCAGACGGGACGTTTACAGCTCCTGCCGGAGTGACGACGGTATATCTAACAATGGTCGGTGCAGGCGGCGGTGGTGGCGGAGATAATAACTCTGGAGGTGGCGGCGGTGGTGGCGGTGGAGAATCTATCATCAACTATCCGTATACAGTGACACCAGCTTCAAACTATGCTGTTATCGCCGGGACTGGTGGAACTGCCGGGACTAACAGCATAAATGGAGGAGGGGCAGGTACGGGAGAAGCCAGTTCATTCGACGGGACTATTATCGCTGCTGGTGGTATAGGTGGTCAGGGTAACTGGAGCGGAGGAGATGAAGGGCTCGGAGGAGCTGGCGCTGGTGGCATAGACGCTTCTGGTTCTACTGCGGCTAATGGAACTGGAATAAAAGGTGGGAATGGTGGAAATGCCACAGCAAATGTCGGTGGAGCAGGTGGTGGGTCATGTTTTGGTAAAGGTGGAGTTATGGCAACAGCTCCTAGTGGATACGGGTCAGGTGGGAATGGTTCATCAAGTGCTTCTAGTGGTAACAGAGATGGTGCAAATGGGTTTGTAATTGTAATGTATTAAGGAGATTCTATGTACGAGATACGTGTATTGGAAAATGAAGACTTCGACGAGCTCCCATACAAGAAGGCTAGGAGCTCTCTAGGGCTAGCCGATGCTAAGACAGGCGTGGCCTACGTTCGACGGACGGGGATCAACGGACTCGACGCTACCACCATACGCCATGAGTTCGACGAGCTTCTGCAGAAGGTGTCTCCGCACGAGGAGGACGGGATACGGTACAAGAGTGGGGCAAGCTTAGGAAGTTGGCTAGGGCCGGTTATCGGTACAGCCATATCCGTTCTGTCCGGCGGAACGCTTACTCCTTTAGGAGTAGCCGTAGGCGGTGGAATTAGCGGAGGAACAAAGTACCATACACAAGCAACCAAGCCTGAGAAGTACGGTTCTCCTACATTTGGATCTGTGGCAACGTCTACTGGGATGGGCGCTCTTGGGTCGTACGCAGGCGGCTCTTTAGCCAATGCTGGTATATCAGGATTCAAGGCAGCGGGCCCCGGGTTCATGAGCAAGCTCGGAGGAACGCTTAGCGGAATGACAGGTGGTGCTATAGGGGCAGGTCCAGGTGCCGCTCCGACATCTATAGCAACGCCTTCTGGGTACACAGGTACAGTGACTGTTCCTGGCATCGGATCGTCTATTCCTATATCACAAGCTTCTACAGCAGCGTCGGGAGGAGGGGCTAGTTTAGGGTCAGCGATATCAAGTGGGATCAACAAAGCCTCTAAAGGTTTTACCCCAACATCTATATCGTCAGCCGGGTCTAAGGCAATAGAGGCTGCTCCGTCATTGTTGTCAAAGACTGGTGGGCTGGCTAAGAAGGCCGCTACAGGGCTGGCCACAGACACTCTAGTTAATTCTCTATCCCCGACACAGAATAGAGCGGTGGCGAACTTAGGCCAGAGTGGTGGAGAGAATGCCTTGTCGTTGTTTGGAGCCCCTAACAAGTTATCAAGCAGCAACCCGTCGAGTGCGTTCAAGGCTCCTTATGGCGACGAAGAAGTAAACCAAGGGCTCTTGAATATCGACCAGCAGTATCAAAAGCAGTACAGAAATATATTCGACACCTTTAGACAGGCTGCTCCTGGAACATCTATAGAAGGAAACTCACGATTCGCAAGCCAATTAGCGAATGCGAAGAAGGGATACGGCGCTACCATAGATAGTTTCACTCAAGGAGTGGATACGGCAAACGTTCAGGCACAGAACCAGTACGTGTACAACGGAGTTAAGAACGCGAACAACCTATCGGATGCACAGATGTCTCAGTACATTCGTTTGTCGTCTCAACCAGATTCCGTGATCCGTGCTCAGTTCCCAGGAATGCAGCCGAGCGAGTTCCGGAGTATTTTTCAAGGACTAGAAGCTTTTGCATAATGGATACAGACCAACGGCAATACTACGACAGGATGCTGGAGAAACACAGAGCCCACGTGATACTGAAGGACGGGCACGTAGCAGCGATACTAACATATTTAATAGGCGACGATGACGACAAGTATTTACACAAAAGAATACCGTGGACCGAGATACAGGACAATGTCGACGGGACTACAGTGTATATTGACCAACTCATTGTTCGAGAACACGCAGCCTATAAGTGCATACATAAGGAACTCAGCAACGTATTGAGTATGATTAGAAACCAGTTTCCACAGGTGAAACGGGCCAAGTGGATACGCACAGATGCCATGTTTAGAAAGCATGGGATAAAAGAAGGAGTAAAGGCATATGTACACTGTAAAGATATTAAGTGAGAAGGAGTTTGACGGGCTTCCCTACAAGCACGCTAAGACTTCACTCGGACTTGCTGACGCTAAGACGGGTGTGGCATATGTGCGTGACACGGGTTACAACGACATCACTAAACATACCATTGACCACGAGCTCGATGAACTTATAGCAAAGACCTCTCCTCACGAGGAAGATGGCATACGATATAAGAATCTTGCTAGTCTAGCAGGTGGAGCAGGATCTGGTATTCTTTCGAGTATGGTGCCAGCACTGAAAGGATTCGCACCCTTGATATCAGCCGGCGTAGGGGCCGCTGTCAACAAGGATAAGAATTATCTTCAGGGAGCGGCACAGGGACTTGCAGGTGGAGGGATAGGAACTGGATTGGGCGGTGGGATATTTGATTCGTTTAAGGGTGTTACTCAGCCAGGTGGGACATTTGGAAAAGCACTACAGCAGCTAGTCCCTGGAATGACTCGTGGAGTTACGGAGTATGCCGGTGCTCTTCCAGGATTCGGAGGTATAGGAACTTCTAGTCCGACTGGTAAAATAGCGCAGTGGTTGCAAGGCACATCGAAGTCTCCTATAAGTTTGTCTACGGCTAAGCCTTTAACTGGAGGAGCCGGTACAGCCACTGAGTTTGCAAAGAGTATGGCGACACCACAAGTAGGACAAGGCGGTGGAACTACAGGCGGAGGAACGACAGGAGGCGGATTTAGTATAAATGATTCCATTAAGAAAATGATTCCCAGTTTGGGGATTGCAGGATTGGGGGAGTTGTTCGCTCCTAAAGTAGAGACTCCGGACTTCTCTGGGATCAGGAAAGACCTAGAGTCTAAGATAACTTCCGGAGGCGAGCCTCTCGCTAAAGAAGCCGGTATGAAAGAACTCTTAGCAGGACTTGATCCGAATAGAAACATGACAGGGTTTGCTCAAGGAGATACGTATGCTAAAGAGCAATTAGTAAATAATCTGAGAGATTTCGATACGTACTGGAAGAGCATACGCCCTGGTGCTGATTACAAGAACGACGCAGAGTACCAGTACCAGCGTCAAGAGATCATACGCAAGGCGACGAACGATAGAACAGAAGCACGTGACGCGCAGCAACTCCAACAAATGGCTACGTACATGCAGACAGCGTTGAATCTCGACCAGAGCCAGATGGCTCAGTACGTAACGCTAGCGCAACTTGATGTCAATCAGCTGATGTTGAAGTATGGTGTTGACGTCGAGACGGCTACTAAGTTCAAACAGATGTTCGCAGACCTCGCTAATGCTCAATATGGTGGAGTAGGTCAGAATATCACTTTGGCTGATTTGAAAAATGCAATAACATAAAGGAGATAAAATGTCAGTATTCGGAGATCCAATGAGCTATTTTAATGCGGGGAAAGAAGGCGGAGCCGCTAACTCTTCTGCTATTGGCATGGCCATAAATGATATTGTTAAACGAGGAGAAGCGGTTGGCCTAGTTCAACAACAAGCGTATGCTCAAGGAATGGCGGCTATTCCTGGACAGATTCTAAGGACTCAGGAGGACAATTCTCCGATAGATCAATGGATCTATGATCCTATTACAGGAGAGACTACGTCGTTTAAGAGAGCAAAGAGCAGTGAGTTTACCACTCTGCCTATGACTGAAGCCGCTCTAGAACTATCAGATCAAAGGAAATGGGAGGCTAAGAAAGCAAGTGAAGCGGCTGTCTCTCCTCAGACAAATGTAGGAGCCCCTGTGTCTCCGCCTGCGTCTACCTCTGCATATTTTTCTAATTCCAATATGGGTGCCCCGGCTCCTGCCCCGGCACTTCCGTCTCCTGGAGGACTGCCTACGAAGAATTTGCAAGGGCAGATGCGTAGTCCAGAGTTCCAGAACATTGATCCTAGCGTTTTCAGAACACCAGAAGGCCAGCAGATGATAAACGATGCTATAAAAAGAAGACTTGGAGGGATGTAAATGGCAATCGACCCCAATCAATTAACTATGATGCAACAGTACCTGGACTCTCTTCCGACGGAAGAGCTGCTAAAGCTCCGTTCTCCAGAACAAAAGGCATCTCCTCTAAAGTTATTCCAGCAAAAAGCAGGAGAGATCGCTTCTAATATAGGTTCTGGGATAGCAGAGGGAACAGGTAATGCGGTTAATGCTATGGGAAGGGGGTTAGTAGATACGAGTTCCAGAATAGCAGAAGGCACGGGACAAGTGTTTGATAAGATGGGGGCTGCGTATGGGAACAGCGGCCTTCAACCAATGATGGCCGATCTAGGATCCATTGTAAAAGGTGGGCTGGCGAATACAGCATATTTAGATAAAGCATTCTCTCCAGAAGGCGGTGCTCCGGATTTCATGAAGCGGTTCGGCGCACCTATGACTGCCGAAGATCTTCCTTCTAAAGTTCCTTTCACTGATGTAGGGGTTCCTGAAATAGCACGTAAAGGAGTAGCTGCGTTTGGAAACTTTAACTTAGGCCTTCCTATTACCGGGAAACTTATAGGGCAGCCCGTAGCACGTGCCGCAGGTCTAGGATTAGATGCCGTTAACCTAGGTCTCGACGCTGCTAAAGCTATACCGTCTACGTTTGGATATGTAGAGCCGGGATTTGAAGACAGAAATAAAGCAGGAAGATTTGGTGGGAACTTTCTAGACCTTCCGCAGTATGTACAGAATGTTCGTCAAGAGCAACAGATACGAGAAGGCGGAGGTCGTGGGAATATTTATTCTGATGCCATGCAGCGGAAATGGACTGGAGACTATATCCAGGCTAGGCTAGACAGCGGAACTCCTCCAGACGCTTTAGCGAATGAGATGAGCACTGAGATAAAAATGATGGGAGTGGCAGGGGACTGGTCTGATTTCTTAACTGATATACTGACCATGGAAGGACAAGGAAAAATAATTCCCGCAGTGCTTAGGAAGATCACTGCAAACGCGGGCAGGGTTGACGCGTATCGCCTTGCCTCTGCAAAACGTCAGACGTCTTTAGTGGAGAGGGCCAATCGTGATGCAGCATACGCTGCTTCAGATGAAGGCCGTCTTCAGAACAAGTTAAAAGGATTCTGGGGGAAATTATCTCCTGAAGAACAAGCCGCTGTTCAGGCTCGTAGAGGGCCGTACACACCAGATGATGAGATGGCTGCCCTTAAAGAAAAATTGGCTGGAGATGTACAGAAAGCAGCTGAAGTAGATAAGCAGTTGGCTGAGTTACCTGCACTTCAAGCAGAGCAAGATGTTGCTGGAAAGATGATGATGGAAGGCGGCGTCATGAAGAAGTTCGGGGCCAAGTTGCAAGAGAAACTTGATCCTAGACTCAAGGCTATTGAAGCAGAGAAATTACGACGTGCCCAGTTCGCAGAACAACAGGCAGCAATAGGAAAGCCGCAGCCAAGTGCCCAAAAGCCGGCTCCAAAAATATTTAAAAAGAAATCAGTGAGTGCACCAAGCACTGTGTCTCCTAGTAAGATTACCCCGTCCCAAGCGTCCCAACCAGTGGGGCAGCCGGTACCTGGGCTTCCTGTTGCTCCAGGAAATGCAATAAAGAAGGGTGGCCAAAAAGGAGTTAAGGCGGCGAAGCCGGCAGCAGTCGAAGACCCAGCTGTCGCTGCTAAGAAAGAGGCTGAGTGGCAGGCACTGAAGAAAAAACTCTTAGCAGATGAAGCAGCTAGGAAAGCGGCTTTAAAAGAAGTATCTCCAGCAGCTCCAGTTAAACCTGCTACTGTTGCTCCAGTTAAACCTGCTATAGGACTTCCAGTAGAACAGCCAAAAGGTAATGCGATAAAGAAAGCTGCTGGAAAAGCAGTCGCTTCTAAAGCACCAAAGGTAGGGGAAGCTAAAGCAGAAGCGATTAAGTTAATGGAACAAGCTAAGCGTTTTGATGACGCTGTGGTAACTGGGCCAAATGCAGCTGCATTGCGTGCAGAGAACGCTGCTAAGGCAAAAGACCTCAGAGCACGTGCGTCTAAGTTATTGGATGAAGAAGCAAAGGCCATATATAAAAAGACTAAAGACGTTCTAGCAGAGCGACCGGCTGCTCCTGCTAAAGCAGTACCTGGTCTACCAGTTGAGCAGCCTAAAGGGAACGCTATAAAGAAGGCAGCGAAGGCAAAAGTAGAAAAGCCCGTTGTCGTTGAGGATCCAGCTGTAGCAGCGAAGAAGGAAGCGGAGTGGCAGGCTTTCAAAAAGAAACTTGCAAAACAAGAGGCTGCTAAAGCTGGACTACCTGCTGAGCAACCAAAAAAGAACCCCTTAAAAAAAAAAATAAAAAGTGAACCTGCAGCAGTTACCCCAGAAACTCCCTCCGTCGGAAAGGCTGAAAAAGCCATAGAAGACATGAACGAACTAGAACTTGCAAAGTTTTTAGTGCAAGATCTAAACATCGGGTTATCCGTCAAGAAGACCGGTGACGCATCAGAAGAAGCCGCTAAGGCTGCACGAAAAGCCGCAGCATGGAAACGTCTTAAGTACCTCATGGATAATCCAAATGAGACCAAGCAGTTTCTCATGACGTCTCTTAAGATGACCGCCTCACAAGCAGACGATGTAATTTCTAAGTACACTAAAGACCTTGCTCCTAAACCTACAAACATTATAGAAAAATCCGCAGCCGCAAGCCTCGTTCCTCAGAAGACCAAACTAGACTCTGCAGTTGAGGTTGTTAAAAGTCTTGTAGATGAGAAGGCTTCTCCTTACGTGGCCTCTCGTGTACTGACCGAGGCCTCTAGTGGAGTCAAGAGAGTTACCGCTGAGGAACTGGTGACTATGCTCAGTAAAGAAATGCAGAGCGATGATATCATTAAAGCATTCACAAAGATAAATACTGAAGCGGAATCCATGACACGTGTCGCTGGTCAACCAGTGGCTACAGACACGCTTGTTAAGCGAGTGTTAAAGATCGTCACTGGGAAACGGCAGCCGACTACCGTTATAGAAGAGCCGTTTGTTCAAACGAAACTTGAACCTACCGCAGGTGCGAGAGAAATAGCAAGGCCGTCAATATCAGCAGAGAGCACTGGGATGCTGAGCGAAAAGAAAAATATATTTCCTTTCTCTGGAAGGACTCCGTCTAAAGCAGAAAAAATAAAAACTTTTGAAGCCCCTGGTAAACCTGAGCCTACAGTGGCACCTGGAACAGCTGCGAAAGGATCGAAGGACTTGCCTGTCGCACAGCCTAAAGAAATGGTGGACGCTAGGCCGAAACTTCCAAAAGGAAAATTAAGTGAAGCGCAGTTGACTAAATATAAAGCCGAGTACAAAGCGTGGCGTAAAAAAGAACTGAAGCAGCGTCTAGAGGCAAGGGAAAAGGCCGATATAGAAAAAGCCAAGAAGCGTTTGAAGTATGATGCGGACACTGTGCTGCAGACTAAGACAGCGCAGCAAGATGCAAAGTACGCCTATAACGTCACTAAACAACGTACCGCAGAGAAAGCTGTGTATGAAGCAGAGGTAGAGTATCTCGTGGAGGAAGCAACAAAGAGAGATATATCTACGCAGATACAAGTGCTCCGTCAAGATATAAGGCGGATGGAACGAGCCGGTGGTAAAGGCGTGTACATGAAGACTAAAGGGATGAAAGACGAACTCGCTAGTCTAATAGCTAAAAGAGAAGAGATAAGTGCAGGGCAAAAAGCACGTGTGAGGGAAATGTCTCCGGACGTATCTAA